>ERZ824575.3436-NODE-3436-length-11025-cov-2.853418_pt1 | contig 11025 bp, 5 predicted proteins | sample MGYA00519470_ERZ824575 | MGnify/ENA primary metagenome ERZ824575 (study PRJEB31778, sample SAMEA3449170) | human gut metagenome | biome: human gut; feature: human-associated habitat; material: faeces | place: United Kingdom | collected 2010/2012 ...
CTTACAGCAGAACAATATGGAATTCGGTTTCCCGGTTCCGTCCAATGCTAATGTATACAGCTTTGCGCTGATCCTTTTCCAAAATCAGCGGGAGCTTTACAGAGATGGCGGAAAAACCGTTATGCTTGATACCGACGAGGCGTTGGACGCCTTTGAAAACTGGACTAAGCTTTATACCGATTATTCCTGCATTGTTGATTACAACTTTGTAAACCGTTTCAGAATCGGAGATATTCCGATAGGAATTGCCGATTTCACCGTTTATAACACGCTTCAGGTCTCCGCGCCCGAAATTAACGGAATGTGGAATATGTATCCTGTTCCGTCGGGCGACAATACAGACGGCTGCGGATACAGTGTAAGCGCCGTCAGCTCCGCGTTTATATTAAATCAGAGCGAGCGACCCGACGAGGCGTGGGAGTTTTTGAAATGGTTTACAGACGAGGAGGAGCAGTACGACTACGCCATGGCGATAGAAAATCTGCAGGGCGCGTCGGCAAGGTTCAGCACCGCAAATGTTGCGGCGTTTAACCAACTTTCCTTTAAAAAATCCACCCTACAGCAGATAAATGTTCAGCGCGATAAGGCTGTCGGAGTACAGCAGGTTCCGGGCGGATATTTCCTGTCAAGACATATAGACAATATTTACCGCGCGGTAAAGAACGATGGCGACGATGTGCGTCAGACGGTTCTTGAATATACCGATGTTATTAATGCGGAGCTTACAAGAAAACGAAAAGAATTCGGATTGGAGACGGCGGAATGAAAAATATTTTTAAGACGATACGCAAGAACAAGTTTTGCTATCTTTATTTAGCTCCGTTCTTCATTCTTTTCGGAATTTTTGTAATAGCTCCCGTGGTTATGGCGATTATATTAAGCTTTACAAGCTACAACCTTACTCAGCCGCCGCAGTTTGTCGGAATTGCAAATTACACTGCCCTTTTCTTCTCGGATACCGTTTTTACAAAAGCGACGGTTAACACGCTTACTATGGCTATAGTAGTAGGACCCTTCAGCTATATCGGTGCGTTGATTCTCGCGTGGGCGCTTAATGATCTGTCGCCAAAGCTTAGGACTGCGCTTGTCTTCTTCATTTACGCTCCGTCGATTTCGGGAAACGCCTTTATCATCTGGCAGCTCCTTTTTTCAGGAGACCAGTTCGGATATATCAACTCTCTCCTTCTTAACTGGGGCCTTATCTCCGAGCCGATATACTTCCTGTTCGACACCAAATATATGATGACGGTGGTAATCATCGTTACTATGTGGATGAGTATGGGCACGCAGTTTCTTTCCTTTGTTGCGGGACTTCAAGGGCTTGACCACGCGCTTTTTGAGGCGGGCTGTATTGACGGTATAAGAAACCGCTGGCAGGAGCTTTGGTTTATAACCCTGCCGCAGTTAAAGCCTCAGCTGATGTTCGGTGCGGTTATGTCGATTACAGGTGCGTTTACGGTAGGCAATGTCGGAGCAATGCTTTGCGGAAATCCGAGCACTGAATACGCCGTTCATACCCTTGTAAATCATATGACCGATTACGCTACTGTAAAATATGAGTTCGGCTATGCCTGCGCTATTGCGACGCTCTTGTTCTTGGCTATGATAGCCTGCAACGAGCTTATAAAGCTCTTACTTAAAAATGTAGGAAGGTGAGGAAGCTATGAAAAGTAAGGTCGGCGCTAAGGCGTACCGAAGCATCGGCGGAAATATAGGAACATTTATTTTCCTGCTTATTATCGCCCTGTTTATGCTTCTGCCGCTGGTGTTTGTTGTGTCAAGCGCTTTTAAACCGTTAAGCGAGCTGTTTATCTTCCCGCCTAAGCTTTTTCCGATGAATCCTACACTTGATAACTTCAAGGATTTATCCTCGCTTCTTGGCGATTCGTGGCTGCCTTTTTCAAGGTATGTTTTCAATTCGCTTGCAGTCACGGTAATAGGCACTTTCGGAAATATAATCTTTTCCTCTATGGCGGCATACGTGCTTTCAAAGCACGATTTTCCGGGTAAAAATATTCTGTTTCAGACGGTTGTTCTTTCTCTTTTGTTTTCAACGGTAGTTACGGGTATACCGAATTATATTATTATCACAAAGCTTCATATGATAAACACGGTCTGGGCGCTGATTTTGCCGCTCCTTCCGTCCTCCTTGGGTCTGTTTTTAATGAAGCAGTTTATGGATCAGATGATTCCCGATACTTTGCTTGAGGCGGCTCGGCTTGACGGAGCGGGCGAGAACCGCATATTTTTCAGCATTTGCCTGCCCCTTGTAAAGCCTGCGATAATGACTTTGCTTATTTATTCCTTTCAGGGAATCTGGAACAGCACGGGTGGCAGTTACATATTTGATGAAAAATTAAAGACTCTGCCCACTGCGCTTAACAATATTATTACAAGCGGTATATCAAGAACGGGCGTTTCCTCGGCGGTTTCGTTGCTACTTATTTTGCCGCCTATCGCGGTCTTCCTGTTCGCGCAGTCAAACGTATTGCAGACGATGGCGACCTCGGGTATGAAGGATTGAGGTGCATTCAATGAAGCTTTACAAAAAAACAGCGTTATTTTTAGGAATGTTTTTACTTATTACCGCGGCTTTTCCCTTTGCCGCATCGGCATATTACGATTCCTCACTTGATTCATACTCCTACTTCGGAAAGGAAACTGTAACTTCGGCACCCGCGGCATATTCCTTTGACAGGGAGATAAGCGCTAAAACGCTTGGCGTTGTCGGTGCTTGTGAAATATCCGATATTAAATACAGTGCAGGACAGTTTTATCTTTTGGATAAAGCGGGCGGACGGGTTATTATTCTTTCGGATACGGGTGAGCTTAAGAAGGTAATTGCGGACAATATCGGACTTTCCGCGCCCGATGGCTTTTTCGTTTCTCAAAACGGGTCTGTTTATATCGCCGATACAGAAAACGGTCGCATAGTTAAAACCGACGCGGACGGTCAGCTGACAGCGGTTGTTTCAGCCCCCGATTCAAAGGTGACGCTTTCAGACTCGGCGTTTGTTCCGATAAAGATTTCGGTTGACAGCGCAGAACGCCTTTATGTGCTTTCAAGAGACGACACCAACGGAATTTATCAGCTCGGTCTTGACGGCTCTTTTTACGGTTTTTACGGCTCTGTTCCCGTAGTGCCGAGCTTTTCAGAGTTGCTTTGGCGCTCCGTTTCAACAAAGGAACAGCTTTCAAAAATGCTCCTTTTTATTCCTACGGAATACAGCGGCATGGATATTGATGAGGAAGGGTTTATATATACCACCGTCTCAACCAATACCGACAGCGAGATGCGCAGCTTTCTTTCAAGCAAAAGCAAGCAGTTAGCTCCCGTAAGACGGCTTAACCCTAAGGGGAGCGATGTTCTGCTTAGAAACGGTAATATTCCTCCTATGGGGGATGTGCTTTTTGACGATACGGTTACAAGAGAAACCATGGCGTCAAAGCTTACCGAAATTGCCGTTTACAAGGACGGTATTTACAGCGTTTTAGACAGCACGCGGTGCCGTGTTTTCACCTATGATAAGGACGGTAACCTGCTGTTTGAATTCGGCAAAAAGGGAGACAGTATTTCCGATTTAGGCACACCTGAGGCGCTTTGCTATTACGGGGACAATATCGCCGTGCTTGACGCGAAAAGCGGCTCTGTCAAGCTCTTCAAAAGAAATGAATACGCCGCGGCGATAGTAACAGCTGCGGTTTGTGAAAAATCGGGAGACTATGAAGGCTCAGCGGCGGCGTGGAACGACGTTCTTTCGCTTAACTCGGGTTGTCAGATAGCATACAGCGGAAAGGCGCGTCAGGCGTTAAGGGATAAGGACTACCGCACGGCAATGAAGCTTTTCCGATTTGCAGACGATACCGAGGGCTATTCAAAAGCCTTTTCGCTCTATCGCAACGAGTTAGGCTCACGCTTTGCGGCACCCGTAATTGCAGGTATTATTTTGGTCGCCGTACTTATTTTCGCCGCAAAGCGGCTTTTAAATAAAAAAACCAAAAAGGTGAAAAAGGAAAGCAAAACGCGCGAGCTTTTAAATAAAGCGGGCTACGGCTTTTATATAATGCGCCATCCGTTCGACGGCTTTTGGGATATGTCCTTTGAAAGCCGAGGAAGTCTCGGCGGAGCGACCGTTATTTTAGCGGCGGTAGTTGTTCTTAATTTGCTTATGCAGGCTGTATCGGGTTACCTTGTTTCGGGGAATAAAGCGGCGACGGATAATCTTTTTCTGCGCGGGTGCGCGGGGATTTTGGTTCCCGCGGCGCTTTGGTGCGTGGCTAACTGGTCGGTCACATCGCTGATGAACGGCTCGGGCAATATGAAACGGATTTATATGTATACCTGCTATTCGCTTACTCCTCTGCTTTTGTTTATGCCTGTTTTGATAATTATAAGCAATGTTATTACTCTGGACGAAGCGGCGCTTTACAGCATTTTAACAATGCTTACGTATATCTGGATGGCGTTTTTGATCTTTGCGGGAACCGCCGTGGTGCATCAGTATTCAAGCGGAAAAACCCTGCTTGCGATTATCGTAATATTTATTGCGATTGCGGTAATTTTGTTCCTTTTACTGCTTTGTGTGACGATTTTTCAGCAGATGAGCGAATTTGTCGTCAATATTTCTGAAGAAATTGCTCTAAGAAACTAATATTTGGAGGAAACTATGAATTTTAATGTAAGCGGCGGAAATGAAAACGCCCGGATAAATATTGAAGTCAGTGAAACGGGCGGTATAACCGAGGCAGAGCTTACCGCTGTTTTTGACAAAGCCGAGACACCTGAAAGAATTAAGGTGTCCTGGAAATTTCCTGCGGTGGATTGCTATTCAACCTGGAGCCCCTCTATACGCGACGACCATTCTATTCAGCCTAACTGGGCGCCGCGCCGCACCTCTAGCGAGCTTGCGCGCTGGATGCCGTTGCACGGGATTTTGTCGATCGGCGGGGAAAACCGTCTTTTGATTGCCGTTTCCGACGCACTCCGTCCCATAGAAATTGAGACGGGAATTAATGAGTTTGATTCCTGTTTAGACTGCTCGGTGACCTTTTTTACCCGTCCGACGGCGCCTTTAAGCTCTTACAGTACGGTTATTCGACTTGATTGCCGCGCTCTACCGTTTTATGAATGTGTTAAGGAGGCGGTCGGCTGGTGGGAAACCGAATGCGGTTATACTCCCGCATATGTGCCAAAAGCCGCTTTGGAGCCTGTAAATTCCCTTTGGTACAGCTATCATCACGGTCTTCAGGCGGACGAAATTGTTAGGCAATGTCAGTTGTCGGGCGAATACGGAATGAAAACCGTTATTATAGACGACGGCTGGCAGATGGACGAAAGCGAAAGCGTAAGCGGAGTATACGCTTATTGCGGCGACTGGCAGGTATCGGAAAAAAAGCTCGGCGATATAAGACTGTTGGTTGATAATATTCACAAAACGGGTATGAAGGCGGTTTTATGGTTTTCGGTGCCGTTTATCGGTATAAAATCAAAAAGCTATCCGCATTTTAAAAATATGATATTGCAAAACAGCGGGGACGGGGAGACCTATTTCGCGCTCGACCCTCGCTATAAAGAGGTCAGAGATTATCTTACCGCGTTTTATGTAAGGGCGGTCGGCGAATGGGGCTTTGACGGTCTTAAGCTTGATTTTATTGATTCCTTTGTAGCGTCGGGCGACTCGCTGATTGCCGATGGAAAATGTGATTTTTCCTCGGTTGAGGACGCGGTTATGGCTCTGCTCGACGGTGTATATAAAAAGCTTACGGCTTTAAATCCCGAGGTTATGCTTGAATTCAGGCAGAGCTATATAGGCCCCGCGGTAAGAAAGTACGGAAATATGTTAAGGGTAGGCGACTGCCCAATTGACGCGATTAAAAACCGTCAGGATATTGTAAATATGCGGCTCACCTCGGGTAAAACGGCGGTTCATTCGGATATGGTGGCTTGGAATTATGAGGACAGTGCGGAATCCGCCGCCTGTCAGCTTGCAAGCATACTTTTTTCGGTTCCGCAGATTTCAGTCCGACTTGACGAGCTTAATGAAGAGCATAAGAAAATGCTTAAATTCTATCTCGGCTTTTGGAAGGAACACAGAGATATTCTTTTAAACGGCATACTTACAGCCGAAAATCCCGAATGTAATTACAGCTCTGTTACGGCGAGCAGTGACAACGCTCGGATTACCGCGGTTTACGCCGATTCTGTTGTGGATTGTACTGCGAAATACACCGCCGCTGTAAACGTTACTAAGAAAACGGGACTTGTGCTTGAAGGCTGTGCGGGAAAGCGTTTTCGCATTGTCAACTGTATGGGGGAGGAAACGCAAAGCGGCATTGTTAAGTCCGAAATTATCCGTTTGCCTGTTCCGATAAGCGGAATGGTATTTATAACGGAATCCGAGATTAAGGTGATGTGATGAAACGGAAATTACTAAAGTGGGGAATATGGCTGCTCGTAATTCTCCTTGTATGCGGCGCGGTATTTCTTACGACGGGCGGGAGCAGGGTTAGCTACGGCATTGAAAAAGGCTCTGTTGATTTTACCGATGTTGAGTTTGACATTACTGATTCGGTGCTCGGAGCGGAGGAATATTTAGCGGCAAAGAATGAGCGCTTTGAACTGTATCTTGACAGCAAAGCCAACATTACCGTTCGCGATATTGTGAGCGGAAAAAGCTGGAGCGCGGTTTCGTCCGACGCCGAATATTCCGAAGAAAAATACAGCTCGTCCTTAAATCTCGCTTTTTATGATAATAACGCGCAGACCGTGCTTTACAGCTCGTCGGACGCTGTAGATAAGGGACAGTTTAAGGTTTCCTCAACCGATAAAGGGGTACGCGTGGAATATGTTTTCGGCGAAATATCAAAGGATTTCGTATTCCCCGAACAGATTTCTGAAACTCGTATGAAAGAGTATTTAAAAAAGATGTCTGCGGAGGACGCCGACTATATCGGCAGACGGTATACCCTTTATTCTGTCGAGCTTACGGAAGGTGCAAACCGCGAATACCTTTTAAGCCAGTATCCGCGGCTTAAGGACGAAAATCTTTATGTTTTGACCGACGCCTCGAACAATACGATGAAAAAGAAAATCGATGAAATATTCCGCTCAGTCGGTTATACCTATGAAGACCGAGATAAGGATAATTCGGGCAACGGGAGCGAGGCTGAAAACCCTAAATCCTTTAGAGTTGCTATTGATTATGTGCTTACCAAAACGGGCTTCAAAGCGAGCATTGACCCCGAAAACATAGAATTCTATCGGGATTATCCGATTTCAGAGCTTGAACTGATGCCTAATTTCAGCAGCTTTTGCGGCGGAGAATCGGGATATTATGTGGTTCCCGCCGGCAGCGGCGCGCTGATTTCGGTGGATCCGAATGAGAGCGCCAAGGACAGCACCTATTCTCTGTCGGTTTACGGGCAAAACAGCGCGGTCACAAGAAAGCTTGATACACAGGACAGCGTCTGCACGCTGCCTGTCTTCGGCCAGTACAAGGACGGCAAGGGATTTTTATGCGTGATTGAAAAGGGTGCTGAACAGGCTCAGCTTTTGTTTAAGCGAACCTCTCCCTATGTGACGGGCTGTGCGGCTTTTACGGTTATAGATAACGGCATTTATCAAATGAAATCGAAAACCGATACCACACTCTTTTCTTCGGAGGCGTCGCTTGAAGGCATTTCGGCAGAATACATACTCATAAGCGATACCTCCGAGGAAGGCGCTTATTCCGAAATGGCGGGAATATACCGTGAGCGTCTTAAAGAAGAAGGAGTACTTTCAGATAAGGTCCCGGCTTCGTCTCCTAAGCTACTCGCGGAGCTTATAGGAAGTGTGGAGTACAATACGCATTTCTTGGGTGTTATTCCTTCTCAAAAGGAATTTGCTTTGACCGACTATGAGCAAATGTCGGATATAGCAAAGGAGCTGAATTCAACCGTCGGAGAGGGAAATCTTACCTGTCTTATTTCGGGCTGGAACAAGAACGGTCTTAACGCACAAAAGCCGGGTACGGTTTCATTAAGCGGCGCGCTCGGCTCAAAGAGCGGCTTTACAAAACTGATAAATGCTTTTCGTGATAACAAAATCTCATATTTTGTCAATCTTGAATTTGTCTCGGCAAATCCCGCGCGGCTTTTTGGGTACAGCTCTTTTTCACAATCCGCGCGTTCGCTCAACAACGGTATTGTAAAGCTTTCGTATCTTGATTCAGTCAACTGTCAGTGGGAGGAAAGCGGCAGACAGCTTATTTCATCCAGGCGTTATATGAAAATTTCCGACAGCTATTCAAAAAAAGCGGACGGCTTTGACGGCATAGGAGTATCAGAGCTTAGCAGTATGCTGTACGGCGATTATTCAAACAGCGAGACCGTGACCCGTGCTCAGTCGAGTAGGGCAGTTGAAGAAACCCTTTCATCACTCTGTGAAAGCCATCGGCTTATAGGAAACGGCGGCAATTTGTACGCTCTTGAATACCTTTCGTTTGTTGACGGGCTTTCGGAGATTCCGCAGGAATACACCTTTTCACGCCGTATTCCCTTTGTTCAGATGGTTTTGCACGGCTACATTCCTTACACCTCCCGCGATATGAATTCGGAGGAGGACAGCCGAACAGCTCTCCTAAAGCGCATTGAATACGGTGAAAACCTGCGCTATACACTTACTGCCAACTCGTTTGATAAGCTTTATGAGACCGATTTCAGCTCTATTTCCAACACCCGATATTCCGGGCTTAAGGCTGATATTGACGAGAATTACAAGGCTTTAAGCAAAGCACTTGACGGGCTTATGGATAAGGAAATCGTATCGCACCGCGCTTTAAGCGACAGTGTTGTTCGTGTTGAATACGAGGGCGGCTCTGAGATTTATGTGAACTACGGCGATACGGATTATACCGCGGAGGGGATAACCGTCAATGCCAAGGATTTTCTCCGCAAATAAAAAAGAACGGTGAAATGAAAAGAAGAATTATCGCTCTTATCTTGGGGGGTGCTCCTTTTGTCTGATTTATTTGTTACAGGCTTTCCTTCCGTTTCTGCGGCGGTTGGAACCGATAAAAGCTATGTTATTTACGACGCTAATCCTCGCAATGTTTCCGAAACAGACGGGGCTGACGCTTATCCGTCGGGCGCATATGAAAAATACTGCTTTGCGAAAAAAAGGGTAAAGGGCGCAAGCGGCCTTAAATATACAGGTGAAGAAACACCCTGCTATGTACTTGAATTTGACTCCGAGTCTGACCATGACAAGGCTTTGATTGAGAACGGGTTTATGTGCAATGACGGCGAAAATGGCAGAAGCGAGAGCAAAATTGCAGTCGGTCATATGGGCTGGATGCAGTATCCCGAAATTATGCGCGCTGTCAAGGATTATATTTATGTTTCTTATGATATTTATGTTGAGGACGAGAAGGGACGGGATATAACCTTGACCGTGTCACCGATGTATTGGTATCTGGATGCGTGGAAAAATGATCCTCAAAGCAACTCTGCTATTTTTGACAGCTTTGCTGTAACTCAAAAGAACGAATGGATTTCCCGCTCGGTTAAAATAAGAAATATTGCTGATGCTCAAACAACAGTAAGTCAGTGGACGCAGGGGGATATATTTTTTCAGGTTGCAGGGCTTGACGGCGTGGCACTTACCGTTAAAATACGCAATTTCCGTTTAGAGGTTAAGGAAAGTGACCGTGAAAATATTAATAACGCTCTTTCTACGGTAGAGAATATAGATAATAAAAAGAATTTCACTACCTATTTTTATGATGAGAAAGCGGTTCTGCCCGGTTTGCCTAAGACTTCGGGCGGAAAAAACGACTATTTTGCAATACTTACCGCCTTTGACGCCGGAAGCGAGTATGCGGGAATTTCTCTAATTAATAATGCTTTGCCCGCATCGGCTCACGGTATTCTTTCGGTTCCTCCCTCGGCAAAAAGCGGCAGTACCGTATCGGTTATTGCTTCTCACGAAATCGGGTTTGAGCTTTCCTCGGTCACGGTTACCGCTGCTGATGGCTCTGCGGTTTCGGTGGATTACAACCAATACGGCAACGGCGCGACCTTTGTAATGCTTGATAAAGAGGTAAGCGTTAGTGCTTACTTTGAATTGGAAGATATTAAGGAGCGAAACCGCTATGTGATTTACGAAAGCGTACCCGAAAAAGCAGATTCGGCATATTCCCCGATAATCGAAAAATTCACCGATAAGGGTACGGGTTCCATTGAAAATGACGGCGAAATGACCTTCTGGCGCGCGGATTTCAACAAAGAGGGAACCGTTGTCTTTCCGAATACGGCAAACGGAAATATGCTTTATAACAATCCTGATGTAATAAAAAAGCTTGCGGAGTATATTCATTTTGAATGTGACGTGAGGGTGAATACGGGTCTTAATTTAAAGCTCAAGCCCACTTTTATTATAGCGCCTGTATCGGCGTACACAACGGGGAAGTTTTCCTATGAAATCTGCAATTTTGAATATGTGGATTGCTGGCGTTCGGGTTATGAAACAAATAAGTGGATTACTTATGATGAAAAGGGCTTGACATTTACTTCTAACACCTCGCCCTTAGGCTGGCAGGGCGATATACTGATTAATCTGCAAATGAGCGAGGGCGAAACAATGAGCAACGGAAATGTTTCTGTTGACATCAGGCGTTTGCGGTTAACACTTGACGAAGCCGACCGCGCGGCGGTTGACTCTGCACTGGCATCAATAGGAATAAGCGACGGCTTTAACAGTCTTACCTCGGGCAATAAAAGCTCCGCCTACAGCACCTCCGCCGATTTCGGCGACATTAACGGCGACAGCCTGATTGATGTTCGGGATTTGGTACGCATTAAGAAAAAAGCGGCGGATTCGGCTGTGTCTGCGGTTTATAAAGCGGCAGATTACAATTCCGATAATGTTATAGACTCTTATGATTTAGCTGCGTTTCGCAAACAGCTTTTGGGTTCGATTACCTTAAGACCTGTGTGCGAGCACCCGGGCGTCGCGGAAATGGATGCGGATTACAGCTTTTACGC
>ERZ824575.3445-NODE-3445-length-11001-cov-2.602320_pt1 | contig 11001 bp, 15 predicted proteins | sample MGYA00519470_ERZ824575 | MGnify/ENA primary metagenome ERZ824575 (study PRJEB31778, sample SAMEA3449170) | human gut metagenome | biome: human gut; feature: human-associated habitat; material: faeces | place: United Kingdom | collected 2010/2012 ...
AGACCACTCAGGGGATGTTCCTTATACCTCCGCTGACCCAGGTCAGTATGTATGCAATATATATTTGCGTTTACGCCTTCCTCATGTGGATATTCTCGCTGCTGCTCAACCGCATACTCAGAAGCTTTTCCTGGCAGGATATCCTTTCATATATCTTTTTCCCTTTCATGCAGCTTGCCATGGTGACATGGGGTTCTCTGCCCAACTTTTACAATCATGCTGAAGCAGTGCGGCTCTGTATAATATTATTCTGCATAATTTCAGACGTGGGACTGTACTACTCCATGCGGGGCATAACCCAGCGGGCGGAGCTCAGGGCCTCCAATGCCCTGCTGTTGAAGCAGGTAGATGCGGAAAAGGAGCATTACGCCGCCCTTACGGAGCAATATGAAGCGATGCGCCGCATGCGGCACGATATAGCAAACCATCTCTATACCATACAGGCGCTGCTAGACAACGGCGACACAAAACATGCGGCGGAATACGCCAAGGAAATACTGCCCCGGCACTACCCCGGCGGGCACGGTGTCCGGCTCAAAGGCAAACTCCCCGGCAACGGGGTCGTCCGCCCGGTCAAAAAAATTGTGTGTGTAAACGCACAGCTCTGGGACGGTCATGCAAAGTCACCCCCGAATTTTTAGCCCAGAGAAAGCATCTGGCCGATGCGGATGTTCTCCAGCTTCATGCGGCGTTCCCAGTTGGCCTTTGCACTCAGCTCGGTGTCGTTGGGGGACGCTTCGGCAACGTTGTCCACCTTGAAGCTCATGCCGTTGGGGTGAATGACTCGGCCCTCTTTGGTGTACAGCTTCTGGACGCCGGCCTTGCTTTCAGGGTCGTAGTCGGTGTAGTAGGGATTCTCGTAGTTGGTCTTACGGCAGCCCACAAAAGAGCCTTCACCCAGAACATAGGTCTTGTATGCAGTCGTGGCCTTGCCGCCGTTGATGGAAGCATCGGTGATGGATGCGGAAGTGACGGCGTTGTTTACGATCACGACCATCCCACCGATGCGTGCCAGCGGAGAAGCCTGAGACAGAGCGCCCGGAGTGGTGTACTTTTCAAACTCGACGAGATTTGCTGCCTGATACTTTGCAAAGACAGTGGAATGCATGATGAGCAGGCCCCCGCTCATTGCGTGGTCGCCGAAAGCGGCTTCCTGCGCATAGATCAGGGATTCCGGCGTAACTTTGCCATCGCCAACCTTGGTGATGTCGTAGATGTGCTTCTTGAGATCGGTAGTAGACAGCACAGCGTCCGTGATGGTCATAAGCACATTCTGCCAGACCTGCTGATAGTAGTGTGTGACCTGATTTGCGATGTGCTGCATCGGGTTTGCGCCAGTCAGCTCTTTGGTGAAGTCCTGAGACTTCCACGCCTTCATGCGCTGGATGAGCATGGTGGTCTGCTTGTTTCCAGTGACCTCAGTGGGGGTGTTGTCGGTCTTGCCGTCGTTGTTCAGGGGCTTATCCGCCGTGGCGTCCAGCTCGGTGTGGAACGGGATGGTTGCAACGTTGCCCTTTTCGCCGATCAGGCCCATGATGGAGGGGTCGTCCTTGATGATGCCGGAGGCCTCGATGCTGGTGTCGATGGTGTTCTGCTCGGCCATGTAGTCGCCAAACACCTCAACGTCGAAGTCGAAGCCGCCAAAAGTGCCAGTCTGTGCCATATAATAGCCTCACTTTCTTACTTTGCCCGGAGCTGCTGGTACAGTTCAGGGTTGCTGTTCTTGAGCTTGATGCGGTCATCAAGGCTCATCTTTTTGAAATCCTCGGGAGAAGTCCCGGCGTAACTGGTGGGAGGGTTGTCCACCTTTGCGCCGGTGGTTTTGGTGGTGGCAATTTTGCCGCCCCATGTATTTTTGATGCTGGAAAGCTGCTTTTCGGCGTCTTTCACCTTGCCGTCGGCGTCCAGTTCCAGACCGGCGGCAAATTCGTCGCCCTTCTTGGAGTCGTCGGCAATGTCGTCGATGTACTTTTCCAGCACGCCCGCCTGCTTGAGCAGCTGCTTAAACGCAGCGGTCTTGGCCGCCTTGCTGGCTGCTGCTGTCTGCTTGGCCTTGTAGTCGGTCAGCGCCTTTTCAGCGGCCTGCTTGCCGCTGTTGGCTGCATCACGGTCCTTCTCGGCCTGTGTGCGGGCTGTTTTTTCTTCATCCAGCTGATTTCTGAGTCCGTCCGTCTCCTTGTGCAGGGCGTCCAGAATGGCTTCGACCTTGTCATCGTTGGAGGTTTCGGGGTTCTCCAGAATCGTGCGGATGTCAGCTCTTTTGAGTGCCATGTGATAGTCCTTTCTGCCCTTGCTCGGGCTGCCATGCTTGGCAATAAGGTTTATTTGCCGGACGTGCTGCCGGTGTGGTGCCGCTTGTGGGGCTTGAACCCACGGCCCCCGGATTAAAAGTCCGGTGCTCTGCCAGCCTGAGCTAAAGCGGCATAAAAAAGCGGCTGACGCTGTGCGCCAACCGCTGAGTATTTAGTTTTTAGTCGAAGTCGTATCTCTGAAATCCAACATTGCTTGTTTTCATAGTAAGGGACACGCCAACCAGTGCGTTGCCCTCTCCAAGAACTTTATCGCAAATTTTTTGGAGTCTGGCTCTTGCTTCGTCGATTTCAAAGCAAAGCCGTTTGTTTGCGTCCCGGTCGTTTTCGACCTTCAGCTCTCGAATTTGATTAGAAATCTCAAGCTGCCGCCGCTCGCATTCCTCGATGCCTTTTTGATGCTTGAGCTGTTCAATACGCAGCTTTTCTCGCTCTTCTGTCAGTTCTTCAATTCTGCTCATGCTTATACCTCCTTGTTTCCTTCTTCCACCGCGATCTCTCGCAGCTCGTCAATGTGTTCTTCCACCGCCGGGCGGAGGAACGGTCGTGGGGCCATGCCCCGGGTAAAGTGCCATTTGCCGTTGAAGTCCTTCCAGACCCACGGCGTTTTGCGTCCGTTGCCTTTCTCGGCAAAGATGCCCGTGCCCAGCTCCACATACACGCTGTAAAAGAGATTTGACCCGATGGTCACGGTCTTTTTTGCGAGGTCGAGGGCATAGGTCAGGCTCTGCTTGAGCGCTCCGCCCACGTAACCCTCAATGCCTGTGCTGTCTTCCGTGCCTGTGGGCACAAGCAGCTGGGCGTAGTCCTGCACCTTCATGCCCCATAGTGTCAGCACCCGCTCCGCCCATGAGTCCAGCGCCTCATGCAGCTGCGGGGTGTTGTCGGTGAATTTGATGTCGTACTTAAACTCCATGTTTTACTCCATGTATAACAAAACCCCGCCCCGGTGTGGGGCAGGGTCGGTTATTCAGTTACAGGTACAGCAGCCGGAACGTCTCACGGCCTTTGGGAGTGATAAGCGTCTGCACGCCGCTCCACTGGGTCTTGTCGTTCTTGGCTTCCTTGACCTCGAACAGGCCGCTGTTCTTGTCCTCTCGGGGCAGCAGCTTGCCTTTCTGGTCACGGTAAAGGAGCCACGCCACAAAGGCTTTGGGCTTGATGCCAAGCTCCTTGGCCGTCTCCCGGAAATTAGTCAGCAGATTGCGGTCAACCAGTTCGTCGAAGTATTCGGCCTTGGGCTGCATGATCTGCTTCTCCACGGTGAGCTGGCTGTTCTGTGCGGTCAGCTCACAAATGCGGGCTTCCCGGTCTGCAAGGGTCTTGTTTGCCACAAGCAGAGCCTTTGCCATCAGCTCCTCCGGGGTGAGCTGCTCCTGTCCGGCGATGTAACCGCCATTCTTGCGGATGGAGGGCAGCACCTCGGACGTGACCCACTTGCGGAAGCGCTTAAGCTGTTCCTGACGCTTTGCAATATAGCTTTCGTCAACACCTCTTGCCTTTTCAGGTTGCATTGCGAACAGAGTGGAATACAGTCCTGCCTCGCTCACAACAGTCATGTTTTGCATCCCGCCGGGGGTAGCAATTTGCGACACACCCTTCTCTTCTTAATCCAGACGGGCAGAAACACGTCTGTAATTCTGCTCACCAAAAGATTCACACACATCCTTGAGGACGAACCACGGCTCGCCGTTCTGGTCGATGGTGCGAATTTCACCAAACTCGGGGTTGTCGAAAATCTGAATGTTACTCATGCGTTTACCTCTTGTTCTGCAATTTGATAGTTAAGTACTTCTTCAACTTCCTTTTCCAACCCGGTAAGGGATGCGAACAGAGCCGTCAGCATAGAGCTGTACATCGGGGCTTCTCTCCAAATCTGGCTCACAAGCTCGCTGGTGCGCTCCCGCTTGATCATATCGGTCTTGTGCGTTTCCTCAAACCAGTTGGCAAAGATGTTCAGTAGGTCGTGCATTACTCGGAGTTCGACAGAAACAGCATCCAGTTCAAGCTCCACCTTCGTGATTTTTGGTGTTTCCATTGCTAAAACCTCACATTTTACTTGACAAATCGCTTATAAAAAAATAAAATGTGAGTAAGAGGAGCTTTTTGTGGATGGCTTTTCTTGTTTACGAGTGGTTAGCTATGGCGAGTAGCTAACCACTCTTTTTTGTACTGTTCAAACTTCTTGCGCTGTTCTTCACGGTTCAGCTTCTTGAAATCCTTGAACTTCATGGGCGTCCTCCTTTCCGCCCCTCTTGCTCACAAAATATATTATACACTAATTCGTGTCGTATGTCAACGCTTATTTTACATTTTATTATGAAAAATGCAAATAGAGATTGACTGAATACACGTTTTAGTTTATACTATAAATGAACGGAGGTGAAAGATATGACACTTACTGTTGCTGAAAAAATCCGCCTGATAATGAAGCGTAAAGGGATGACGATGGGCGAGCTTGCCGAAGCCACTGGGCAAACCCGGCAGAATCTTTCCAACAAGATGGCAAGGGGAAACTTTACCGAAAAGGATATTCAAGAGCTTTCTTTGGCTCTCGGATGCACCGCCGAGATTCTTTTCCGTCTCCCTGATGGCACAACCGTATAACCCCTACACCCTGCCGGGCGGCAGGGCTTTATTTTTATGCTTCATTTTCGCTCCTTCTTTCTCTTGCGCTCTTCCGCCCACCACATTTGCTCTTTCTCTTTGCCGCCCTTGGATTTATACCACTCGGTGTAATCCATGACGGGGGTGGTCTCTTTGGTCACATTGTCCCGCTGCATGGCGTTCTGCCGGGGATACTTGCCCAGCGCAGAGGACAGCACGCAGCGGCAGTGGTAGACCATCTCCGGGGCGGCGTTGGGGTCGCCGGGGCGCTGAATCTCGTAACCCATGACCTTGAACGGCTCGTCAAGCTCTGCCGTCTGCTGGTCAAGCAGGCGGTGCATCTCACGGGTACGGTAGTCGTGGGTGGAGTTCCACCGCTTTTTGACCTCGATGCCCAAAGCCTGGGCGTTGTGCATCTGCTGCAAAGCCCCGGCGTTCTGGGCACTGGTAAGGGCTGTGATGGCGTTGCTCATGGCCCAGTGGATCTCTGTATCAGCCGTCGTCTTCCCGCTGCCGGGCACGGCCAGCAGCAAAACTGCGCCGTTTACGGCCTGCACGGCGATGTCGTGGACGCTCTTGCCCTGTACGATGCCCTGCATGACGTAGCGGTTGAACACCCGGGCATCATAGGTGCGGTTGCTTTCGCTCTTGATGCGCTTATTGGGCACCATGCGGGGGTTCTCCTTCAGCAGGAGCTTGACCGCTTCGGTGTTGTACAGGGTCAGCCCGAACGTCACGCCTGCGGCCTGTTCCAGCTCGTAGAAGGCCCAGTTTGCGCCAAAGGAAAAGATGTTGTATTGCTCGTCCCGAGCCAGCTTGTAGGCCGTCTCTTGGGCTGTGGTGCAGGTCTGGGTGATGCCGTCCAGCTTCTGGCGCATCAAATCTGACTGAAAGACCTGATTTTGCAGCCAGATGCGGTAATCCTCTTCGGTGATCTCGCCTGCATCCAGCTGCGCCCGTTTGTGCTCGTCCAGCGCTTTGTACTTTGCCAGAAACTCAGTCAGCTGCTCCTGCATCTCCTGGCGGGCAGTGCCGTACACCCGCAGGATACGGCGGCGCAGGCGGTTCAGTTGTCGGGTAGAGATGCGGTCACGGTCAGAAATCACGTTTCATCACCGTTGTTCTCCCCCTCGCCCACGGTCTCCCGTGCTGCGCTCTCAGCCATCAGCGCGGCCTTGGCCTGCTCCTTCTGTTCCGGGGTCAAGTTGGGCAGCAGGTCAATTGCCACATCCTGCCCGATGATGGGTGCCTCGGAGATCACCGTTGCGACCTGTTCGGCTGTGTTGGTGATCTTGCTGCGGTTGAATGCCGGCATAGCGTTTTCAAAGCCAGCCAGTGCGCAGATCTGCCGGATGAACGGCTTTACCTGCGCCTCGAAGTCGTCCGCGTTCTGGCTCAGCGGTTCATAGGCTGCATCCAGATGGTCGTTGGTGCTGTCCGCGCTGACACAATGCACATCCAGACCGCCGAAGTCCTCATACACCCGGGTGTGGAGCAGCTCCAAAAGAGCCTGCCGGGCCGTCACAGGAATCTCGGTGGTGTAGGGGGTGATCTTTCCGCCCTCGCTGGTGTCTGCGCCTGCAATGTGGTACAGATTCAGCTTGACAAGGAACTCTTGCAGCTCGGCATCGGTCATGCCGTTAAAGTTCTCGCACAGCCAGTAGATCTGCGAAAAGTCCTGCAGGTCATTGCAGAAGCCTGACATCACCAGATCGGTGTTGTCAATGTAGGCTTTCAGCCCCACAAGGGTGCTTTGGTGCAGGTCGGAGCCCCACAGCGGCACAATGGGAAGAGCGCTGTAATTTTCGCCCTCCACGCTTTCCAGCCCGCCGCCGGGTGTGGTGACGGTCACGCTCTTGTATGCCTGCTTCGACGTTGTCTCCTGCATCGTGCTGTCGATTTTGCTTTCCGTGTACTCAGTAAAGCCGTCCTCCTCATACAGGATATAATGCATATCCGTGTCCGGGTTCAGCCGCCAGAAGCGCACACCCGCCTGCAAAAGGCCTGTCTTTTCATCGTACAGTGGAGCGAACTCGGTCAGCTTGAAAACAACCAGGTGGTCGTTGTTCCAGAAGCCGAAGCTCTCGCCGTGGATCAGGGCGAAATATCCGGCCTTCTGGATCTGCTCATCAAAGTTCTGCCCCAGCCTGTCCTTGTCCACGCCATCGTCCGCAAAGACAACGCCGTTGCCGAGGGAGTAGGTCGCCCGCTGCTTGTTGAGCCGCCGGAAAAGATTGCTCTTGACCATATCGGGGTGTAGGATGTCTTGCTTTGTGTTTTTGGATAGGCGCTTCAGCATCAAAGCGTAAGCCTGCGCGAAGCGTTCAGCCCCCGGGTTTTTCTGGGCATCGTACAGGTCGGCGTCCAGCGCCATCTTGTAGGGCTTGGAAGCGCAGTGCTGCTGCACGAACCGCCGGATGAAATCAGGCTGTTCCCCGGCGGCTTGCGCCTGCTGGAAGGTCTGGAATGTGTATACAGTGCTCAAAATCAATCCCTCAGTTTTACAAGGCGCTTTGTGCGCACGAAATAGCGGATAGCGTCCATGCAGTGGTCGTTGACCTTCAGCACGGTGTCGTCTTTATCTGGATCCCAAGCGTACACGCCGAACTCTTCCAGAGTGTGCTTGCAGTCTTTGTAGATCTTCAGCCGCCCGGTCTGCAGCATGGTCTGCACGTCCAGAATGCCGCTCAGGACATCATTGTTTGCGGGCGTCTGAGTAAAGCCATTCTTGCGCAGCTCTGTAATCAGGGGCAGGGCAGATGGGTCAACGATGATCCTCTCAGGCTTGAGACCGCCCAGCCACGCCTTGAGGTCTACAACATACTCGCCCACGGTCTTTTGCCGCTTCTGTTCGCGGCCGCTGTAGTAGTACTCCCGTGTGACGATCCAGCAGTCTGCATCTGCCTGCTTCTGGAACAGCAGAAAGGTCGTTGCGTTCTGGGTGCCGAAGTCGCAAGCCACATAGGCGATCTTTGGAGACAGCGCCGGCAGCACATCAACAACGTGCTTTTTGCGGTCGAACATGTCATATACAAGGCCCTCGGCCACCGTCCACAGGCCCAGAATGTAGCGCTGGTAGAAAACGCCGCTGTACTGGCTGCGGTATCTGGCCTTGATGTCCTCGGAAAGCGACAGGTTGTCGTCCATCGTAAAGTGGAGATACATCATCCTGCGGGAACGGCATTTTCGCACCCATTCGAGATAAAACCAATGCTGCGGGCTGCCCGGGTTGCAGTTGAACCAGAATTTTGACCCGGTGACAGAGCATCGGGCCGTGGCCTGGTTGACGAAGCTCTGCGGCATCAGAGCCACCTCGTCGAAGAACGCCCCGGCAAGGGTGATGCCCTGGATCAGGTCTTGGCTGCTCTCATCCTTGCCGCCGAAAAAGTAAAATTCGTTGGCTTTGCCACCCTTGCCGACGGTCATGCAGTTTTCTGCCCGATGCTCCTTGACGTTGTAGCCACGGGCTGCAAGCTGCTGCTTGAGCGTGCCCAGCACGTTGCGCCGGAAGCTGGCGATGGTCTTGCCACACATGGCAAACTGCTGGCCGCTGTAGCAGGTCATAGCCCACTGAACAAAAGAAAAGCTCATGGCAAAGGTCTTGCCCGAGCGGATAGCGCCATCGGCAATGATGCCGTTGTAGCCGCTGTATGCGCTCTGCGGCGTCCACCAGCTCAAGACTTGCTTTTGCCGCTGGCTGAGGCCTTTCCAGCGAAAACCGTTACTTTTCCGCATGGTCGTCCTCTTCCTCTGGCAGCCTGTCTACATCATCCGGCGGGCTGAGGTCTGCGGCAGCGCTCAGAGCCTCAAGCAGGCCATCGTCCGGGGCTTCTATGCCGCTCTGGCCGTCTAGCACGGCAAACTTGTCCACGATGGTGCCAAACGCCGTGGACAGCTGCGGCAGCGTTGCCTCTGCGATTTTGTCAGGGTCTGCCATCGCCTGAAGGTACAGCCCGAGAAGATTTTGTGCTTCCCCGCGCTTGCTCTCTAGGTATGAAAGCATATCCTGCGAATTTTCCCGCTTTTTTTGTGCACACAAACGCGCACTCTCCGGATCTTCCTTCACGACTTTCTTAACCGTCGCGTCTGAAACATCGTTCAACTTTGCAGCGGCGCGGTAGCTTTGGAGTTGCACATAGTCAGCAACGATCTTCTTTTTTTGCTTATCTGTCAGCCGCCTTGCGCCCACCGCCACCACCTCTCTAAACTCATGCAAAAGAAAAACCGCCCGGAAATCCGAACGGTCAAAATATCGAATGTGCCGCCAGCTGGATTTGAACCAGCACCCACGGAATGGATGTGCGCAGTGGTTGGCTGTGCAGTGATGTTCCCGTGGTGTCACCAACGTTGTCCCGCCTTAAATGGACGGCGCTCTGCCAATTGAGCTATGACGGCATATAAGCAGCACCCGTGCATTCAGTTCGTTGGACATGCGTCAAACGGTGGGCGCTGCTGCATCCGGAACTTTCGCGGCCGAATGCCCCGCTATTGCGCGGCCCCCTCATAGGGCACGCAAGCACTCCCGGCAGGGCTCGAACCTGCAACATGCGGTTTTGGAGACCGCTGCTCTACCGATTGAGCTACGGGAATATAAAAAGCCGCCCTTGGAATCGAACCAGCCGTGTCTACACACACGCGCCGCGCTCCAAACTGCGCTCAGGCGGCATATAAAAACAGCTCCGGTTTTCCGCCGGGGCTGTTGGTTGGCGCACATCCTGTCAGGAAAGCTACACCTTGGCAAGGATTCTAAGGCCTTTTCTCGGCACGGGAGGTTGCACGTGCGGCCTTGCGGGTTGTCTAGTCCATGCGCCATACGGTGCGATACGGCGGAATCGAACCGTCTCCTGTCTCTCATGAGCGGCAGGCTGCCTTTGTTTCAGTGTATCGCATAGAAGCAGCCCGCGAAACGTGAAGAGAGCAAAGCCCGGTACCTGCAAGTAGAAAAGGAGGAAAATGCCAAGAAGGGACACGTTTCGGAGGCTGCGTTCATCGGTTTGCCTTTTGGCTTTTCCGATGATACAATTTTACACCATGCGATAGTGAAACCGCAATGTAATGACAGTGCAATGTTTTTAAAGGCTCAGCTCCTCCATTGCTTTGCGCCGCAAGACATAGACCATGCGCAGAGAGTAATTCATATCTTTTGCGACCCTGTCCCACGTGAGGCAATCGAGATAGTACTTGTACAGCACCGTGTATGCTTTTTCGTTCTGGATCCGGTCAAGTGCGCTTTTTATCTCAAGAAACAGCCTGTCGCAGACCGCTCTTTGCTCATAAGCGCGGCGCTCCGCTTCCTCCTCGCGTTCCACCGCCCGGGCAAGGCTCTGGCCATCTTTGCTGCCGCCGGGGGCCGCGCTGAGGCTCTGGGTAATGTGCCGGGTGGCCTCCTGCGCTTCGGCCAGACGGTCAGACAGCAAGTAGTATCTTTTTTCTGCTTCGCGGTAGCGGTTCAGCCACGACTTAACGGTGCGGTAATCGGTTTTGTCCTGCTTCTGGGCGTCAGTGTCAGGTATCCATGTGCGGGTCATTGTTGCTCCTTTCTTCAAAATCGTTGCAATATTCGGGCGGATTTATGTATCCTTCGTCTTTGTCACTTCTCCGGCAGATATAGTGATATCCGGATTCTGACGCTCCAAATTTTTGATTTAAGAAAACGCACCGGTCGCAAAGGCAAGGTTTGTTGCGGTTGCGCCACCGCTTGAAATATTCAATTGGGTTGCCATCGCTAAGAACAAACCAGATGAAAAATCCTGCAAGTGTTGCCATGAACAGCGTGCTTGCAACTTCAAATAGCATATCAAGCATTTTACTCCTCCATTTCTTCAATCTCAATTTCCACCCGTGGCTGTTTCCGATCAAGCTCCACCCGGCTGCCATCGTGGGCGGCAACAATTTTGCTGTTGTCGTCCTCCAGCACGCGGGCTTTTACCAGAATGTCAGTGGTCGCCTCAATGAGGTTTGCCAGATCGACCCGGCGGGCGGTCTTCATGTAGTAAACGCACCTCACGTTCACGCGGGCAGAAATGGGGCTGTGCGGCCTTTTGATTTGCCGCAGGCAGTCCGTCTCATAATCCACGTAGGCCTT
>ERZ824575.3455-NODE-3455-length-10974-cov-3.225387_pt1 | contig 10974 bp, 8 predicted proteins | sample MGYA00519470_ERZ824575 | MGnify/ENA primary metagenome ERZ824575 (study PRJEB31778, sample SAMEA3449170) | human gut metagenome | biome: human gut; feature: human-associated habitat; material: faeces | place: United Kingdom | collected 2010/2012 ...
GCGAACTTCACTTTGTTTCGTTTGCACAGCGCGACGGGAACCGCGAACTCCGCTACGCTACGTTTGCGTATCGCAAATTTGATTACATCAAATTCACTTTATTATTCAGCGGCTGCTTCTGTTTCAGCTGCTCCACATAGTCCTCGATTTCCGCCGCGCTGCTCAGCCGTTTCTGCGGCAGAACGTCGTAGCGGCGGATGGTCTTGACGCGCAGGCTCGGCGTACTCTGCCCGTGCAGCCCCGCCATCAGCTGTTCCAGCCGCCTGCAATGCCCGTCGCGATAGGTGAGGATCTGGGTGATGATGGCGTCCAGCTCGACGGGGCTTTTCGCTTCCAGTGCGCGAACCTTGAAGGCTTCCAGCTGCTCATCGACCGCCAACCCGCACACGCCTGGTTCCGCCAACGGTATGTGGAGCTCATGACCCGCCTGGGCTACCCCGTCCGACCCGAACGCCCCGTCATCCGCCGACACACCATCAAGCTGTAAATCGAGGACCGAATCTAACCCCCTGATGAAATAAATCCCGGGATTTTTCCTATCTTTGAATCCGTAAAACCAAGAAACAGAACAACAACAAGAGGAAAAGACAATATTAACATATAACTAATTGAGCTTTTAGCTCTTATTCCCAAATCCAAAATACGGCCAATTTTTTGAATGCACGGGAATGAGCGGCGAAGGTTCGCGTCCGTCTGGGCGTGAACCGTTTGTGCTTATCTGTGCATTGGGTTGCTTGGCCGTGACCTTGGATTTGGATAGGCAATAACGAACGGTATCACGCTCTTCTTTTTTGCCTGTCCGAATACGGCAAAGGCTCTCCATAAAAGAAGCCTATGCCCTCCACCAAATCCCATACACCGCAAATCATCTCGCGTCAGCGCGTGGCCGACCACGGCGAGGTCTTCACCGCCGAGCGTGAGGTCAAGGCGATGTGCGACCTTGTGAAAAACGAGACCGAGCGCATCGAATCCCGATTCCTCGAACCCGCATGCGGGCAGGGCGCTTTTTTGATCGAGATCCTGCGTCGCAAACTCGCCGTCGTGTCGTCCCGTTATGCCGCGACGCAATCCGAATGGGAACGCCATGCCGCGATTGCCGTATCGAGTCTCTACGGAATTGACATTCTGGCAGACAACGTGACGCTCTGCCGCAATCATCTCTACGATACGTTCCTGACAGCATACCGGGCTCTCTTCCCGAAGAGCATGAAGTCCGCCTGCTGCCATGCGGTGCGCTATCTGCTTGCGACCAACATTCTGTGGGGTGATGCACTGACCCTCCAAACTCCGGACGATTCGGCGCGGCCGATTGTCTTTGCCGAGTGGTCGGACATTGGCGGCGGGCGGTTCAAACGCCGCGATTTCACGCTGGCCAACCTGCTGCAAAGCCAGCCAATGGAGGGCCCCAACCTCTTCTCCGACCTCGGAGATGCCGCCTTTATTCCGACCCCCGTAGCCGAATATCCGCTTGTTCACTTCCTCAAACTCGGAGCCGATGAAGAACTATAACCCCGATGTGCTGACCTGCCTGGCCAATCTGAGCAACGACGAGGTGTTCACCCCTCCGGTCGTTGTCAATCGCATGCTCGATCTGCTACCTGCGGAGTTGTGGCGCAATCCCGATGCGCGGTTCCTTGATCCCGTAAGCAAAACGGGAGTCTTCCTGCGGGAGATTGCCAAACGATTAATGGAGGGGTTGAGCGAGCAGATCCCCGATCGGCAGCAGCGGGCCGATCACATTTTCACCCGGCAGTTGTTCGGCATAGCCATTACCGAACTGACGGCCCTTCTGTCGCGCCGTTCGGTCTATTGCAGCAAACAGGCGAACGGGCCCTATTCGGTTTGCACAGCCTTTCACGATGCGGATGGAAATATCTGCTTCCGGCCTACGGAACACACCTGGCAGAACGGCCGATGCCGCTATTGCGGGGCGAGCCGGGAGGTCTACGACCGCGACGACACGCTGGAAAGCCACGCCTACGAATTTATCCACACCGAGAATCCCGAAACCATATTCCCCGATATGAAATTCGATGTCATCATAGGCAACCCGCCGTATCAGTTGAGCGATGGCGGTGCACAAGCAAGCGCTATCCCGATCTATCATAAGTTTATTCAGCAGGCTCAAAAATTAAAACCCCGCTTTCTGTGTATGATTGTCCCGTCAAGATGGTTCAGCGGAGGACGAGGGTTGGACGAGTTTAGGAATGAAATGCTTTCGGATTCTCGTATTCGGGTTATACATGATTTTCCCAATGCTTTGGAGTGCTTTCCCGGAGTAGAAATTAAAGGCGGAGTATGTTTCTTCTTGTGGGACAGAGATGATTCTGGACTATGCGAGATTACAACGCATTTGGGAGATAGTTTGTCTATAATGAAACGCCCTTTGTTGGAGCAGGGCTGTGATTCATTTATCCGATATAATGAGTCTATTTCTATTTTGAGAAAAGTGCAGCAGATAGATGGGGATAGTTCTAAATTCAGTTCTTTGGTTAGCGCCCAGAAGCCTTTTGGATTGAGAACCTACGAACAAGGGGAATCCTCGTATGTCGAAGGCTATCTAAAGTTATATGCCAATAAAAATACGGGCTTTATCTCTCGCGAAAAGATCGTGGATCCCAACCATCTGATTGGAAAGCACAAAATATATATATCCGCAGCATATAATGCCGGAGACACATATCCTCATCAAATAATAAATAAGCCGTTTTATGGTGAGCCTGATTCTTGTTGTACGGAAACCTATTTGGCGATTGGGCCTTTCGCAAGTGAACAAGAAGCGGATAATGCCATCTCATATATGCGGTGTCGTCTGTTTCGCTTTCTAGTATTGCTTTTGAAAATATCTCAACATGCTGCGCAAAAAGTTTATTCATTGGTGCCCATCCAAGACTTTTCCCAGTCATGGACGGATGAAAAGCTCTTTGCCAAATATGGAATCACCGACGAGGAGATAAAATTCATCGAGTCGATGGTGAGACCGATGGAATAATCCGCTACAAGTGCATATAAACCGCCTTTTTATGTTTAGTTCATAACTTGTCGAAAAGTCAACGTATTACTCGCTGGTAAATCCGGGAACTTCCTGCACATTTGTAAAAAACCAAAACGATTGAGTTATGCTAAATACAACTAATACAATTAAAGAAACCTATTCGGAACAGAATAGAGAAAATCAATATACGAAACTATACCATTATACCTCCTTTGACACATTTGTGCGAATATGGCTTTCCCAGCAGCTAAAGTTCGGAAGTGTTCTTGGTGTCAATGATCTAGAGGAAGGGAGGTGTGATGTTCAAAATTTTCGAATTGAACAGTTCCCTCTTATTTTAGCGTATGAAGATCTTCGAAGATCCTACAAGCAGATTAGCCTTATGATGGACGATGACTCGCAAGCTGGATGTATGTCACCTCTAATGTGGGGACATTATGGGGACAAGAGTAAAGGTGTTTGTATTGAATTTAATGCAGAAAAATTACACATACCAGATACTTGCTTTGCTGGAAAGGTTATGTATCAAGAACATATAGAAAAAAAGCGAGATTTCGACTCTAGCATCCAAACAATAGCACAAGTAAGAGAGTATATAAAACAAAATAAAGATGATATATTCTTTACAAAACTAAAGTGTTGGGAAGCAGAAAACGAGTACCGTATTATTAGTAATCAGGATGATTTTCTTAACATAAAAGGAGCTATTAGTACTGTGTATCTAACCTCGTGCGAGAGCATGGAATGTATTTTTGCCGAAGAGCTGGTTTCGTCCGCAGGTGTTAAGGTAAAATTTATACACCCACACTCAAACGATAGAAATAACGAATTTAGACTCATAGCATCAGACATTCATCCTCTTCGAGAGCAATATAAGACATTGAAAGCATCTTCTTATGTTGCTAAATGCAGAGAATTTTACGAGAAGCATAAGGATGATGAAAATTTTCCTTTAATACTACAATAATGCCTACACCCTTTTTCCCCTCCCGCCCGGCGGCGCATCCGACCATCTATGCCTACGAAGATACCCACCCGCAATACCGTGGGCTGCTGAAGGTCGGATACACCACCGTCGATGTGCAGCATCGCGTGGCACAGCAATATCCGACGCTGCGGCCCGGTGCGCGTCCCTACCGCATTGTCTTCGAGGAGTCGGCCATGCGTGGCGACGGCACCTCGTTTACCGACCACGAGGTACACCGCGTGTTGCGTCGAATGGGAGTGGAGAATCCCGAGGGTGAGTGGTTCCGTTGTACGGTTCGCGAGGTCCGGGCGGCGGTACGTTCCGTGCGGGAGCGGCGTGAAGCCGAGTTTCAACGCACGGAGCATTTTGCCATGCGCCCCGAGCAGGAGGCTGCCGTGGAGAAGACCTGCGAATATTTCCGTGCCTGCCGTGCCGACAACAACCGCACACCGCATTTCCTCTGGAACTGCAAAATGCGCTTCGGCAAGACCTTCGCGGCCTACCAGCTGGCACGCCGCATGGGATGGAAACGGCTGCTAGTCCTGACATTCAAACCCGCCGTGCAGAGTGCTTGGGAAGAGGACCTGCGCACGCATGTCGATTTCGAAGGGTGGCAGTTCCTGTCGCGCAATTCGGAACTGAACTACGAAACGGCCGACCACAACCGTCCGATTGTCTGCTTCGGGTCGTTTCAGGATTTTCTCGGACGCAGCAAGTCGGGCGGCATCAAGCTGAAGAACGAGTGGGTACATGCCATCAACTGGGATTGTGTGATTCTCGACGAATATCACTACGGTGCCTGGCGCGATCATGCCAAGGATCTCTTCGAGAACGAAGACCGCCGCGAGCAGGCCTTTGCCGAAGGGGAAGGCCGCGACTGGTTTGACGAGGAGGCGATGCCCATCACCACGGGAGCCTATCTCTATCTGTCGGGGACACCGTTTCGGGCCATCAGCTCGGGAGAGTTTATCGAGGAGCAGGTTTACAACTGGACCTATTCGGACGAGCAACGCGCCAAGGCGTCGTGGAACGATGCCGACGGGCCGAATCCCTACGCCGCCCTGCCGCGCATGGTGATGATGACCTATCAACTGCCCGACGAATTGCGGCAGGTTGCCATCGACGGTGAGTTCGACGAATTCGACCTCAATCTCTTCTTTCGGGCCGAAGGCAATGGTGACGACGCCCGGTTCGTCTTCAAGAACGAGGTGCAGAAGTGGCTGGATCTGATTCGCGGCGCCTATGTCGAAAATATTGTTTCCGACTTGAAGCTGGGGCATTCACGGCCTCCGATGCCCTTCTCTCACGCCCCGCTGCTCTCGGTGTTGACACACACGTTCTGGTTCCTGCCGTCGGTGGCGTCGTGTTATGCCATGCGGAATTTGCTTGCCGAGCGTCAGAACCGTTTCTATCAGGATTATCGGGTGGTGGTCGCTGCAGGAAGCAGTGCCGGGATCGGTGTCGATGCGCTGGCTCCCGTGCTGAAGGCCATGGGCAATCCGTTGGAGACGAAGACCATCACGCTGTCGTGCGGCAAACTGACGACGGGTGTGTCGGTGAAGCCCTGGTCGGGCATCTTCATGCTGCGCAACTCATCAAGCCCCGAAACCTATTTCCAGGCGGCCTTTCGCGTGCAGACACCCTGGACGGTATGCAATGCCGACGGCGTTTCGCCCAACCGGGTGGATATTCTGAAACAGGAGTGTTACGTATTCGACTTTGCTCCCAACCGGGCATTGCGGCAAATTGCGGATTACAGCTGCCGGCTGAATGTCGAGGAGAATAATCCCGAACGCAAGGTCGAGGAGTTTATCTCGTTTCTTCCGGTGCTGGCCTACGACGGCAGTTCGATGAAGCAGATTGATGCCGCCGGGATTCTTGACATTGCCATGAGCGGAACGACGGCAACTCTGCTGGCCCGTCGCTGGGAGAGTGCCCTGCTGGTCAATGTCGACAATGCGACGCTGCGGCGGTTGATGGGGAATGCCGAGGCAATGGCTGCGCTGAAGCGCATCGAGGGATTCCGCAACCTGAATCAGGACATCGAGACCATCATCAATAAATCGGAGGCGGTCAAGAAGGCGCGAAAGGAGACCCCGGACGAGGCAATGACCCCGCAGAAGAAACGGGAACTGACCGAGGAGGAGAAGGAGTACAAAAGCCTGCGGAAGCAGATTCAAGAGAAACTAATCAAATTCGCTACGCGCGTACCGATATTCATGTACCTGACGGATTTCCGCGAACGAAGCCTCTATGATGTCATCACGCAACTGGAACCCGGATTGTTCAAGAAGGTTACGGGACTCTCGGTCTCGGACTTCGAGCTGCTTGTGTCGCTTGACGTCTTCAACTCGGCGCTGATGAATGATGCCATTTATAAGTTCAAGCGTTACGAGGATGCTTCGCTTACCTATGTAGGTATCAATCGGCATACGAATAAAGCTATTGGTCTATATAACACAGTCTTATAGGCCTATTCCCTCTTGGTTAAGAGACGTATTCAATCTCTCAACAAAGACCTCAAGCGATTAAAGTATAACACATAAGATATCAAATCTATGGAAAGATAATTTTTGGTATTTCCAATATGTGTTACTATATTTGCAACAGTGTATCTAGCACTAGCCATCCTTTATGGTGGGCCAAAAATAAATCAAGGCAGAGAAAATTTCTCTGCCTTGACCTGAAGGGAAAGCTGTTAAGCATACTGAACTAGAACCCAAGTAACAGCTTGTCCACGATACGGAGGCATTACATTGCCTCTCGCGATAGGTGCTGTGGTAGAGGGCTGACCTACAACTCGCCATACTCCACTTTCAAGACACCTTTCGCCCGTTCTTGCAGTGGTACCAATTTGTGCCATATGCTAGATTTTTTGGTAAATACTCTTTAGAGCACCTGACCAGCTCTAATTTGGCCCTCATTTAAAGGATGAGTCTCCTCGGAGATCTCTCCGGAAAGAATAACCCTCAAGGATAGCCCCCTTGGGGGTTATTCCTTTCTACACTGCAAATGTAAGTAGAATTTCCGATACCTCCAAATTATTTTGCGACTTTAACAGAAAAAAACTCAATTATCAAGCAACACATCACCTATGAGCACAAAAAAAACGGGTTTTCTTACCCGTTTTTCGTCTTAAAAGCAAGACCTTCTATCTCTCTATTTCCTTATATACTGATAACAACTTTTCAAACAGCAGTTCGTCCATCTCTGGAAGTTGCTTGTAAACATTCATTTTACTAACATAATGATGCAGACTCGAATTTTTATGTAAAAGAGATAACTTTATTGTTTCTACATGAGCTTCCGCATCCTCATTTTTCACTAAGAACCGGATAGAATCACGCCTTGTCACATCAAAATCTAATAAACTATAATCCTGCGTGGATATAATAAGTTGAGAATTAGTAGAAGCCCCCAAAAAGAACTTCAACAGCTGATTTAATGTATTACGCTGAATTCCACTACTATAATCATCCAATATAATCGTTTTCTTACGAGCAATAGCCTCATTAAGGACAACTAGAAGACGAAGAATTTCTTTTGTTCCATCAGATTGTTCGGAAAGAGGTAATCGACCTCTCCTTGTTTCTGCATTTTTTCCTAATCGATGAAATGTATTAATAGTATGCTTTTCTTCATCCATCCGTAACATTGCCCTCAAATGAGATTGTTCTTTTTCCGGCAATGACTTCATATGCTGTAAGAGCTCAGATGGATAATCCACTTCGATCTTCAACTTCTCATAAGTCATTATATTTGTATCTACCGAGTGCAAAAAACCACATATAACTCTTTTTAATAATTTATTATGGTCTGTTTTTTCATCCGGTAATTCTTCATTCAAATCCACATCATTCAAATCCATTATCTCAAATCCCTCTGCAAAAAAGGCATATTGAGTATTCAATAATGGATGAGAAATATTCGTTGTAGCAACGACACTAATAACTGAATTATTCTTCAACAAAGAAGAAGTGATAATATAACTCTCATTATCACTAATCCTCATTTGAGGTTTAAAATCAATTTGAGCGACATCGGAATTTTTATCGTACCAACGATAAAATAAGTCTACTCTTGTACGCGCAGATTTTATTTCTTGCAATCTCTCCTCCCATATAATCGACTTATCCCACTTTATCATATAATAATATCGACAATTATCAATATGATAAACAATCTCGATAACAGATGGAGTATGCAGACAAGTCTCATCAAAGGCAAAAGGCCTATATCTTAATGATTCATCCTTTCGCTCTCGAGAATATATTACAAGATATTTTAACGCACTAAGGGCAGATAAAATTTTACTCTTTCCTGCTCCATTATTACCTAATACATATACTAATTTCAGTATATTTACCTTATTTTGAGTCGAAAATCCACAATAGGTATTATCAAGAGACCTATTACGCTCCTTACCTGCCGTAAATAGAAGAGTTGTTCTCTCCTTAAAACAGTAAAAGTTTGTGACGCTTAATGACTCAATCATAACAAGCAGAAAATTATTATAACAAGGCTACTTTGCAAAGATATGAATTAGTTTTCAATACCGCAATGTTTACCGAAAAAATCTCAACTAATATGCCAGATGTTTAGATAATAGTGCAATATGCACGATTATTACCACAGATTACGTCAAAAATAACTTTGTATCTCTATGTATGACAAATGTATGACAAAACAAAACGAAAACCGCGTTGTAGACATCTACAACGCGGTTTCTGTGAGGTCTGAAGCGGACTCGAACCGCTGTATAAGGTTTTGCAGACCTTTGCCTAGCCACTCGGCCATCAGACCAATATAATCCATCCCGCGTGCCGGTACAACACAAACCCAACCCTTTCATTGCCTCGGCAACAGCATGCGCGACGGCATGCGCGACTTCGTTTCGAGTCCGGGCGGAAACCTTTCCGGCTCCCCGCCCTTCTGTTCCTGCCGGCCGGAGTCCTCGCTTCCGAGGGGGTCTCCAACCGCCGGATCTCACGGCGCCCGGGGCAAATTCGGCACATCGGGAGTGCAAATATACAAACATTTTCCAATTCTGCAAAACTTGAGCGAAACTTTGCGCGATTTCTTGGCACCGCACCCGTTATTCGGTAAAATTTAAGTACCTTTACCTCGATTAACAAGCCGCTTCCGACATCATGGTCCTCGAAGACATCGCCCTGACGATGACTCCCGGCATCGGGGTCAAAGGCGCCGCGCATCTGCTCGCCTGCTTCGGCGATGCGCGCACGATCTTCGCCGCCTCCGAGGAGGAGCTCGTCCGCAGGGCCGAGGTGCGCCCCGGGATTGCCCGCAACATCGTGCAGCGCAAGGGTTTTGCGGCTGCCGAGCACGAACTGGACCACTGCGGGCGGCACGGCATCCGGGCCATCGCCTCGACCGACCCCGAATACCCCGCCCTGCTGCGCGAAATCCCCGACCGACCCCACGTTCTCTACGTGCAGGGCGACGTCCGCGCGCTCGGGGCGCGCTGCCTCGCGGTCGTCGGCACGCGCGAGGCGACCACCTACGGCACCGACATGTGCGGCCGGCTTGTCGAGGGGCTTGCGCGCCGCGTGCCGGGGCTCTGCATCGTCAGCGGGCTGGCCTTCGGCATCGACGTGGCGCAGCTTGTGGATGTGGCGCACTGCGGCATCAACAAGATCAACGTGGATACGGATATCCGTCTGGCCTGCACGCGCAACCTGCTGGAGCTGTTTGAAAACGAGCCGGAGCTGCGCGAGAGCGCTTCCATCGGCCGGCTCTACAAGGATTTGAAGAAGAACCCGAAGAACTTTGACCCGCGCAACTACGTCGCTTCCATCATGGACACGATCACCCTCGGCACGGTGCCGGACGCGCACGTACAGAAGGTCGTGGACTGCATGAAGGACGGCGTGACGGAATCCATCGCGCCGCTGCTGGTGCAGTTTGGCAGCTACCGCAAGAGCCACCTGATCGAGGTTGTGACCTGCGAGCAGATGGCCGAGCGCTATAAGAAGGCGGGCATTTGATATGAAGCATATTTTTCTGAACCTCAAGCGGTTCGACATCAGCCCGGAGAAGGGCGGCGTGAACCGCCTCGCCCCGATGAAGGACTGGGGCAGGACGATTGTTTCCGGCACGCAGGACGCGCTGACGGCGTATGACCCCGCCGAGGTCGAGTTTGTCATGTACATGCCGGAGGCGCACCTGCTGGGCGCGGCCGCGGCGAAGACGGAAAACAGCCCGGTGCAGCTCGGCTGTCAGGGCGTTTATCGCGCGGATACGGCGGTGGGCGGCAACTTTGGCGCGTTCACGACGAACCGCCCGGCGAACGCCGCGGCGCAGATGGGCTGCGCGAGCACGCTGATTGGCCACTGCGAGGAGCGCAACGACAAGATGGGGATTCTGGCCGAGGCGGGCGTGGCGGGTCAGGCGGCGGCGCAGGCCGTCAACCGCATCCTCAACCAGGAGATCAAGTGCGCGCAGGCGGCCGGGCTGACGGTGCTCTACTGCATCGGCGAAAAGAGCGAAGAGCAGGCGGATTGGGAGAACGTGCTCGGCGCGCAGCTGGATATCGGCCTTGACGGCGTGGATAAGAGCAGCGTGGTGATTGCCTACGAGCCGATCTGGTCGATTGGCCCAGGAAAAACCCCGGCGGACAAGCCCTACATCACCAAGATTGCGCGCTTTGTGAAACAGCGCACAGGCGGGCTGGATGTGGTTTACGGCGGAGGCCTGAAGCAGGACAATGCGGCGATGCTGGCTTCGATTGACGAGATTGACGGCGGCTTAATCGCTTTGACGCGTTTTTCCGGCGAGATTGGGTTCTACCCGGACGAGTACCTCGACATCATTCGCCGATATCTGGGCAAGTAAAAGGAAAACGATGAGGGCGCTGCCCTCAAACTCCCGCAAGGGAACTGAGTTCCCTTGACCTTCCATTTCGCTTCGCGACGGTTTAAAGAAAGGGTTACAGCCCGCTCTCAAACGCCTCGAAGAACTCCGGGCAGCTCCATTTGCCGCAGGCGCTGACGGT
>ERZ824575.3460-NODE-3460-length-10967-cov-3.953262_pt1 | contig 10967 bp, 6 predicted proteins | sample MGYA00519470_ERZ824575 | MGnify/ENA primary metagenome ERZ824575 (study PRJEB31778, sample SAMEA3449170) | human gut metagenome | biome: human gut; feature: human-associated habitat; material: faeces | place: United Kingdom | collected 2010/2012 ...
GTTGCAAAAAAACAGCGCACGTTCCGTGCGGTTTTGCGAATGAGCGTTCCATGAACACTTTATCTCCTCACGCTTCATCTGTTTCATTATTATAAAGAAGGAGGAAGCAACCCGAATGGGCTGCAATAAGGTATGAACACTTTAGTTATTGTTTTAATCGCTGCTGTATGTCTGTTAGCTGGTTATGTTTTCTATGGACGCTGGCTGGCAAAAAAATGGGGAATTGACCCAAAGGCAAAGACGCCTGCTTACACACACGAGGATGGCGAAGATTACGTTCCAACTGATGGCTGGACCGTATTTGCCCATCAGTTCTCTTCTATCGCAGGTGCCGGTCCTGTCACTGGTGCAATTCAGGCTGCCGCATTTGGTTGGCTCCCAGTTCTGTTATGGATTTTACTTGGTGGTATCTTCTTTGGTGCTGTTACTGATTTTGGTGCACTGTATGCCAGTGTAAAAAATGAAGGAAAGTCCATGGGTATGTTAATTGAACAGTACATCGGCAAAACTGGAAGAAAACTTTTCTTACTGTTCTGCTGGTTATTTACCCTTATTGTTACTGCTGCATTCGCAGATATGGTTTCTGGCACTTTCAATGGTTTTGTCACTGATGCTGCCACAGGTGAGATCACAAAGTCTACAGTTAACGGTGCTGCTGGAAGTATTTCCATTATGTTTATCGCCTTCGCTGTTGTCTTTGGTCTGATTCAGAAAAAGATGAAGTTTACTGGTTGGAAAGAGGTTGTTCTTGGACTGGTATGCATGGTTGCCTGCTTTGTACTTGGTATCAGCTTCCCAATTGTCGCTACAAGAGAAACTTGGAACTATGTTACATTCGCATATATCTTCTTTGCCGCTATCCTTCCAATGTGGCTTTTGATGCAGCCAAGAGATTATATGACAACCTTTATGCTTCTTGGTATGATTATCGGTGCAGTTGTTGGTGTAGTAGTAGCACATCCTGCAATGCAGTTAAATGCATTTAACGGATTCGTTTTAACCGGAGCAGACGGAAGCAAATCTTATCTGTTCCCGACCTTATTTGTAACCATTGCCTGCGGTGCTGTTTCCGGATTCCACAGTCTGGTATCTTCTGAGACATCATCTAAGACTATCCGCAATGAAAAAGATATGCCTATGGTTGGTTATGGTGCAATGGTAGTAGAGTCATTACTTGGAATTATCGTATTGGTCGTTGTTGGTGCAGTAGCTGTAAATGGTACAAAACCAGATGGAACACCATTTGCAATCTTCTCATCCGGTGTTGCCGGTTTCCTTGAAATGTTAGGTGTACCAAATGATGTGGCAACTGTATTTATGACCATGTGTGTATCTGCATTAGCACTTACTTCACTGGATTCTGTAGCACGTATCGGAAGAATGTCCTTCCAGGAATTATTCTATGAGGATACAACAGACCCTGCAAAAATGGGTGGTGTCCGCAAAGTATTAACCAATAAATATTTTGCAACAATCGTAACCTTATTCTTTGGATACTTATTAACACTGGGCGGATACAACAATGTATGGCCGCTGTTTGGTTCCGCAAACCAGTTGCTTGCAGCACTTGTTCTGATTGCACTGGCTGTATTCTTAAAGACTACCGGACGTACCGGCTGGACGCTGTATGTACCAATGGTAAGCATGCTGGCAGTAACCTTTACTGCACTGGTTCAGAAATTCATTGCACTGGTAAGCAATGTAATGAATGGAACTGCAGTATTCTTAGTAGATGGTTTGCAGCTCATTGTTGCAGTTCTTCTGATGGTATTAGGTGTTATGGTAGCAGCAAGCTGCTTTACCAAACTATTAAAGACCAAAAAACAGGAAGAAGCATAAATTGAATAGAAATTAAATTGAAATTTTTAAATGGAAATTACATTTACTTCTTTTCAAATGGGGAAAAATAGGATACAATCTTGAGTTATGAGATAGTAAAGGAGCAAATGACGATGATTAAGGTAGTTAAATTTGGTGGAAGTTCACTTGCAAGTGCAACGCAGTTTGCAAAAGTAGGCAGGATTATCACATCAGACCCGGAACGCCGCTATGTTGTACCAAGTGCACCGGGAAAACGAAATTCCAAAGATACCAAGGTAACAGATATGTTATATGCATGTTATGCTCTGGCGGAAAATGATGAGGATTTCGATAAGGAATTAAAAAAGATTGCAGAACGTTATGATTCCATTATTAACGGATTGAACTTAAAGCTTTCTCTGAAAGATGAGTTTGAAGTAATTGAGAAAAACTTTGCAGCTAAGGCAGGTTCTGATTACGCAGCTTCCAGAGGCGAATATTTAAATGGTATTGTAATGGCGAACTATTTAGGCTATGAATTTGTGGATGCAGCAGAAGTAATTTTCTTTGATAAAGATGGTAACTTTGATGCAGACAAGACAGATAAAGTGTTGAGCAAACGTCTTTCCAAGGTTGAACGTGCTGTAGTTCCTGGGTTTTATGGTTCCATGCCGGACGGAAGTGTTAAGACCTTCTCCAGAGGCGGCTCTGACATTACAGGATCTATTGTTGCAAAGGCTGTTCATGCTACAGCATATGAGAACTGGACTGATGTTTCCGGTTTCCTGATTGCAGACCCAAGAATTATTGACAATCCGGAACCAATTAAAGTAATTACATACCGTGAGTTAAGAGAGCTTTCCTACATGGGAGCAAGCGTATTACATGAAGATGCAGTATTCCCGGTCCGTAAAGCCGGTATTCCAATCAACATCCGTAATACCAATGCACCGGAAGATGAGGGAACATGGATTGTGGAAACAACCTGTCACCAGTCCAAATATACCATTACCGGTATTGCCGGAAAGAAAGGCTTCGTATCTGTAAATATTGATAAAGATATGATGAATTCAGAAGTTGGTTTTGGACGTAAAGTGCTTTCTGCATTTGAAGAAAACGGTATTAACTTTGAACATATGCCATCCGGTATTGATACCATGACCGTATTTGTACATCAGCCGGAATTCGAAGGCAAAGAACAGGCAGTAGTATCTGCAATTCACCGCCTTGCAAAGCCGGACAGTGTAGAATTAGAGTCTAACATTGCCCTGATTGCAGTTGTAGGACGCGGTATGCGTTCCACCAGAGGAACATCCGGAAGAATCTTCTCAGCACTGGCACATGCAAATGTCAATGTTAAGATGATTGACCAGGGGTCATCTGAGTTAAATATTATCATCGGAGTAAGTAATTCTGATTTTGAAAATGCCATCAAGGCAATTTACGATATTTTCGTAACAACACAGTTATAAGAAAACTGAAGAAAATATATAAAGAAGATGTAGAAAAAGAGACCTGTTATTTTGCAGGTCTTTTTTTACTTTACAGGAAATTGCTTTTCTGTAAAGTAAAAAACGCTCCGTGAGGATGCACACTGCGGCGTATAAAAATGTCTGGTAAATAAATTTAAGGAGTTTAATAAAAAGCAGGTGGAAAGTTGGAATATTTGTGGTAAAATAAAAGAAATATGCTGGAGGGAACATAATGGAAGAACTGGGTAATATTGCAGTCTTTTTAGCTGGATGGAATAGTGAATATCAGACCAGATTAATCAATGGTATTATTCGTAAGGCAAAGGAAGCAAACTATGCAATCTCTATTTTTTCCTGTCAGGCAGGGAGTGAGATTTCGGACAAGCATGTGCTTGGAGAAAATAAAATATATTCGCTGGCTAATCTTTCGCGTTTTGATGGCGTAATTCTTGCAACCAATACAATTTGGGAGAAACCAACAAAAGAGGAAATTATTCGAAGAATACATCACGCTGGCATTCCTGCAGTAAGCTTTGAGGAAAAGGTAGAAGGCTTAAGCCTGATTGGAATAGATAATTATAAGGCAATGCGGGAGATGATAGAGCATGTTGACAGTCATGGCTATCATCCAATTCATTTTGTAGCTGCAAATGCAACAAATGAAGAGAGTAATATCCGCCAGAAGGCATTTGAAGATTTTGTGGAAGAAAAGAACTATTCAACAGAAGATTATGCGGTATGGCATGGGGATTTTTCCTTTGACAGTGGCGTACAGGTAGTGGATGCCATGGAAGAGGCTGGAAAGATACCACGGGCACTTTGCTGTGCCAATGATGAGATGGCATTAGGCGCCTGCAACCGTTTGAAACAGTTGGGATATCAGGTGCCACAGGACATAGCAGTAACAGGATTTGATGGCTCTTATGATACCCAGCGCTATATTCCGGGAATTACTACGGTAGCCAGACCAAAGGAGACACTGGGATATACCGCTATGCAGTTACTTTTGCAGGAAATTGAGACAGGGAAGAAACAGGAGCTGATTTTATCTTCCCGTGTTGCAGTGCATGAAAGCTGTGGCTGTGTTTTAGAGGATAAAAAGCGCGTGGTATCTGCGATAGAAACGTTATACTTTGAAAAAAAGGAAAATGAAAAATATACTTATCAGATACGCAATATGGAAGATGAGATGATGGAGTGCGAATCATTGGAAGAATTAATCTTCTGTATCCGCCAGAATATTGGGAAGTTTACGACAGAGGATGTATATCTGTGCCTGAATAAGAGTATTTATTATGAGATGACCGGCCGTGGTAACAGCATTTTACGCAACCGCACAATTACCCGGGATTATGAAAACAAGATATACATAACCAAATTAAATAATGAGGACGGCATGCCGGAATTTTATTCTTTTACCAGTGAGCAGATGTTCCCGGCAATGTGGAATGGCAGAGGTTCAGGGGAATATCTCTATATGCCGGTTCATTTCAGGGATAATTGCCTGGGATATATGATACTGACCGGTACATTGGATACAAAACATATTCCGAATTATTATGTCTGGATTCGTAATATCAGTAATGCATTGGAAAAGTTAAAGAATGTATCAGAACTTCGGAATGCTGTCCGTAACATTGATAATATGGCAGTCCGCGACAGCCTGACAGGAGTTTATAACCGGATGGGAATCAACCGTTTTGTGGTAGATATGGTAAAACAGGCAAATACCAGCAGACGTCGATTGTTATTTATCTTTGCTGATATGGATGGGTTAAAGAAAATCAATGATGAGTTTGGTCATGAAGCGGGTGACCAGGCAATCTGCTTTGCAGCAGAGGCATTACAGGAGGCGTTCTGTGAAAAGGAACTGATTATCCGTTATGGAGGGGACGAATTCTTAGTGGTTTCTGATGCTTTATGCTGGGAACAGGCTGAAGAAAAGAAAGCTCAGATAACAGCCTTGTTAAAGCAGTGGCAGAGGGATGAGAAGCTGCCGTACCGTCTGTCTATGAGTATCGGTTATTACCAGAAGGAGCCGGATACCGAGGCATCCATGGAACAGTATATTAACTGGGCAGATGAGCGAATGTATGAGATGAAATGTAAGAACCGTGAGCAGCGAAAATAAATAATAAGTATAAAAAGCATGAAAGGCATTGGAGCAGAAAAATTTCCTGTTCCGATGCCTTTTTGACAGTTGCAATGCATCTGCAGGTTAAGCCATCTGATTTGCAGTTTTATAACGGTAAATCATTTCTGCATGCTGCTGTTCTTCCGTCTGGATATGGTTTAAAATCTGACGGACTTTTGGAGAAGCAAAGCTGAATAAATCGTTGTTGTATGCGGAAGATACATACTTTTCACTGGAAATGGAATCACTGCACAATAATGCATCATGCTTCTTGTCGGCATTTTCACTGGATGCATGGTAAGCAGCTTTTGGCTGATAGTTCTTCGGGGCAGCTATACCAACATCAGGCGTATCACCGGAAAGCAGACTGCTGATGGTGTCATAGTGTTCTGCTTCTTCTTTCTGAATGACCTCAAATAACTGTTTTAATTCAGGGTCTTTTGCTTCGCTGCTGTAAAAGGCATATTTGTCGCGGCAAAGTTCTTCCTGCTGTTTTAAATCATTTAACAGCATAGTCTCTTGTTCGGTTAAAATCATTTTGTCATCACCTCATCCGTAATATAACCCTAAAGGAGTATTTTTATACAAATTATGCAAAAAAAAGATAGAATTATTGATTGCACTTGATAACTGTGCTATGCTAAAGTGTATTTAACCATTTAAATTGGAATCAAAAGAGAATAGGAGCGAACAAAAATGTTAGACCAGATTAACAACATTCTTGGTAAAATTGATAATTTTGTCTGGGGTGTACCACTTATTGTATTGATCCTTCTAGTGGGAATTTTTCTTACCATCCGCCTGAAGGGACTTCAGATTAGGAAATTACCATTAGCAGTAAAATATTTGTTTGAAAATGAAAAGAGTGGCGAATCCGGTGAAGTATCCAGTTTTGCAGCACTTTGCACTGCATTATCAGCAACCATAGGAACCGGAAATATTGTCGGAGTAGCAACTGCATTGGTAGAAGGTGGACCGGGTGCGTTATTCTGGATGTGGATAGCAGCACTGGTAGGAACTGCCACAAAATATAGTGAGTGTCTTCTGGCAATCAAGTACCGTGTGGTGGCAGAAGATGGTCATATCATCGGCGGCCCATTTTATTATATTGAAAAAGGAATGGGACCAAAGTGGAAATGGCTTGGAAAATTATTTGCCTTCTTTGGTGTAGGTGTAGGCTTATTTGGAATCGGAACCTTTACACAGATTAATGGTATTACCAGTGCAGTAAAGGGTTTCTTTGACCCGGATACCATCTGGACAGTTGACCTCTTTGGAAGAACTTATTCCTGGACTGTAATTATTGCAGGTATTATTCTTACCATCTGTGTGGCGCTTGTTATCATCGGTGGAATTAAGAGAATTTCTACAGTATCACAGGTCATTGTACCATTTATGGCACTGACTTATGTGGTTGTTGTATTAATTATTATTGTGATGCATATTACAGAGGTTCCAGCAGCATTTGCAACCATTATAAAGAGTGCCTTTGGATTTAAGGCGGTAGCCGGTGGTGCAATGGGAAGTATTATTGTAGCAATGCAGAAAGGTATTGCCCGTGGTATTTTCTCAAATGAAGCAGGACTTGGTAGTGCACCAATTGCGGCTGCAGCAGTCCAGACCGATTATCCGGTAAAACAGGGACTGGTTTCCATGCTTGGAACTGTAATTGATACACTGATTATCTGTACCATGACAGGTCTTGCAATCGTACTTACAGGTACATGGGACATGGGCTTGGAAGGTGTTGCCGTTACAACCAAGGCATTCCAGCTCGGACTTCCGTTCCCAAATCAGGTAGCATCCTTTATCCTGATGGTATGTCTGGTATTCTTTGCATTTACCACAATCTTAGGATGGGATTATTACAGTGAGCGCTGTCTGGAGTATCTGACCGGACATAAGAAGGCTGTTGTAAAGGCATACCGCTGGTTATACATCTTAGCGGTATTTATCGGACCGTTTATGACAGTATCTGCTGTATGGACCATTGCAGATATTTTCAACGGACTGATGGCTCTGCCGAACCTGATTGCAGTTACTGTATTGAGCGGTGTGGTTGTGGCTGAAACCAAAGTTTATATGGATGGATTAAAAAAAGATAAGATTCAACCATAGAAAGATAGGAAAAAGGGAATATTAGATGATCACTAATTAGGAGCAGGTACAGTGAGAAAGTTATTGCGTTTTTTAAAGGATTACAAAAAAGAGAGCATTTTAAGTCCATTATTTAAATTATTAGAGGCATCCTTTGAATTGTTTGTGCCTTTGGTTATGGCAGCAATCATTGATACCGGTATTGGCAATAAAGATGGCGGATTCATCTTGAAAATGTGTGGAATCTTGATTTTGCTGGCAATAGTGGGACTGACCTGTTCCATTACTGCACAGTATTTTGCGGCAAAAGCGGCAGTAGGTTTTGCAACTAAGGTACGTCATGCATTATTTGACCATATTCAGAAATTGTCCTATACAGAGATGGATACCGCAGGAACGGATACCATGATTACCAGAATGACCAGTGATATCAATCAGGCACAGTCCGGTGTCAATATGGTACTCCGTCTGTTTTTGCGTTCTCCTTTTATTGTATTTGGTGCCATGATTATGGCATTTACCATTGACGTAAAGGCAGCGCTTATCTTTGTGGTAACGATTCCTGTTTTATCCGTTGTGGTATTTGGAATTATGATAATTACAATTCCGTTGTTCCGCCGGGTGCAGGCATCTTTAGATAAAGTCCTTGGAGTAACAAGGGAGAATCTGACCGGAAGCCGTGTTATCCGTGCCTTTAATAAAGAGCAGGAAGAAATTGCAGATTTTGATGAGAGTAATGAGAGGCTGACGGATGTACAGCTCTTCGTAGGAAAAATTTCAGCATTGATGAATCCGCTTACCTATATTATCATCAACGTGGCACTGGTTATTCTTATCTGGACAGGTGCAATTCAGGTAAATATCGGAAAGATTTCACAGGGTGAAGTAGTAGCACTGGTAAACTATATGTCCCAGATTCTGGTGGAATTAGTAAAGCTTGCAAACCTGATTATTACGGTAACCAAGGCAATTGCCTGTGGAAACCGCGTGCAGAGTATTTTTGAGATGGAGACTTCCATGGTGGATGGAAATGGAAGCAAAAAGGAAGATACCGGATATACCGTAGAATTCCGCAATGTTTCCATGCGTTATAAAGGTGCCGGAGCAGATACCTTAACCGGCATTGATTTTAAAGCAAAGCCAGGAGATACCATTGGTATTATCGGTGGAACCGGTTCCGGGAAGTCCTCTGTGGTCAATCTGATTCCTCGTTTCTATGATGTCACGGAGGGACAGGTTATGGTAGATGGCATGGATGTCCGGAAATATAAGATTACGGATTTAAGAGATAAGATTGGTATTGTGCCGCAGAAAGCAGTTCTGTTTGCGGGGACCGTCCGAAGTAATCTTGCCTGGGGCAAAGAGGATGCGACGGAAGAAGAGATGCAGCAGGCACTTTCCGTTGCACAGGCAGCAGAAGTTGTAGATAAGAAAGACGGTAAGCTGGATGCGGAAGTAGAACAGGGTGGAAAGAATTTCTCCGGTGGACAAAAGCAGCGTCTTACAATTGCCAGAGCACTGGTAAAACAGCCGGAAATCCTTATCATGGACGACAGCTCATCTGCACTGGATTATGCTACCGATGCTAAACTGCGTCAGGCAATTCATAATATGCCAAACCGTCCGACCGTATTTATCGTATCACAGCGTGCCGCATCCATTATGTATGCCGATAAGATTATCGTATTAGATGATGGAACTGTTGCAGGAACCGGCACCCATGAAGAACTGTTAAAGGATTGCAGCGTATATCAGGAAATCTATTATTCGCAGTTTAAGAGGACGGAAGGAGGACACTGATATGAAAAAGGAATCAAGACAGAAGGAAACCCTTGGAAGAATCCTTAAGTATATGAAAAAGTACTGGTTATTCTTAGGTTTGTCCATTGCATTAGCGGTGATCAGTGTAATTTTAACCTTATATATTCCGATTCTTACCGGAGATGCCATTGATTATATCGTAGACAAAGGAAAAGTAGATTTTACTTATATTACACCAATCCTTAAGAAAATGGTGGTAGTCATTCTGATTACGGCAGTTGCCCAGTGGATTATGAATGTCTGCAACAATAAGATGACTTATAATATTGTCCGGGATATCCGTAAGGATGCTATCCGTAAAATAGAAATTCTTCCACTGAAATATTTAGATGCTCATTCCTATGGTGAAATAGTCAGTCGTGTAATTGCAGATGTAGACCAGTTCGCAGATGGACTTCTGATGGGTTTTACCCAGTTGTTTACCGGTGTGGTAACAATTATCGGAACCTTAGGCTTTATGTTAAGCGTAAATGTAAAAATCACCGCAGTGGTCGTATTTTTAACACCGTTGTCTTTTGTGGTAGCAGGATTTATTGCAAAGAAAACATTCTCCATGTTTAAGCTGCAGTCGGAGACAAGAGGAGAACAGACTGCTTTAATCGATGAAATGATTGGAAACCAGAAAATTGTCCAGGCATTTTCCCATGAAGATGAGGCGTTGGAAAGTTTTGATGAAATTAATGAAAGACTGGAAAAATATTCCCTTCGTGCCTTATTCTTTTCCAGCATTACCAATCCGAGTACCCGTTTTATCAATGCGTTAGTTTATGCAGGTGTTGGCGTGTTTGGCGCAGTTTCGGCTATCCATGGTGGAATCAGTGTTGGGCAGTTATCCTGTTTCTTAAGTTATGCAAATCAGTATACGAAGCCTTTTAATGAGATTTCCGGTGTCGTAACTGAGTTACAGAATGCACTGGCTTGTGCAGCAAGAGTATTTGAGCTGATTGATGAAGAGGCACAAGTACCGGATGCAGAAGATGCAGTGGTATTAGAGGAAGTAAAGGGAGATGTAGATTTAGAGCATGTTTACTTCTATTATGAGCCGGGGCAGAAGCTGATTGAGGATTTTAATCTCCATGTCAATCCGGGTGAGCGTGTGGCAATTGTCGGACCGACCGGATGCGGTAAGACAACATTGATTAATCTTCTGATGCGGTTCTATGATGTCAACAGCGGAACCATCCGTGTCAGCGGCGTGCCGGTGAAAGATATGACAAGAAGCAGCCTGCGCAGCAGCTATGGTATGGTATTGCAGGAAACCTGGTTAAAGGAGGGAACCATTCGTGAGAACATCTGTATGGGAAAACCGGATGCTACCGATGAAGAAATCATGGAGGCAGCAAAAGCTTCCCATGCCCATAATTTTATCAAACGTCTGCCCAAGGGCTATGATACGGTAATTGCAGAGGACGGTGGCAATCTTTCCCAGGGACAGAAACAGCTTCTTTGCATTGCCAGAGTTATGCTTTGCCTGCCGCCAATGCTGATTTTGGATGAAGCAACTTCATCGATTGACACACGAACTGAGATGAAGATTCAGGAAGCTTTTGACCGGATGATGAAGGGAAGAACTAGTTTTATCGTTGCCCATCGTCTGTCTACCATTGAAGAGGCAGACATTATTCTGGTTATGAAAGACGGAC
>ERZ824575.3461-NODE-3461-length-10965-cov-3.248579_pt1 | contig 10965 bp, 8 predicted proteins | sample MGYA00519470_ERZ824575 | MGnify/ENA primary metagenome ERZ824575 (study PRJEB31778, sample SAMEA3449170) | human gut metagenome | biome: human gut; feature: human-associated habitat; material: faeces | place: United Kingdom | collected 2010/2012 ...
CATCATATTTGCAAACATAATCCCGAAATTCACCTCATCCCACTTCCGAAGCTTCTCCACACTGTGCTTCTTCGAGAAAATATGAATCCTGTTATCATACACCACAAATCTCCACGGCTGGCTGTTCATACTGGATGGCGACAGTCTCGCCGCTTCCAGCATCTGCGTCATCCACTGTCGCGGCACCTCTTTGAACACACAAAGATCCTCCAGCGGCAGTCTCTTTGCTTCACTTTGCCGTCTCGTATGCGAACCATGACTCTTACCAAAAGCGACGATCCCCACCAGCCGCTTTCCGTTCTTCTCAAGCTCCGCCTTTTTCACACGATTACTTCCGATAAAGCAGGTTCCCAGTCCGATACTGCACAGATACAGCACCATCTGTTCCATAATATAACCCACGTTCATCAGATATCGTTCTGACTCCTCCGAATAAAAAGCCATATAATACGGCGCCTTCACACTGAACATACTGAGCATTCTCTCCTGCCCTTTTCTGTTGTCCAGAATCGCCATATCCACACCGATGCCCGAAAACAGTGCCGGCATCTCCTTATAATGCTCCCAAATCTTATCCAAAGTCTGCGGCGGAAGCGTATCAAAACAATAATTCCTTACTGATTTTCTAACAAAAATAGCCTCATATAAATTCATACTCTCACCCTTACTTCATCTGCTATCCGTCTGTTTTTGTTACAGTTCACTGCTGAATGAACAGTAATATTTCTTTCATAGCCGGCCGCGGCCCACTCCCCATTTTTACAGGAGCAAAGCCGCATTCCGAAAAATTTACGTTTAATCTTCCGCATTCGACAGAAATACGGAAATTCTCCCTCTTAATCGCAAATATTTTTCAATTTCCAGCTCATCCATTTTTACTCTGTAATAATATTGTAACATATCCAAAAACTTTTTCAAGGGAAAAACGCGCCAAATTTTGTATATTTTTCACACATATTTCCCATCAAATTTATGCAACTTTAAAACCCGTGCTTACGCTTCCGCGGTCAGCTTCTCCAGCTCCTCCACATAAGAAGCAAACACATCCAGCGCCTCTTCCACAGGCTCCGGCTTCGTCATATCGACGCCGCAGATCTTCAAAAGGTCGATCGGATCCATCGAGCAGCCGCCGCTTAAGAACTGTTTGTACTTCTCCACGATACCCGGCTCCCCTGCCAGGATCTTGCTGCTGATCGCAATCGCCGCCGAAAATCCCGTTGCATACTGATATACATAGAACGGTGTATAAAAATGCGGAATTCTCGCCCATTCCAGCGCGATCTGCGGATCCGAAATCATATCCGGTCCGAAATACTCCTTGTTGATCGACAAATACAGCTCCGAAATACCGTCCGCCGTCAGCGTGCCTTCCTCTGCCATCTTCTCATGAATCCGCTTCTCAAACTCCGCAAACATCGTCTGGCGGAACACCGTTCCCTTAAACTGATCCAGGAAATAATTCAGCAGGAAAATCTTCTCCTCTTTTTCTTTCGCATGCTTCAGCAGATAGCGGATCAGCAGTGCCTCGTTGCAGGTTGATGCCACCTCAGCGACAAAGAGGCGGTACTCCGCATACGTAAACGGCTGTGTATGGTTCGAATACCAGGAATGCAGCGAATGGCCCATCTCATGCGCCAGTGTGAAGACCGAATCGATATTTCCGTTAAAGCTCATCAGCACATACGGATGGGAATCGTAAGAACCCCAGGAGTAAGCACCGCTCTTTTTTCCTTCGTTCTCATAAACATCCACCCAGCGCTCCGAAAAGCCCTTGTCCAGCAGTGCCACATAATCATCCCCGAGCACGGCAAGCGCTTTCTTCACGATCTCGATCGCCTGCTCATACGTATATTTCTGCTCGTACTCTTTCGTCAGAGAAACGTAAACATCATACATATGAAGTTCATCCACACCGAGCAGCTTCTTACGCAATGCCACGTAGCGGTACATCGCCGGCATTTTTGCATGAATCGCCTCGAGCAGCTTGTCGTAAACCGAAACCGGGATATTTCCGCCATCCAGCGATGCAGCCAGTGCAGATGGATATTTTCTTACATCTGCAAAGAATGCGGCCTGTTTCAGATTGGCACCGAACGTTGCGGCGAGCATGTTTTTGTGTTTTTCATACTCCGCATAATACTTCTCAAACGCTTCTTTTCTGACCCGGCGGTCCTTGGACTGTAAAAATCCGACGAAGGTGCCGTGGCTCAGTGGAACCTGATTTTCCTCTTCATCCGTGACCGGCTGGAATCTGAGGTCTGCGTTCGAAAATGCCGAGAAAATCTGATCCGGGCTGGATGCCATCTCTCCGGCTTTTGCAAGAACCGCCTCCATCTCCGGCGAGAGAATGTGCTCTTTCTTGCGGAAGTTTTCTTTTAATATGCGATCGTACAGACGGAGCGGCTCATATGCTTTTTCAAATTCTGTAACCGTCTCCTCGTCAAGCTCCAGGATCTCCGGCTCTACGAAAGAAGAGGCATCCGCAAGAACAGCCATCATGCTGTCCATCTTTCCGGCATAGCCCTGATACTTCTGATTTCCCATATCCTGGTGATATTTCTGGCTTGCATAGACATACAGGCTGGAAAAGACGCGGCTGATGTCATCCAGACCGGAAAGAACGTCATACAGCGCTTCTGCACTTTCTTTCATTGTTCCCTGTTTTGCGCGGAACGCTTCTATTTTCTTCGCAAGCTCCTGCTCTGTTTTCTCAAATTCTTCATCACTACCAAACAAACTCGAAAGATCCCAGCAGTACGCCGGATCCATCTCTTCTCTTTTTTTCAGTTTAATTTCTGCCATATTTCTCCCTTCATCCATCTCTTTAGACGGAACCATTTCTGCGGTTTTTCTTCTAATACTAATGTGCCGCACTTACGCTTAGTTTACCACAATTTAACCTCTAAATCTAAAATTTTTTCTTAATTTTCTTGACAAATCCATAAAACGATTGTATGATTGTACTATCAAATTAATACAGTAGTACAAAAGGAGTGAATGCCATATGCCATGGAATCTTGATTCCTCGCGGCCGATCTATCTGCAGATCATCGAGCGGGTACAGATGGACATCATCACCGGGCGCTATCAGCCGGGCGATAAGCTTCCGTCCGTCCGCGATCTCGCGCAGGAGGCCGCCGTCAACCCGAACACAATGCAGAAAGCGCTTTCCGAACTGGAACGCAGCGGACTGATCTATTCCCAGCGGACCAGCGGACGCTTTATTACCGAAGATAAGGAGTTGATTCATCAGATGAAAAAAGAACTTGCCGCCGCAGAAGTATCTGCTTTTGTTGCCCACATGAAACAGCTCGGCATAACCCCGGAGGAAATCCGGCAGCTACTTGCCGAAACGATTGAGGAGGAAAAAAATCATGAGTGAACTTGTAACGTGTAAAGACCTGACGAAGCGCTTCGGAAACCACACCGCGCTCGATCATCTCAACCTTTCCCTGGATTCCGGGAAAATTATCGGACTGCTGGGGCCCAACGGAAGCGGAAAGACGACGCTCTTAAAGCTGCTGAACGGACTGCTGACCCCGAGTGAGGGTGAAGTCCTCATCGCCGGAAATCATCCCGGTATTGAGACAAAACGGATCGTCTCCTATCTGCCGGATAAAATGTATCTCGGCAGCTGGATGCGCGTCTCGGATCTTTTAACGTATTACAGCGATTTCTTTGAGGACTTTGACATGTCCCGCGCCAATGCCATGCTGGAATCCTTAAAAATCAGCCCGAAGGACCGTTTGAAAACGATGTCGAAGGGAACGAAAGAGAAAGTCCAGCTCATCCTCACGATGAGCCGCCGCGCAAAGCTCTACTGCCTCGACGAGCCGATTGCAGGCGTCGATCCGGCAGCACGCGATTACATTTTATCTACGATTTTAAACAACTACGAACCAGACGCATCCATCCTCATCTCAACGCATCTGATTTCCGATGTCGAAAATATTCTCGATGAGGTCATCTTTATCCAGGAGGGTCAGTTAAAACTGCACGCCTCGGTTGAGGATATCCGGATGCAGGAGGGTGAATCGATTGATTCTTATTTCAGGGAGGTATTCAAATGTTAAAAAAATGTCTGAAACATGAGTGGAAAGCATGCTGGAAAAACATGGCGCTGCTGAACGGTGCTGCCATTTTCATGGGCGCTCTCGGAGGCTTCGGATTCCTCTTTTCCCAGCTTTCTGAGCTGCCGGATCTGCTGATCGTCCTCTATCTGTTTGCGTACGTTTTGATTGTGATCGCCGCATCCGTCATGACACAGGTGCTGATGATCCAGCGCTACTATAAAAATCTTTTTACCGACGAAGGGTATCTGACCAACGTCCTTCCGGTATCGGCAACGGATCATATTCTCTCCAAAATGCTGGTTTTCGGCGCATGGAGCATCTTAAACGCACTTTCCGTTCTCGCTTCCTTCGCTTTTTTGCTTCTGCCGTCCGCAATCCGGTATTTTACCGCAAACACCCTGCTTTTTTACAACAAGACCATGACCTTTTCCGATTTTCTGTCCTATCTCTGGGCACAGATTACCTGTGTTGCCGATGCTGCTTTTTCCCTGATCGGCATCACGAACCACATCGGTATGGCACTGTTTTCCATCGTTGGCTTCTTCGCTTCGCTGTTCTTTGGCATTCTTCTGTTCTATGCCGCCATCAGCATCGGAAGCCTGGTATCCAGCCACAAAATTCTGACGGCTGTCCTCTCTTACATCGGCATGACTACCGTGATCCAGATCTTCGGCGGAATCAGCATCGTCCGTGTTTTCCAGGATTCCACACCGACTGCTGTGGTTACCACATCCTCGGTTTCCACACTTATCATCACCGTGGTGCTCTGCGTTGTTCTGTTCCTGATCTGCCGCTATATCTTAAGCAGACGGCTGAATCTTTCATAAAAATTGCATTAAAAAGCGCCGCCGCGGACGAACCGAATCGTCTGCGGCGGCGTTTTGTATGCATGTTCTGCACTTATGCCAGATGCCAGATATCCTCGTTGTACTGTGCAATGGTACGGTCGGAGGAGAAGAAGCCTGCTTTTGCGATGTTGATCAGGCACTTCTTGTTCCATGCATCTTTGTTCTCGTAGTCTTTGTATACTCTTTCTTTTGTCTTGATGTACTCTTTCAGGTCGAGCAGCGTCATGAACCAGTCTTTGTTCAAGATCTCTTTGTAGAGTCTCTCCAGGCAAACCTTGTCGCCGATAGCAAGAAGTTCATCGCTGACGATGAAATCAACCAGCTTTGCAATCTCCGGATCTTCGTCATAGATGTCTTTTGAGCAGTAAGCAGCATCTGCGTACAGGTCGATGACATCCTGCGGTTTCTTTCCGAAGATGTAGATGTTCTCTTTTCCGACAAGATCGCCAATCTCAACGTTTGCACCGTCTTCTGTTCCAAGTGTCAGGGCACCGTTCAGCATGAATTTCATGTTTCCGGTTCCGGAAGCCTCTTTGGATGCCAGGGAGATCTGCTCGGAGATATCTGCTGCCGGGATCACCTTTGCAGCTTTTGATACGTTGTAGTTCTCAAGCATAATCACTTTGAAGTACGGGCTTACCTCAGGATCGTTATCAATCAGCTCCTGCAGGCACAGGATCAGATGGATGATATCTTTTGCGATGATATAAGCCGGTGCAGCCTTTGCACCGAATACCATGGTGATCGGGGTTTTCGGCTTGTTGCCGCTCTTGATATCCATGTATTTGTAAATAGCGTACAGGGCGTTCATCTGCTGGCGTTTGTACTCATGAAGACGTTTTATCTGTACATCGATGATGGAATTTTCATCCAGCGCGATATTCTGTGTCTCATACAGGAACTGTTTGAGATCCAGTTTACGGTTGTGTTTGATCTCCTCAAGTTTTGCAAGAACCTTCTTGTTGTCTTTGTATTTAAGCAGTTTTTCCAGCTCGTCGGCATCTTTTTTGAATCCCGGTCCGATCAGACTCTCGATGTACTGTGCCAGTTCACGGTTGCAGTGCAGCAGCCAGCGGCGGAAAGTGATTCCGTTTGTCTTGTTGTTGAATTTCTCCGGATAAATATCGTAGAACGGTTTCAGCTCGGAGTTTTTCAGGATCTCGGTGTGCAATGCTGCAACGCCGTTAACAGAAAATCCGTAGTGGATATCCATGTGTGCCATGTGGACGCGCTGATCCTTGTCGATGATCGCTACTTTCTCATCTTTGTATTTCTTCTTTGCCTGTGCGTCCAGCTCGTGGATAATCGGCATCAGATGCGGAACAACCTCCTCGAGGTAATCGATCGGCCATTTTTCCAGTGCCTCTGCCAGGATGGTGTGGTTGGTGTAAGCACAGGTCTTGCTTACAACATCGATGGCTTCCTGCATGGTAAAGCCTCTCTCCTGCAGCAGACGGATCAGCTCCGGAATGACCATGGACGGATGGGTATCGTTGATCTGGATCACAACGTGATCATACAGCTTATGCAGATCGTAGCCCTTCTGCTCGCACTCCATCAGGATGAACTGTGCGCCGTTGCTGACCATGAAATACTGCTGGTAGATACGAAGCAGCTGTCCGGCACGGTCGCTGTCATCCGGGTAGAGGAACAGTGTCAGATTTTTCTGGATCTGATGCTTGTCAAAGTTGATGCTGTCTGATGGAACGATGCTCTCGTCTACCGTATCTACATCGAACAGATGCAGACGGTTACAGCCATTGTTGTAACCCGGTACGTCGATATCATACAGGGTAGAATGCATCGTGAAGTTTTTATACGGAACTGCAAAGGATACCGGCTGTCTGACAAGCCAGCTCTCATTTGTGATCCATGGATTTTTCACTTCTTTCTGTTTGTGGTCGACCAGAAGCTGGCGGAACAGACCGAAGTGATAATTAAGGCCGATACCGTCTCCCGGCAATCCAAGTGTTGCGATAGAATCAAGGAAGCATGCTGCCAGACGGCCAAGGCCTCCGTTTCCAAGGGACGGCTCCATCTCCATCTCCTCGATCTCCGTCAGTTCTCTTCCATGAGTAGCGAGTGCTTTTTCTACTTCCTCGTACATACCAAGGTTGATCAGGTTGTTGGACAGCAGTTTTCCGATCAGAAACTCTGCTGAAATATAATACAGCTTTTTATTTCCGGTGTTTCTTTTACGACCTGCCATCTCCTGTTTGGTGATAACCATCAGGGCTTCAAAGATTTCGCTCTTTGTGCAGTTGTCCAGATCTCTTCCAAAACGCTCTTTTAAGATTGCCTGAATTCTTTCTTCCATTCTTTTTTCTCCTCGTGTTGCTGTGGAAAATTCCCACAGTGTAATTTGGTTGCGCTGCCGTTCCAGATTTTCTGCGATCGGCAGCTTTCACAGTTCCATGCAAAGTTTTTCCTTGAATGGGACTGTTCACTTCTGAATCACTTTTTTGCGGCAGCGAAACTGCAAGGGTTTTACTGCTGCGCGATCCGCGACTTTGTGGATTCCCTTACGACGAGTTCCCCATCGTATACTTTGCTGCAGGGTTCTTCTTTTCCTGAAATTAAGGAAAACAGCATCTTCGCCGTCTCTGCGGCAAGCTGCTCCACCGGCTGACGGATCGTTGTGATACTGGGTATATAATACTCTCCCGCATCAATTCCGTCAAATCCTGCAACGGAAATATCATCCGGCACGGTAAGCCCGGCCTCTTTTAAGGCACGGCACGCACCGATTGCCAGCGTATCCGCGGTGGCATACAGCGCGGAAAACTCCGTCTTTTTTTCCAGAATTTCTTTTGTTACCTTGTACCCTGTGGCGAAAGAATACGTGTCGTCCTTCGTCATATGAAATACCAGATCAGGGTCATAAGGTATCCCATGATCCAGTAAAGCCTGGCGGTACGCATTCAGACGGAGCCGTCCGATACTGATGTCGTCCTCGCAGGCGGTAATGATGGCAATGCGCCGGTGCCCGAGACCACAGAGATAATCTACCATCTTATAGCTTTCCCTGTAGTCATCGACCGATACGCTCGCGCACGGTTTTCCTCCGTCTGAAACCGCCCCGATTGTACTGATCACGTACGGAACCGGGATCTGCGCCATTTTCTCATGCGGATGCGTAAAGTTTCCGCCGAGGAAAATGATGCCGCGCAGCCGTTTTTCTTTGACGATCTCGATCGCGGAGTCTACCTCATTTGCCTTTTCCTCTACTCGCTCAATAATACAGGCGTATTTCTTTTTTCGCACAACCTCTTCAATCACACTGATCATGTTGTTGAAGAACATGTTGTCCATGCCTTTTACCAGAATGGCAATCGCTTTGGCATTCGACCGCTTCAGGTTTCTGGCACTGTTGTTCGGTACGTAATTCGATTCGGCAATCACCTTTAAGATCATCTCTTTTGTTTCCGGATTGATGTCCGGATGATTGTTCATCGCTCTCGATACGGTACTCACGCCTACCTTACATTTGCGGGCAATGTCCCTGATTGTTACCTGTTCCATATTCTGCAGGCCTCTCCTTTAAACTCTGTACCTGTTCTGCCGGAATCTCTTCCGGCTTGTTTTCCCGGCCTGTTTTGCTTTCTCTCCGGCGCGTATTTTTATTGTGCAATACGTGCTGTAATCTGTGTCAGCCGATGAATTCTCTTTGCCAGCTCCGGTGTAAACTGTCCCGGAAGCAGGCGCCATTTCCAGTTATTTCCAAGTGTAGACGGATAGTTAATTCTCGCCTCCGTTCCAAGACCTAAAAATTCCTGCATCGGAGTGACAGCCAGATTTGCCACGCTCTCCATCGACATGCGAATGAAATCCCACGGGAGTTCCTCGTCGGTACTCTTTGCATTTCCCATATACTCTTTGGAGAATTCGCGGTCTTCCTCACTCATGACATAATACCATCCAAGAATGGTATCATTGTCGTGCGTTCCGGTGTAGACAACACAGTTTCTCTCGTAATTGTGCGGCAGATAATCACTCTCCTCACGGGAGTCAAAAGCAAACTGCAGCACCTTCATACCCGGATAGCCGGATTCTTTCACCATTTCGATCACGCTCTCGGTAAGATATCCCAGGTCTTCTGCGATGACATCCACATCGCCAAGCTTTTCTTTGACGGTGTTGAACAGATCCATGCCCGGTCCTTTTTCCCAGTGGCCGCGCTCTGCCGTCTGATCACCGAACGGGATGGAATAATATTCATCAAATCCGCGGAAATGGTCGATGCGGACAGTATCGTACAGTTTAAACACGTGAGCCAGACGTAACAGCCACCATGCATAACCTGTGCTCTTATGATAGTCCCATTTGTATAACGGGTTGCCCCAGAGCTGTCCGGTTGCGGAGAACGCATCCGGCGGGCATCCGGCAACGGCTTTTGGCTGGTTGTCCTCATCAAACTGGAACAGAACCGGATTTGCCCAGGTGTCAGCGCTGTCAAATGCCACATAAATCGGAATATCACCGATGATACGGATACCCTTTTCATTTGCGTATGCTTTCAGTGCTTTCCACTGTTTCAGGAACATAAACTGCTGGAATTTGTAAAATGCAACCTCCCCGGCAAGTTCTTCCCGTTTCTGATTCAGTGCTGCTTCTTCTCTGTCCTTTAATTCTGCCGGCCACTCACTCCAGCTGATTCCGCCGAGTGCATCCTTAATCGCCATATACAGCGCATAATCCTCCAGCCACCAGCCCTGCTCCTGCACAAATGCAAGATAAGCGACATCTTCCTTGAAAGAGAAGAACGCCTTGTAGGAATCCAGACTCCAGGACGTCGGGAACACCGAGCGGTTGGAGGAGGCAGCCTCGACCGCAGGGCCGAAGGAGTTGACGATCATGTAAAACAGCGGGAACAGGCAGCACACTGCCAGGGTGACCAGCACCAGAATGATGATGGTGTTGCGCAGATACAGCATCTTTTTGTTGTTGACATGCTGGGAATACAGACCACTTGCCATTTATCTCTCCCCCTTTCTCAGTATTCGACATCGCTGCCGGCCATCTTGAACTGTAGGAACGAGATAGCCGCAATGATGATGGTAAGGATGACCGCCTGTGCGCACGCCAGACCGTACTTATTATAGGTAAAGGCGTTGTTGTAGATCAGCAGGCCGATCATCGTGGTGGCGTTGTCCGGGCCGCCGCCGGTCATCATGTAAGCGTTCATGAACACCTGGAAGGAGCCGATGACGCCGGTGACCAGCAGGAACAGGGTGGTGGGCTTGACCAGCGGGAATACGATGCGGGTGACCTTCTGCATGAAGGTCGCGCCGTCCAGCTCGGCCGCCTCGAAGTAGGTGTTATCGATACCCAGCAGGGCGGCGGTGTAGATGATGATGTTCTGGCCCTGGCCGGAAAGCAGCGCCATGATCATCAGGGACAGCATCGAGGTCTTGCTGGAACCCAGCCAGTTCTGGGTGGGAAGATGGAAGAAGGTGAGCAGCTGGTTGAACAGGCCGGAGGGCGAGGAATCGTAGATCCACAGCCACACCACCGAAAGCGCGATGCCGGAGGCAACGGCGGGCAGGTAGTACATGGCCTTAAAGACAGACTGCAGCTTCTTTTTAAAGGGCATGATAAGGATGGCCACCGCGAAGGAGATCAGCAGCGAAAGCGGCACGACCACGGCGGTGTAGACCAGCGTATTTTTGAGGGACTTCCAGAACAGAGCGTTGGTGAAGGTGGTCTGGTAGTTCTTCAGGCCGACAAAGTCAGAGCCGAAGGGTTTGTAATCCTCCAAGCTGGTGATGACAGCCGAGATCAGCGGGTAGATGGTAAACATCAAAAAGAAGATGACGGCAACGCCGATGAACGCATAGCCCCACAGATCATCGTTGGTGAAAAAGGGCTTTTTGCGCGGCTTTGCGGCCGCCGGTTGGGTGGATTTCGACATTCGGGAACCTCCTGCGGTGTTCTGGATACACAGCGTGCCAACGTTGTTTTTGCGCTATAATATCCTATAGAAAGGGCGGCTCGCCACCAGTAGGCCGGGGGGAGCCGCCATAGCTGAACGGGGGTTATGCGCA
>ERZ824575.3462-NODE-3462-length-10963-cov-3.480198_pt1 | contig 10963 bp, 9 predicted proteins | sample MGYA00519470_ERZ824575 | MGnify/ENA primary metagenome ERZ824575 (study PRJEB31778, sample SAMEA3449170) | human gut metagenome | biome: human gut; feature: human-associated habitat; material: faeces | place: United Kingdom | collected 2010/2012 ...
GTCCCACTTCGGGCCGCCGACCGCGCCGAGCAGCACGCTGTCCGCGTTGCGGCAGGTCGATAAACTCGAATCCGGCAGCGGCACGCCGAATTTATCGATGGCGGTGCCGCCCATCGGCGCGTCGACGTAGGTGAAGGTGTGGCCAAACTTCGCGGCCACGGCGTCTAAAACGCGCATGGCCTCGGTGACGATCTCGGGGCCGATGCCGTCGCCCTTGATGATGGCAATGGTCTTGTTCATTTCGCCGCCTCCTTTGCCTTGAGCGAGGCCATCAGGCCGCCGCGCGCGATCATGTCCTTGATAAACGGCGGGAAGGGCTCGGCCTGATACGTCGTGCCTTTTGTCACGTCTGTGATGACGCCGGTGTCGAAGTCGACCGTCACCTCGTCGCCGTTTTCGATCTCCGCGCTCGCGGCGGGGCACTCCAAAATGGCGAGGCCGATGTTGATAGCGTTGCGGTAGAAGATGCGGGCGAAATTCGCCGCGATGACGCAGGAGATGCCGCTCGCCTTGATGGCGACGGGCGCGTGCTCGCGCGACGAGCCGCAGCCGAAGTTTACGCCCGCGACCATGATGTCGCCGTCTTTGACGCGGTGGATGAAGTCCTTGTCGATGTCCTCCATGCAGTGGGAGGCGAGCTCCTTGTGGCTCTGGGTGTTCAGATAGCGCGCGGGGATGATGACGTCCGTATCGACGTGATCCCCATACTTATGGACAATGCCGTGTGCATTCATTTGTTCATGACCTCCTCCGGATGAGAAATGTGGCCGGTAATACCAGACGCCGCGGCGACAGCCGGAGAGGCGAGGTAGACCTCGCTGTCGACGTGGCCCATGCGGCCGACAAAGTTGCGGTTGGTGGTGGAAACGCAGCGCTCGCCGGCGGCGAGGATGCCCATATAGCCGCCGAGGCACGGCCCGCATGTGGGCGTGGAGACGATGCAGCCCGCGTCGAGGAAAATATCGGTGTAGCCCTCGTGCATGCAGGCGCGGTAAACTTCCTGCGTGGCGGGGATGATGATGCCGCGGACGTTCGGGGCCAGGTGATGGCCCTTCAGGATCGCAGCGGCAGCGGCCATGTCGGGGAGCTGGCCGTTCGTGCACGAGCCGATGACGATCTGGTCGATGGCGATGTCGCTGCCCTCGCGCGCGCTGTGCGCGTTTTCGGGCAGGTGCGGCCAGGCGACCGTGCAGTCGACCTTGCCAAGGTCGATGTCGATGACGCGCTCGTATTCTGCATCGGGGTCGGCCTCGAACGCTGTCCAGGGGCGGTCCACGCGGCCCTCAACATAGGCGCGCGTCACGTCGTCGACGGGGAAGATGCCGTTTTTGCCGCCCGCCTCGATGGCCATGTTGCAGATCGTCAGGCGGTCGTAAATCGTGAGGTTCTTGACGCCCTCGCCGGAAAATTCGATGGACTGGTAGCGTGCGCCGTCCACGCCGATCATGCCGATGAGCGTCAGGATGACGTCCTTGCCGGAGACAAACGGGCGGAGCTTGCCGGTGAGATTCACCTTGATGGCGGACGGGACCTTGAACCACGTCTCGCCCGCGGCCATGGCCGCGCCCATATCGGTCGAGCCGACGCCGGTGGAGAACGCGCCGAGCGCGCCGTAGGTGCAGGTGTGAGAGTCCGCACCGATGACGGCCTCGCCCGGGGCGACAAGCCCCTGCTCGGGCAGCAGCGCGTGCTCGATGCCCATCGTGCCGACATCGTAGAAGTGGTCGATGTCGAAGCGGCGGGCAAAGGTGCGGCACTGCTTGCACTGCGTGGCGGACTTGATGTCCTTGTTCGGTGCGAAGTGATCCATCACCATCGCGATGCGGCTCTTGTCGAAGACCTTTTCAAAGCCCGCGGACTCAAACTCGTTGATGGCCACGGGGGTCGTGATGTCGTTGCCGAGGACGAGGTCGAGCTTTGCCTGGATGAGCTGGCCCGCGCGCACGCTCTCAAGTCCTGCGTGCTTGGCGAGAATTTTCTGCGTCATTGTCATGCCCATGTCGCGTTTCTCCTTTCAGTTGCCAGATTCCATGATCTTGTTGATGCCGTTGACGTAGGCGCGGATCGACGATTCGATGATATCGGTCGAGAGGCCCGAGCCGGTGTACGAGCGCCCGTCGGGGCCGGAGACCTTGACCACGGCCTCGCCGATGGCGTCCTCGCCGTCCGTGACGGCGTTCAGGCTGAAGCTCTCGAGCTTCACGTCCATTTGGAGCATGCGGTTGATAGCCTTGAACGAGGCGTCCAGCGGGCCCGTGCCGATGGCGACGTCTTCGATCTGCTCGTCGCCGCGCTGGAGCTTGATGCACGAGATGTTCGGCACGCCGTGGCCCGTGTTGACCACATGACTCACGAGCTGGCAGCTGCCCTGCACTGCGGCCTGACGGTGGAGCACGAGCGCCTCAATGTCGCTGCTCGTGATGTTCTTTTTCTTGTCGGCGAGATCCTTGAAGCGGGTGAACACGCTTTCAAGCTCCTCGTCGCTCAATTCGTAGCCCATGGATTCGAGCTTTTCACGCAGCGCGTGTTTGCCGGAGTGCTTGCCGAGCACCATCGTGTTCTGCGGGATGCCGACGTCGGTGGAGTTCATGATCTCGTACGTTCTTGCATTGGCAATGACGCCGTGCTGATGGATGCCCGACTCGTGCGCGAAGGCGTTCGCGCCGACGATGGCCTTGCTCGGCGGGATGGGCACGCCCGTGATGTTGCTCAGCAGCTTGCTCGAGCGGTAGATCTGCTTGGTGTTCACGCCGGTCTCGGCGTCGTAGAAGTCCTTTCTCGTGCGCAGCGCCATGACGATCTCTTCAAGGCTCGCGTTGCCCGCGCGCTCGCCGATGCCGTTGACCGTGCATTCGACCTGCGTCGCGCCCGCGCGGACGCATTCGAGCGAATTCGCGACCGCCATGCCGAGGTCGTTGTGGCAGTGGACGGAGATGTCGACATGCTCGACGCCCTCGATGTTTTCACGCAGGTAGGTGATGAGGTCATACATCTCCTGCGGCGTGGAGTAGCCGACGGTGTCGGGCACATTCAGCGTCGTCGCGCCCGCGGCGACGGCAGTGGAGTAGCAATGGGCCAGAAATGCCCAGTCGGAGCGGGAGGCGTCCTCGGCGGAAAACTCGATGTCATCGCAATAGCTCTTGGCGTAGGCGACCATCTCGCGGATGCGGTCGATGACCTGCTCGCGCGTCATCTTGAGCTTGTACTCCATGTGGATGTCGCTCGTCGCAAGGAAGACATGGATGCGGGGGTGGTTCGCTTCCTTCACGGCGTCCCACGCCGCGTCGATATCGCCCTTGGCGCAGCGCGCGAGCGAGGCGACCGTGCAGTTCGTCACCGCGGCGGCGATGGCCTGCACGCTCTTGTGGTCCATCGGAGACGCGATGGCGAAGCCCGCCTCGATCACGTCGACGCCCAGCTTTTCAAGCTGGCGGGCCATTTCGATCTTTTCCGTCAGATTCATGCTGCAGCCGGGGGACTGCTCGCCGTCTCTCAGGGTCGTGTCAAAAATTTTAATGCGTTTCATGGTGTGTTCCTCCTGCTCTTTTTTCTCTCGCATAGCAACAAAAAAAGCTTTCGTCTCTTCCCTTGAAGAGACGAAAGCTCAAAACTTCCGCGGTACCACTCTTGTTGGCATAAAATATGCCCGCTTTCTGCATCGGCTTAAAATCAAGCGAATGCGCCTCGTTGGTAACGGTGAGGAGATCCGGCTGCGCCTAAACGAAAATCGTCTCAGCGGAGCTACTCAGGGGCCAGTGACATCATCCCGCTCTGCATTGCCTCGCAGCGACCGGCAACTCTCTGAAGCGTCTGTAGGACGAATTTTTCCCCGTCATGGTATTTGTGAACTATGAGATTGAATGATGCCACTATAATCGCTTGCCCTCGCTTTGTCAAGCAGAGAAAAAGAAATTTGCGCTTTTGACAAAAAAACGCGCGGCGGAAAAACATATTTTGCGCACGTTGAACGGAGAAAAAGGCGGGAGAGCAAAAGAAAAGGGAACGCGCAAGCGTTCCCTTTTTTGCCAAAATTTCTTACCTGCCGCCGAAGATCAGGCTGCCGAGCCCCGTGGAGGTCAAAAACAGAATGAGCATGACAACGGGCACGACATACTTCATCATCACGCTGTAGAGCTTGGCGCGGCCAAAGTGCTCGCCGTTTTTCTCGACCTCGGCAATGATCCATTTCGGACCCACGACCCAGCCGACCAAAATGCTCGTGAGCAGGCTGATAAACGGCATGAGGAAGCTGTTGCTGATGTAGTCCATCACGTCGAGCAGCTGCGCGGTCGAGCCGTTGGGCAGCGGGAGCTCGAAGTAGAGCACGTTGTAGCCAAGGCAGATGAGCACGGCGGTGACGAGCGAGTAGATGCCCACGGCGGCGCACATCTCCTTGCGCGACTTGTGGAAAATCTCCATGCAGTTGGCGACAAGCGTCTCCATGACGGACACGCAGCTCGTCAGCGCGGCAAAGCCGAGCGCGAGGAAGAACACCGCGCCGATGACGCGGCCCGCGCCGCCCATCGCGGCGAAGACCTTCGGCAGGCTGATGAACGTCAGGCTCGGGCCGCTGGCCATGCCGTCGGTGCCGAGAAAGACATAGACGGCGGGGATGATCATGAGGCCCGCGAGGAACGCGACGCCCGTGTCGAAAATTTCGATCTGGTTGTTGGCCTTGTTGAGGTCGACGTCGTCCTTGACGTAGCTGCCGTAGGTGATCATGATGCCCATGCTGACACTGAGCGAGAAGAAGAGCTGACTCATTGCGTCGAGCGCGATGTTCAAAAAGCGCTGGACGGTCAGGCCCGTGAAGTCGGGCTTAATGTAGACGAGCAATCCTTCGATACCCGTGCGCGTCATGCCGCTCTCGTCGGTGTAAGAGAGCGTGAGCGAGAAGATGGCGATGCCGATGATGAGAAGGAGCAGACCCGGCATAATGTAGCGGGAGTATTTTTCAATGCCCTTTTCAACGCCGCAGTACACGACCCACGCCGTCAGCGCCAAAAAGATCAGCATGAAGACGATGGGCGAGACGGGGGAGGTGATGAACGAGGTGAAGAACCCGTCCTGCGCGGCGGCATCGCCGCTTGAGACGAGGTAGAGGGTAAAATACTTCGTGATCCAGCCGCCGATGACGGAGTAATACGTCATGATAAGCGTGGGGACAAGGAAGGTGAGATAGCCCAGAAAGCGCCACTTCTTGTTGAGCGTTGCAAAGGCGTTCAGCGCGTTCTGCTTCGTGCGGCGGCCGATGGCTACGTCAGTCGTCAGCAGGGTGAAGCCGAATGTCAGCACCAGCACCAGATAGACGAGCAGGAACAGTCCGCCGCCGTCCTTGGCACAGAGATAGGGGAAGCGCCAGATATTGCCGACGCCCACCGCGCTGCCCGCCGCGGCCAGCACAAAGCCGAGCGAGCCGCTGAAACTACTGCTTTTCTTCATGTTCGATTCTCTTCTTTCATATAAAACTAATACTAATGCCCCATTATAGCAGAAGAAACCGAATTGGCAAGGGGAAAAGCACTGAAAATGCAGGAATTCTTGCGAAAATGTGAAAAAATATCTCACCAGCGGCTTGCTGATGAGATATTTTATTCATAGCAGGATTAGATTTTGTCATGGCCGGCGGCTTCGTCGGTGAAGACGGCCTCGAATTCCTCAGCGCTCATCGTCTCGTGCGCAAGCAGGAATTCCGCCACGGCGATGAGGTGCTTCTGATCGCGCGAGAGGATGTCCTCGCAGCGCTCGTAGGCCGCGTCGACGATGGACTTGACCTCCTCGTCGATCTGTGCGGCGACCTGCTCGGAATACGGCTTGGCCTGCGCCATCGAGCGGCCGATGAAAATTTCATCGTGGCCGGATTCAAACGAGATCGAGCCAAGCCTGTCGCTCATGCCGTACACCGAGACCATCTTGCGCGCGATCTGCGAGGCGCGCTGGATATCGTTCGACGCGCCGGTCGAAATGTCGCCGAGCATCAGCTTTTCCGCCACGCGCCCGCCAAGCAGCGAGACGATCTGCTCTTCCATATAGCGCTTGGACTGGTACGAGCGGTCCTCCGTGGGCAGCGAGATCGTCATGCCGCCCGCGCCGCCGCGCGGAACGATCGTGATCTGGTGCACGGGGTCGTGCGTCGGCAGTGCGTGCATCACGATGGCGTGACCGGCCTCGTGATAGGCGGTCAGCTTGCGCTCGTGCTCGCTGACGACGCGGCTCTTCTTCTCGGGACCTGCGATGACCTTGATCTCCGCCTCGGAGAAGTCGGACATCGTGATGAGCTTGCTGCCGCGGCGCGCGGCGAGCAGCGCCGCCTCGTTCGAGAGGTTCTCGAGGTCCGCGCCCGTGAAGCCGGGCGTTCCCTTGGCGACGGTGGAGAGGTCCACATCCTCGGCAAGGGGCTTATTCTTGACGTGGATCTTCAGGATCTCCTCGCGGCCGCGGATGTCGGGAAGCCCCACGTAGACCTGACGGTCGAAGCGGCCCGGGCGCAGCAGCGCGGGGTCGAGGATGTCGGCGCGGTTCGTCGCCGCCATGACGACGACGCCCTGATTCGTACCGAAGCCGTCCATTTCAACGAGCAGCTGGTTGAGCGTCTGCTCGCGCTCGTCGTGGCCGCCGCCAAGGCCCGTGCCGCGCTGACGGCCCACGGCGTCGATCTCGTCGATGAAGATGATCGCGGGGGCGACCTTTTTCGCCTGTTCGAAGAGGTCGCGCACGCGGCTCGCGCCGACGCCGACGAACATTTCCACAAAGTCAGAGCCGGAGATCGAGAAAAACGGCACCTTCGCCTCGCCCGCAACGGCCTTGGCCAGCAGCGTTTTACCGGTACCGGGAGAGCCGACGAGCAGCGCGCCCTTGGGGATCTTTGCGCCGATGGCGGTGTACTTTTCGGGGTTGTGCAGAAAGTCGATGATCTCGACGAGCGATTCCTTCGCCTCGTCCTGACCGGCGACGTCGGCAAAGGTGACGCCGGTGGATTTTTCCATGTAGACCTTGGCGTTGGACTTGCCGACGCTGCCGAGGCCGCCGAAGCCGCCGCCCCCGGTCTTTTTGCTGATGAAGCGCATCATCAGGATGAACGCGCCGACCATCAGCGCCGTGGGCAGGACGTAGTTGAGCATGATGATCTCGAGATACGAGGTCTCCGCCTTGTAGGGCTTGCCGAACTCCACGCCGTTTTCATCCAGGAACGACCGCAGCTCAGGGTCGTTGATCTGCGTGGTGAAGAGCTGGAAGTCCCCTGAGTAGGTCTTGCCGTCCGCGTCGGTGTAGGTGAAGCCGTCCACAGGCGTGATGTTGAGCGTGCGGTCCGCGATCTCGACCTCCTTGACCTTGCCGTCGCGGACAAGGTCGAGAAATTCGTCGTAGCGGATCTCGCAGGTGCCCTCCGCCAGCTTCCTCGTGTCCATCGCCGAGAGGAGATAGTTGAAGCCGATGGTCAGCACCAGCGCCCAAATGAGCAGCGACAGCACGCCCTTGCGGCGGTCGTTGTTCTTGTTGCTTTTGTTCTTGTCGTTCTGATCCATGTATCTGCGTTCCTTTCCGCCTGCGGCCCTGCGCGGGCACAGGCGACAGCTTGCCAAGTTAATTATATGGTATTTTAGCATACCCCTCCTCGTTTCACAAGCGCCGCGGTATGAATTTTCGGTGAATTTTTGTCCGCTTCCCCCTTTATCTTATCCGTCTGTTGTGATATAGTGTATTATGTATACGAATTTTGACCGGGAGGATCGGTTTATGTCGAAGGAATACGAAGAAAAGCGCGGGCCACGCGGCGCGGACGAGCACGTTGGAAAGCGCTTCCCGCGTGAGCGGAAATCGGAGGAAAGGGTCCCCATGCGCGAGCGCGACGCCGAGGCGGACGGCCTCATCGAGGGACGCAACGCCGTGACCGAGGCGCTGCGCGCCGCGGGTGAGGACTTCCGCCTGCTGCTGCTCTCGGACCACATGACGTATATGGCCAACGGCGCGCACGGCGCCGACCCCGTGCCGTTCGTGCTCTATGACAGCCGCGTGAGCGAGGGCTCCGGCCTGCCGTATTCCGAGGCCAACGGCCGCAAGGGCCCGTACGTGGACGACGGCGCGGAGCTGATGGATCTGCTCTTCGAGCTGAAAAAACTGTGACCGGCACGACGATGGAGCCCGCGTGGGCGAAGCTGAACCTGTCACTGGACGTGCTCGGTGCGCGCCCCGACGGGTTTCACGACCTGCGCATGGTCATGCAGAGCGTGGACCTGCACGACGACGTGACCGTCACGCTCACAGACGGCAAAGGCATCACCTGCCGCGTCGACGGCGCGGCGCTTCCCTGCGATGAGCGCAACTTCGCTGTCAAGGCGGCGAGAGCCTTCTGCGAGGCGATGGACTACGGCGGCGGCATCGACGTCGCGCTTATAAAGCGCATTCCGTCCGAGGCCGGCATGGCCGGCGGCAGCGCAGATGCCGCGGCGGTGCTGCGCGCGCTGCGCGAGCTCGTCTCCCCCACCCTCACGGACGAGCGGCTCGAGCAGATCAGCGCAAGCGTCGGCAGTGATGTTCCCTTCTGCATCCGCGGCGGCACGCAGCTGGCCGAGGGCCGCGGCGAAAAGCTGACCGTCCTCAAGCCCGCACCGCGCTTCTTCGTCGCCGTCTGCAAGCCGGACTTCCCGATCTCCACACCCGCGCTCTTCGCGCGCGTAGACGGCGTGACGATCACCGACCGTCCTGATACGGACGCGATGCTCGCCGCCATCGAGCACGGCGACGCGGACACGCTGTGTGCAAACGTGCGCAACGTCTTTGAGCAGGCGCTCGACGGCGAGCAGCGTGAGCGCATTGAGACCATCAAGTGCGATCTTCTCGCCTACGGCGCGAAGACGTCGGCGATGACCGGCTCAGGCAGCGTGGTGTTCGGCCTCTTCTCTGACAAAGCGGCTTGCCGCAGAGCGTGCGAGGCACTGCAAGGCGAGTGCGTCAAAACTTTCTGCGCCGAATTTGTTTGAAAACTCAGAAAACCGTCCATACTCGAAGCAAATTCTTTGAGATGGGCGGTTTTTCGATGAAATGGACGAAATGGGAGCTTTCCCTTGCCGTTGGCCTCGCGGTCATGCTGCTTTTCTGCGCCGCGCGCGGCACTAATACCCTCCAGTGGTGGAGCGCAGCGTTCTCCCCGCTGTGCGACGGCATTCTGACGCAGAGCGCCGCAAGCGGTGATGTCGTAGTGAAGTCGAAGCTTGCAGAGCTGCTGGCTCTGCTGATGGGTGGAAAATGACATGCTCTGCCTGCCATTTGAGCGAGAAAAAGGGAGTCGGCACTTTTTTACGCCGGCTCCCCTTTTCATTATCCCTCGCACAGGATGTCGATCAGCTCATCCTTCTGCAAGCCCGCGAAGTAGCGCGAAACGTCCACATCGCCGAGTGCCTTTTCATAGCCCGCGCGGTCCGGCGTGCAGCCAACAAAGTGCGCCGCCAGCTCGTCCGGTTCCGAGGCGCTGAAGAAGTCGCCCTTGAATGTCAGGGCCGCGATCTTTCCGTGCTCCACGGTGATGTAGGCCTCGATCAGGCCGCAGCCGTCCACGCGGCGGCGGCGCAGCATCGTGCACGCCGGAGAGAAACCGTAGTTCCAATCCCATGTGGCGTAACGCTCCGCGCGCAGCTTTTCCACCGCCGCAAGGTCGTCCTGCGTCAGCGGGTAGGCCTCGCCCGGATTCTCCTTCAGGATGTTTTCCAGCAGGATGCGGCGGAATTCCGGCAGCGTGACCTTTTCCGGCAGATGCTCGGCAACGTTCGTCACGCGGCTGCGCACCGAGCGGATGCCCTTGGTCTGGATCTTTGTCGGGTCGACGCGCAGCGCCTCGCTGACGACAGAGAGGTCCGAATCGAACATGATCGTGCCGTGGTGCATCACGCGTCCCTGGCGGATGTACTGCGAGTTGCCGGAAAACTTCTTTCCGTCGATCGTGATGTCGTTGCGGCCGTTGACCTCCGCCTTCACGCCGAGCGTCGCCAGCGTGCGCACGACCGGTTCGCAGAAGAGCTTGAGGTCCAGCGCATTGCTCTCGCCGACATCTGTAATGAACGTGAAGTTCAGGTTACCCATGTCGTGATAGACCGCGCCGCCGCCGGAAAGTCTGCGCACCACGCGAATGCCGCGCTCGCGCACGGCCTCTTCATTGATCTCAGCGATCGTGTTCTGATACTTTCCGACAATGATCGCGTTATCATTCTGCCAGAGCATGAAATACATGCGGTCGCGCGGGAGGCAGTCGAACACGTACTGCTCCATCGCCAGATTGTAGCTCGGATCGGTCGTCATCAGGTCCAGATATGATAGCTTCATGGTCGTGGTCTCCTTCTATCAGGGTCGTTGATTTTCAAGCCTTTTTCAGGGCTGTTATCCTTGTCTTTTCAGCTGCGCGCTCAGCCGCCGCGCCATCAAGCGGTGTCCCTCCGGCGTCGGGTGCAGACCGTCGAGCAGCAGCTCCGAGCGGATCGATCCGTCTGGCGACAGAAAATCCGCGCAGAAGTCGATATACGGCACGCCAAACGCCGTGCAGTACCGCTTGAGCCATGCGCAGTACTCTTTCATCGTCCGCTCCGCCGCTTCAAAATCGACCGCGGCCGCCCACGCCCGCGGCGCATGCGGTGCATCCGCCGGAAGCGGGATACCAACCATCGGCAGCACGCCCACGGAAAAGAGCTGGTGGATCATCGCGCCCATATTTCCCCGCGCCGCAGCGTCGGAGCGGGAGTAGAACACATCGTTGCTCCCGCCCATCAGCAGCACATAGGGCCGGTCGGCGCCAAGGCCGCCCTCGCGCAGCTCCGCGAGCACCCCGCCCTGCATGCGCGCCAGCATGCCGCCGGTCGTGTCGCCGTTGATGCCCTCATTGACAAGCTCCCAGCCCGTCTCCTGTGCGCACAGCTGCGTCCACCGCTGAGACAGATGCACGCCGTATCCAAAGGTCAGGCTGTCACCGATGCAG
>ERZ824575.3466-NODE-3466-length-10951-cov-2.582507_pt1 | contig 10951 bp, 7 predicted proteins | sample MGYA00519470_ERZ824575 | MGnify/ENA primary metagenome ERZ824575 (study PRJEB31778, sample SAMEA3449170) | human gut metagenome | biome: human gut; feature: human-associated habitat; material: faeces | place: United Kingdom | collected 2010/2012 ...
GCGGCGCGCAAGCCCCGTGCTGTTGCAGGCCTGCCCGATCATCAGCGCGCCCATCAGCAGCCATGTGGTGTTGTCGGTAAAGCCGCTCAACGCCACTCCGGGCTTTGCCAGCCCCGCAATAATCAGAAACACGAGCCAGAGCAGCGTGATGATGGACGCATCCGTCACTTCGGCGGTGAGCAGAATGACCCAGGCGATGAGCGCGCCGAAAATCCTGTTCCCCTCCGGCGTCATGCCCTCAATGGGCAGGGCGATCCAGAACCATGTGCCCGCAATCAGCGCCGCTGCAACAGCCACGCTCTTCATGCGGCTCTTCATAAAGCCGGACAAGCCCCCGGCTCCTGCCGCACTTTCCGTTGACATATCCTTCCTCCTATCCGGGGAATTCCCCGGACAAATCCTGTTCTTCATGCCGCGCCGCCTCCGCATGACGACGCGGCTCTCCTGAAGCGTTCCGCGATGAAGTCCCGCCCTGTCCGACTCCGCGGAGCGCTTCAATGGTGAAATGCCCTCAGACTACAGACCATGCTCTGCGGTATCTGCGCCGTCCAGGCCGTAAAGCGTCTTGATGGAAAGGCCCGAAAATCAGTCGCTTACGGCGCGGTGCCTTCAGCCGTTGGCGCAAAGCGCCTTAGAGCATTTCGCTTATGAAATGCTCCACTTCAGTCGAGCGGGGCGAGACTGAAGCCGCGCCGCAGGAGCAGCCGCAATTCACTTGCGGCGTACAGCTCCGGCGGCGGCGTGAGACCTGCGGGTCAGAACACGGGGTCTGGTCGGCAGATATTTTCAAGAGCAAAACGCTCTACGGATGAAAAGCGCAGATATGAGCCGCAACCTGCTCCTTATTTTCGGGGCTGCTGACTTTGTCAGCAGCCTCAGAGCATCATCGTCAGCGGAAAACGGTACGACACGGAACCCGTCGAACAGGCGATGCGACAGCAGCCGCAGTGCCAGCACTGTTCGGGCCAGGCAACAAAAGGCCCATCCCCGCCCATTTCAAGAATATGGCCGGGGCAGCTTTCCACACAGGAGCCGCAACTGATGCAGTGCCCGCAGTGAAGACAGCGCGCAGCTTCCTTTGCGGCGTCTTCCGCGCAAAGCCCCCCTTCAAGCTCGGCAAAGGCCAGTTGCGGCCCCCTCCCGCTTTCCCGGCCATGGGATACGGCAACGCGCGGTGCATGTTCGTGATAGTCAACGTGCATAATCTCATCGAGTTCGACGACATGCGGCGCGGGCAGAGCCTTGCGTTCCGCCGTCTCGAGACGGCCTTCATCCCCAAGCCATACGTCAAGACTGCTGTCGGCCGCGAATCCGGAAAGAAATCTGTGTACGGCAAGAGCCGTCTCACGTCCGCTTCCGATGGCCGACGTCAGCAATCCCGGCCCGGAAGCAATATCCCCCGCGGCAAAAAGACCGGGAATGCTGCTCATGCGGGAAACGGGATCCACTGCGACGAAGCCGCGCGGCGTGAGTTCCGCGTCCAGCCCGGAAAGCGCCGTCAGATCAGCCTGCAGTCCGCTGGCGCAGATGACCAGATGCGCGGAAAACCGCTTCCGTTCTTCAACGGATTCCTGCACATGCAGCGCGCCCTTCTCGTCAAAGGAGAACCCGGAAACAGGAACAGCCGCGACCGTGAAGCCTCCCTCGCCGTCGCTTTCCACCGCGGCGGCGAGCATGCTGTTTTCCATGGCAATATGTTCGTCGCGGGCCTGGGCAACTTCCGCTTCGGGGGCATGCATGGCGCCTTCCGCCTCCAGACAGATCATGCGTACGCCGGCCGCGCCCAGGCGCCTGGCCGTGAATGCCGCGTCAAACGCAATCCCGCCGCCCCCCAGAATGACCACCTCCTTCCCTTCCAGCCCAATGCGCTCCAGGGTGGACTTCTTCATCCAGCTCACGGCGGTCTGCAGGTATTCCCTGCCGGGAATATTCAGCAGACGCTCCTTCCACAGTCCGGCCGCCAGAATGCAGGCGTCGCAGTCGGAGAGCAGCCCGGACAGGGTCACATCCCTGCCCACGGTCACATTGGTATGCACGCGCACGCCCAGCGCCGCCACCGCGCCCGTTTCCCGGTCAACCACGTCCTTGGGCAGACGGAAATCGGGGATGGCCTGGCGCATGACGCCGCCCATGACAGGGGAACTTTCATATACGGTGACGTCATGACCGAACTGCCGCAGAAAGCGCGCGGCAGTCAGTCCGGCGGCCCCGGCGCCGATCACGGCCACGCGCCTTCCGGTGGGAGGCAGGGGCGTCAGTACAGGTGTACGTCCATGATCGGCCGCGTACCGTTCCAGAGCATGAATGGCCAGACCTTCGTCATACCCGCAGCGGTTGCATTTTTCCTCGCAGGGGTGGGGACAGACCCTGCCGGTTACGCCGGGGAAGGGATTCTTCGCATACATGGCGAGCAGGGCGTCATCCACCCTGCCCTCGGCCAGCAGGCTGTGCATCTTCTGAATATTGTTGCCCGCCGGACAGGCGGCCTCGCAGGGGGACGTACGATTCTGGCGCATGAGTCCCTGCATGCTGACAACTGCGGTTTTCCATTCCTTGCTGTAAATGGGAGGCATAACTAAAACTCGTTGTTGGATGTGAAGACTGTCGGGTGTTCGGAGTCAGCGTCCCGCCCGGCGCTCGCGGCGTCCGGGCGGACGCCTACTTCATCCAGAACAGGGACGGGCCGTCCGCACTCTTGCTGACGGCAAGAACTTTCTCGTATTCAGGACTTTTTTCAGGATAGTCGCTGCGCCGGTAGATGCTGCGTCCGCTTTCCCTGCGCTCGCGGGTGCAGAGCGTGGAAAGACGACAGCTTTTCAGCAGGTGAACAGCCTCATGCGCCATCATCAGCTCATGCATGTTCCCTGCCTGTATCCTGTCCTCGTATCCGGCCAGAAAGCCAAGGCGTTCCAGCGCGACGTCAATGCCCTTCTCGTTGCGCACAAATCCCATGTAGTAGGACATTACCTGACGGATGGAAGATTCAAACATCTTCTGGCTGATACCGTCCTCCTGCTCTTCCAGCGGTCTGAATATCCGCTCGCATTCGGCGGCAATTTCCTCTTCCAGTCCTGACAACCCGGCGGCCCGGCCCATCTCGCGCGAAGCCGACTCTCCGGCGAGGTATCCGCTGCACATGGAGCCGGAGAAGGTATAGAACACACAGCCGTTGTACAGGCCGGGCACGGTGCTGCGGAAAGCGTCATCCGTGGCGAGCATGCCGCTGAACTCGATTTCCCCTATCTCAACTTCCATGGGCGCTCTGGCGAAATCCACGCCCCGCTGTTCGCAGTAGTCAAGGAACGTGGCCTTGTCGCCGGGCATCAGCACATATTGCAGATGGCGCAGAAGTTCGGGGTCAATGTGGCGCATTTCCATGACAAAGGGCGGCCCGTTGCCCTCGATCTGTTCCTGATAGGTTCCCCCTATCTGAAACTGGCGGGGACAGTTTTCCATCTGCGGATGATATTTGGGCATGAAGCGTTCGCCCAGCGCGTTAAGTTCGTGCGCGCCGGAACCGTTGATGCCGTTCATTCCCGCACAGCCGAAGCCCTTGGGAACCAGCGTGGCCTGCTGCTTGAGATCCATGTTGATGATGGCCGCGCCCGCCTCGTAAGCCAGCGCGTACTGGCTGCCCGTGTCAAAGGGGCTGTGCCAGGTATTGTAGGGGTTGCCGGTGGAATTGGCTGTGGCGCGGTTGCAGCTGTTGCCGAGCGCCAGGATCACGGAAGCCGCGCTGATGACGTAGCATGTGCCGTCCAGAACGCCGTACCCCATGGCTCCGGCCACGCGGCCGTCTCTGACCAGAAGGCGGGTGATCATGACGTGATCGAGCACATCGGCCCCTCTGCCGCGCAGACAGGCGGCCACCAGCCGCTTGATGCGCTGGCCTTCGGCAATGTTGATGTGCCACGCCGGTTCTCCCCGCCCTGCGGTACGGAGATAGCTGCCGTCAGCTCGGTGAATAAACCTTACCCCCAGACCTTCCAGAAAGCTGACCATGTACGGCATGGCCCTGCCCCACTCTCTCAGCATATGCTCGGTGAAGCCGCTGCAGGGTTTGAGATAGTATTTTACAAGGTCATCGACGGTATCATCCGGTTCGCCGGTGCCCAGCACCGCCATGAAATGATCGTTTCCCCCTCCCAGGCAGCCGGAGCTTTCCAGCTTGCCCTTGTCCACCACAAGAGTACGAACCCCGGCTTCTCTTGCGGCCAGTGCGGCGCCGCATCCCGCCGCGCCGCTGCCGAGGATGAGCAAATCCGTTTCCAGATTCACCGTGTTGCGCGCTGCGCTCATAACTTCCTCTCCTTGGATACGTTGGCGAAAGAACGCTGCGGGCGTTCCTCTCTTCGGATTCTTTTGTATTTTTTTTCATTAACGCAGCATATTCATTTCATAAAATACTTTAAAAGTATTTTTTTCATATTCAAAACTTCTTGCCAAATGTTCCATCCTTCCTCTCCCTCTCGCCTTCATGCGCGATTTATGCGAAAGTCCTGCCGAGCGCGCCGCCCCGCCCATCTTCCGTATCCGGAAGATGTCCGGAACATGCCGTGTCATGTTTCAGGGGATTTTCAAAATGAACATGCTCCCGGAACTGGGCGGAGCAAGGTCCGGCATCAGGCGTGAAACCTGCGGGCCGGAAAGCAGGGTTCTGCTCGGCGGCGACTTTCGATCACAACATTCTTCAGAAAAAGGGGGATGCGGAAGAGACGACGTCTTCTCCGCCGCATGCTATGACAGATTCCAGACTTCGCATTGTCTTTATGGGCACGCCGGATTTCGCGGCGAAGATTCTCCGGGCCGTGGCGGCCTGGGAAGGCGGAGAAGTGCTGGCCGCCTATGCCCAGCCGGATCGCCCTGCCGGGCGTGGACGCAGGCTCAGGGAGCCGGATGTCAAGGTCACGGCGCGGGAACTGGGCATTCCTGTCCTTCAGCCGCCGAACTTCCGGGAACAGGCGGATCGGGCCGCACTGGCCGCGCTGAAGCCCGATGTGCTGGTGGTGGCGGCCTACGGGCTGATCCTGCCGCAGGCTGTGCTGGATATTCCGGCATACGGCGCCTTCAACGTGCATGCTTCCCTGCTGCCCCGGCACAGGGGCGCGGCTCCTATCCAGAGGGCGATCATGGAAGGGGACGAGATCAGCGGCGTGACCATCATGCGTATGGAAAAAGGGCTGGATACCGGTCCCATTCTGCTTCAGCAGGCGGTTTCCCTGGAAGAACACGAAACGGCAGGGTCTCTGTTCGAGCTTCTGGCCGAACACGGCGCAAGGCTCATGGTCGGCGCGCTGGGCATGATCGCGGAGCAGCGCGCGGCCTTTGTGCCCCAGAATGACGAACTGGCTACCTACGCAGCCAAAATTTCGCCTGCCGAGGAGTATCCGGACTGGACCAGAAGCGCGCGGGAAATTCATGCCCACATACGAGGCATTACCCCCTTTCCCGGCGCAAAAACCCTGTTCCGCCGTACGGACGGAGAGGAACTGCCGCTGCGTCTGCTTCCCGGCGAAGTTGTGGACGCCGGAGAGATGAAGCTTCCTGCGAATTCCGCGCCGGGTTCCGTAGCGGCTTTTGACGGCAGAGGGCTGATTGTGAACTGCGGTGAGGGAGCATATCGCATCACCAGACTCAAACCGGCAGGCAGGCAGGAAATGAGCGCGGCGGACTTCTTCAACGGCAGACTCAGAAATATGGATGCTCCGTACGGCATGCTGGGCGCGCAGGCAACAAAGGCGGACGGAGCGCGGCATGGCTGAAATTTCCCCGGCCAGGGCGGCGGCGTTCCGCATTCTGTGCCGCCTGCACGAAAAACCGGACGATCAGACGCCGCTTCCCGTTCTGCTGGAAGAATCCGGAAAGACACTGTCTTCACGCGACGCGGCTCTCGCAGCGGAAATCATCTATGGAGTGCTGCGCAACGAGGCATGTCTTTTCGCCGCATTGCGCCCCTTTCTTCCACGTCCGGAAGGACTGCCGCCCCGCCTGCGGATCATCCTGATCATGGCGGCCCTTGAGCTGACGGAGCTAAACGGAATCCCCGCCCGCGCCACGCTGGATCAGGCAGTGGAACTTGCCCGCCGAAAATTCGGCAGGGGACTGTCCGGGCTGGTCAACGCGGTACTGCGCAATGCCTGCCGCGCGGCCGCCCTTGTTCCGTCACAAAACGCTCTGACGAAATCCGGCGGGCGCAATGCGGATCAGGATGCGGATATCGCCCTTTCAGGCTCCCTTCCGCTCTGGCTGGCAAAACTCTGGCGGGAACAGTACGGACGGGAAACGGCACAGCGTCTCTCCCTGCTTTCCACGCTGCGTCCACTCCCCGCTCTGCGCCTTAACGCCGCCCGTGATGAAAAGTGCCTGAAAGAACTGCGCACGGTTCTTGCGGAAGCGGGAGCGAAATTTTTCAGCGCCGGGGGCTGTTTTCTGCCTCCGACGGACTCTTCCCGGTTTAAAGGCCCCTGTATGCTCGGAGAAACGCCGGAACAACCGGAGCCGTCTCAGGGTAAAGGATTGATGGCTTTTGTGGCTGATGCGAGCCGCAACGGCCTTGCTTCACGTCAGGGTTTTGCCTCACAGAGGCTGGCCCTGCGCGCGGCGGAGAAAATGCGGATGATGAACGGTCCGTTCTGGGACGCCTGCTGCGGTCGGGGAGGAAAAAGCTGTGCCCTGCGCGAGCGCGGCATTGCTCCGCTGCTGTGTTCCGATCCCTCGGACCGGCGGCTTGCCTTTCTGCGCACCGATGTGGAGCGGCTGGGGCTGGACAGGCTCGAAATCGTCGCAGGAGAGGCGCAGTCCATAGCCGCCGCACATCCGCAGGCATTCAACGGCATCCTGCTGGACGCGCCATGCAGCGGCACGGGCACCCTGGCGCGCAACCCCGAACTGCGTCTGCGCCTGACCCCGCAAAAACTGGAAGCGGCGGCGAGGCTGCAGAGGGAACTGCTGGATGCGGTATGGCCGGCACTCCGGCCGGGCGGCCTGCTGGCATATGCCACATGCGCCGTGAACCGGGCCGAAAACGAGGACCAGATTGACGCGTTCCTCGCGCGTGCCGGGGATGCCCGCCTGGAAGAACAGGAACTCGTCCTGCCTGCTTCGTCCGAGGAAGAGGGACAGGATATTCTTTTCCATGCCTTTATACGCAAAGACGGCATGCGGTAGCCCTGCAAGGGGCATTCAGCACGCGTCAAGCGCCTGCGCAAGATCGGCGATAATATCATCCTTGTGCTCAATGCCTATGGACAGCCGCACCAGTTCGGGCCGCAGCCCTGCCGCGAGCTGCTGCTCATCGCTGAGCTGGGAGTGCGTTGTACTGCCGGGATGGACGACCAGGCTCTTGGCATCACCCACATTGGCCAGATGGGAAAAGAGTTTCAGCCCATTCACCAGCTTTTGCCCGGCTGCCTTGCCGCCCTTCACGCCGAATACGACCATGCCGCCTGCCCCATGCGGCAGATAGCGCAATGCCAGCTCATGCGACGGATCACCCGGCAGGCCCGGATAACGAACCCAGTCCACCGCCGCATGATCCCGCAGAAACCCGGCCACGGCAAGCGCGTTTTCACAATGGCGCTCCATGCGCAGATGAAGCGTTTCCAGCCCCTGCAGAAACATCCAGGCGTTGTCGGGTGAAACACAGGCGCCAAGATTGCGCAGCGGCACCGTGCGCAGACGCAGCAGAAACGGATCCGCTCCTTCCGGAACGTCATGCCCCCAGCGCAGGCCGTGATATCCGGCGTCAGGCTGCTCATAAAGCTCAAAGCGTCCGTTTCCCCAGGGAAAGGCCCCGCCCGAAACTACGATGCCGCCAATGGCCGTGCCGTGTCCGCATATCCATTTGCTCAGAGAATGGATGACCACGTCCGCACCGTGTTCCAGCGGACGCAGCAGGCAGGGAGTGGCAAAGGTGGCATCGACAAGCAGCGGCAGACCATGGGCATGCGCCAGCTCCGCCGTACGGCCACATCCAGACCGGGATTGCCGATGGCCTCCACATATACCGCGCGGCTGCGCTCATTGACGGCCTTTTCCATTGCGCTGAAATCATTGACCTCAACCATGCGGGTCTTGATGCCGAACTGGGGCAGGATGGCATCCAGCATGGTATAGGTTCCGCCATACAGGTTGCCGGCTGCTATAATCTCATCTCCCTGCCCCGCAACATTGATGAGCGCGGAAAAAATTGCGGCAGTACCGGATGCGAAGGCGACAGCTCCGCTTCCTCCTTCCAGCAGGGCCATGCGCTGCTCAAGAACTTCCTGTGTGGGATTTCCCAGCCGGGTATAAATGTTGCCCGGCTCCTCCAGCCCAAACAGCCGCGCGGCATGCTCCGCATTGCGGAACATATAGGCTGTGGTGCGATGCACGGGCACACCGCGGGACAGCGTGAAAGGATCAGGCGCCTGCCCCCCATGAACGGCCAGAGTTTCAAGATGCTGTTTCATTTTTTCAATCCATCGCCGCCCCATCCGCCGACTGATTCCGCAGCCGACGGACAGGGGGCGTGCGGATGTCCTTCCGGAAAGGAGGAACTGCAAAAAGGGATTTCATCGGCTTTGCCGTTTTGGCAAGTCCATTTTCCCCCTGAAGGGGGGAGCCTTCAAACCATAAAGGAATTTTTAGAGCATTTTCGTTTTGAAAATGCTCCCGGAGTCAAGCGAAGCGAGACTCCGCCGCGACATCGGAGCAGCCGCAATTGACTTGCGGCGTCAAGCTCCGCTGGAAGCGTGAAACCTGCGGGTCGGAACATGGGGCCTGTCCGGCAGATATTTTCAACAGCAAAACGCTCTAACGGGAAAAATAAATTTTTCCTCTTCACAGGCTCTGTTGCAAAACCGTGTTGATGGCGTTGCACGGGGCGTACGGTTCCGTCCGGCAGTGAGGCGGAAACATGCTGCCGCAAGGACAGCCCGTGTTCCACACGGGCGAAAGACACCATTATCCACGGTCGGCCCGCTCTCGCCTTCGTGCGGCTTCGCCGCCCAAAGACTCCGCTCCGCGAGACATTTGACCGCTCCCCCCCCAGAATGCCGCCTTGCAGGCGGCGGGAGGTCGTCGCTCAAAGCTCGCTGACGCTCGCGTCTCCGGCGGTTAAAGGTGCTTGTTTCTCTTTATCAACCGCAAACTTGAACAGAGCCTGCCTGCAAGCCTCGCTCCGCTCGGCAGCGGGCACGGCCCCTGCGGGACGCCGTTCTCTGCGCCGTTATGCGCTCGTCTCCGGCAGGCAGCAGAAAAACAGAAAACCGGCAGACGCTTCCCAACGCGTCAACGCTCATTGTTCCGCCCTGATCAACCTGTTCCTTTCAAGAAGAATATGAAAAATCCACACCCCGACGGCGGGCACTCCTCCCTGCTCGTCCACCTTCAGCCAGACGTTGCGGTCGTCCCGCGTCTGAAGCCAGCGCTGAAAACGCACCGCGAGGCTCTTGAGCCGCTGACGTTCGGACACATTAATCCGCACGATGCTCCCCACCATGGAAAGAGGAAGGGGAGGCTTGTCCGGAAGAGAGAAATCCCCTTTCACCATCAGAAGCTCCCTGGGGAGCAGGCGGGGATATTCCCGGCATGTATCCCGCACATCGAGCCGCAGCCCGCCGGCAGAAAGATCCGCCAGAAGAAAGGACTCATCATCCAGCCGCGTCCAGCGCAGACAGGGGCCTCCCGAAGAGTCGCCGCCGCTGGACAGCGCGCCGTGCCAGACGCTGAAGCCGGGAATGCTCTCCTTCTCCACATCAATGCGGACATTGAAGCGCCGCTGGTTATGCTCCATGACATCAGGCATGGGAAACGTCATGTACTGGCCGCCGCGCTCCCTGCGGAGGCTTTCCAGCCTGGTCGTGAAGCTGCACGGCACACTGCGCCTGCCGCCCCGCACGGTAAAATACACCTGCGTCTCCATACCCGCGGGAGGAAGCCGGGGGACATCTTCCAGCAGACAGACGACAAAATGTCGTCCTTCCACTGCGACGCATACGGAACGCAACTGGGAAATCTGACGCCGGTTGAGAACAAAATCCAGATGCAGGCAGACCCGCAGATCCCGCGCCAGCTCAAGACAGGATGCGATATACCGGGGATCGCGGGGATCTCCCGCCAGCAGCCGGTTCTCTTCATTCTTCGATTTATGCATGAATAGGGACATGGAATATTTTGTCCTGCACGGGGGTTGGGAGTGAAGAAATGCGTCCGCAGGTCAAAAGGAAAGCTGGCTGGCCCTGCGTCTGACGCGCCGTGTGGGGAGTATCGCCCTGAACAGGTCGGGGGCAAACAGGGGGGAAGCGCCGGATGAGACGCTTTTCCCGTATATCTTACGTTCCGCCGCAAATGATGTAAACACCGCTTCCGCCGCCCGCGTGATCCCGACATACAGAATTCTGGCCTCTTCCCGCAGAAGTTCCGCCTTTTCCCGAGTATCCGCGGGCGGTTCTCCCTCCGCGTATTCCAATCCGCAAAACGGAAGGATTCCGTCTTCCAGGCAGGGCAGGAACACCGCCCTGAACTCCAGCCCCTTGGCCGCATGCATCGTCATAATCTGCACACGCTCGGCACGGGCTCTCGCCATGTCCAGATCACGCAGCAGCGCAACGGAAGCCAGCAGCTTTTCCCAGTCCCGTCCGGCCTCGGCAAAACTCTTCTCCAGAGCGCGGAACGCAGCCGACTCCGTGAACAGCGGCGCAGCCAGCCGGGCGATTTCTTCCGCATCTTTTTCTTCTATCCTCTTTAACTTCTTGATTGCATAATATGCATCCTCGTCCGTATGGCGGATTCGCACCTTTCCTTTGATATATCCATGCTTCTGACAAAGTGCTACACTCTCATATGCACGAGAATTATTCATAAACCAGCGGATCCTACGCTTGGCCGGCATATGACATACCGGACAGCGGGTACTTGCAACCTCCCGGTCTTTCATTACCTTTTCTTTATCAGCAAACTCACGTGACAC
>ERZ824575.3470-NODE-3470-length-10940-cov-3.245016_pt1 | contig 10940 bp, 7 predicted proteins | sample MGYA00519470_ERZ824575 | MGnify/ENA primary metagenome ERZ824575 (study PRJEB31778, sample SAMEA3449170) | human gut metagenome | biome: human gut; feature: human-associated habitat; material: faeces | place: United Kingdom | collected 2010/2012 ...
CGATGAACGAGATCTTGTCGAACTTACTGTTGTCGAGGATCAGGATCCGCGTTTTCGCGCAGCGCAGCATGGACTGCTTCGTCTGTGAGTGGAATTCGGAGGAATCCGTGACCCCGGATTCCAGATCGATGCCCTTGCAGCTCATCACGGCCTTGTCAACGTGGTAGCGCCGCAGTGCCTGCTGCGTCTGGTCGCCGACGAGGGCCAGCGATTCCGGCTTGAGCCGCCCGCCGGTCAGGAGGATCGTCCAGCCCTCCACGTCGCTCAGCTCCACGACCAGCTCGACCGAATTCGTGATGACAGTCAGGTTTTTCTTTTCCTTGAGCTTTTTTGCCAGATATAAGGATGTGGAACTGTCGTCGAGCATCAGATGGTCGCCGTCCTCTATGAGGCGGCTGGCAATGGCTGCGATCTGATTTTTCGCTTCCACGTTGGTCTTGTTCCGGATGGTATAGGACAGGTCTGTCTTCGTGCTGTTGCCGAGGATCGCGCCGCCGTAGGTCTTGGTGGCGTATCCTTCCTTTTCCAGCTTGTCCAGATCGCGGCGGATCGTCTCCTCCGTGACATGATAATAGGCGGCAAGGTCGCTGACGAGGACGCGCTGCTCGGCGCGGAGCTTGTCGAGGATCTCATTTTTTCTCTCGATAGCCAGCATTTCAGGATCCCTCTTCTTTCCTGTGGCAATCCCACATAAAACAACATCAGTATAGCACGTGTGGTGTGGGAAAGCAAGCAGAGCTTTTCGCAGAATGGAAGAAAAAGTTGCGCAAAGCAGCCGATTCCGCTTGAAAAATGCGCTGCTATCTGATAAATTAAAGAAGTCGAATTATGTAAATCAATGTCGAAGCTGGAGCGTTTGTGCCATGGTCTTTTCCAATCTGATCTTTCTGTATCTGTTTCTGCCGGTCTGCCTCATTGCGTATTTCTTCTGCCCGGGCATCCGCGCGAAGAACGCTGTGCTGATCCTGTTCAGCCTGATCTTCTACGCGTGGGGCGAGCCGGTCTATCTGCTTCTAATGATCGCCTCCGCCGCGGTCAACTGGTACTTCGGCCTGCTCATCGAGCGCAGGCGGAAAAAGATTTTTCTGATTCTTGCGCTGGTATTGGATCTCGGCTGTCTGGCGGTATTCAAATACGCGGGCTTTTTCGTGGAGAACCTGAACGCGGTTTTCGGCGCGTCCATCCCCGTCCCGCAGATTGCGCTGCCCATCGGCATCTCCTTCTATACCTTTCAGGCGCTTTCCTATACGGTCGACGTCTGGCGCGGTGATGTTCCGGCGCAGCGCTCGTTCGCAAAGCTCCTGCTCTACATCTCGCTCTTCCCGCAGCTGATCGCCGGGCCTATCGTCCGCTATTCGGATGTCGCGGCCCAGATCGACGACCGGCAGTTTGACGCCTCCGAGGCGTTCTACGGCGCGACGCGCTTCTGCATCGGCCTTGCCAAAAAGGTGCTTCTGGCCGACGCGGCGGGCAAGGTCGCCTCGCAGATCCTGGACGGCAGTCTCGCGTCCAACACAACAGTCGCCGCGTGGCTCGGCATTCTGCTGTATACGTTTGAAATCTATTTTGATTTCTCCGGCTATTCCGACATGGCCATCGGCATGGGGCGTATCTTCGGCTTCAAATATATGGAGAACTTCCGCCTGCCGTATACCGCGGTGTCCATCACCGATTTCTGGCGGCGCTGGCACATTTCGCTCTCCTCCTTCTTCCGCGATTACGTCTATATCCCGCTGGGCGGCAAGAAAAAGCACAGGCTGCTCAATATGGCGATCGTCTGGGCGCTGACGGGGATGTGGCACGGCGCAAGCTGGAACTTTGTGCTCTGGGGGCTGTATTTCTTCGTGATCCTCGCGATTGAAAAGCAGGTGGGAGAAAAATCGATGCGGCGCGTGCCGTATCTGCTGCGCAGGCTCGGCACGATGCTGCTGATCATCTTCGGCTGGAACATTTTCTATTACACCGACATGACGCGGCTCGTGCAGAACTTCGGCGTGATGTTCGGGCTTTACGGTGCAGGCTTTTCCAACGCGCAGGCCGGCATCCAGCTGACGAACAATCTGCCGCTGCTGCTCCTCTGCGCCATCGGCGCAACGTCCATCCCGCGCAATCTCGGCAGCCTGTTCGGCGGCGTGTGCGCGCAGGGCGGAAAAAAGAGCGGGAAGATCGTCTATGCCGCCGTTTCGTTCGTGTTTGACGCGGCGCTGCTCGCGCTGTCCACGATCGCGCTGGTCGGCTCGACCTATAACGCGTTTTTGTATTTCCGGTTTTAAGGAGGCGGGCTTATGAAAAAAGTATATACGGCGCTTCTGCTGATCCTGCTTGCCGCCATGTTCTCGGTCGGGGTCTATTCGCTGGCCGACTATGACGCGACAGGCTCCGTGTCCGAAAAGCGGGAGTTCGTCAAGCCGGAATTCTCCGTCAAATCACTGCTGGACGGGACGTATATCCCCGCGCTGGAGCAGTATTATTCCGATACGTTCCCGGGCCGCGAATCGCTTCTGAAAGCGAACAGGACGCTTAATAAATTCTATTATTATTCCGGCAGCGGTGAAGACAGCGTTCTGATTCTCAACCAGACGGATTCTGCCGCACAGGGCGGCGAATCGCTTGACGCCGTGCAGCGGGCCAACGGCCAGACCCCGCAGCCGGAGCAGACAGAGCCTGCCGCGCCGGATACAACGCCGGAACCGCAGCCAGATACAACGCCGGAACCGGCAGATTCGACGCAGCCGCCCGAACCGCCGGAGGAGCAGCCCGAAGAGCAGCCGGAGGCCGACCCGGAGCTTGACACGCCGGAGGAATCCGACGCCAGCTACGCTGGCTCCGTGGTCGTCGTGGGCGACCGCGCGATGGAAATTCCCACACGGCTGGACGATCTCATCACCAGCTACGCGGACGCGATCGACAATCTGGCCAGCGCCATGGGTCCCGACGTGCGCACGATCTCGCTCATCACGCCGAACGGCGGCGAATTTTACTCGCCTGAGAGTCTGCACACCGGTGAGCACAGCCAGAAGGACATGATCGAGTTCTGCTACAGTCAGATGAACGACAAGATCGTCACCGTCGACGCCTATTCCAAGCTCCGCAGCCACACGGACGAATATATTTATTTCCGCACCGACCACCACTGGACGCAGCTGGGGGCATATTATGCCTACACCGCCTTCTGCGAAGCCGCAGGCTTTGAAGCCGTTCCGCTGGAGCAGTTCCAGACGGGCCGCTACGACACCTTCCTCGGCTCCATGTACGGCTTCACCGAGGGATATCCGCAGAGCGAGGTGCTGAAGCAGCACCCGGATTATCTGGAATACTATCTGCCCATCGCCGACACCCATGCGCGGTATTACGCAAACGGGAATCTCGAAAACGGCACGCCGGTGAGCGTCGTGTATACGGAGCTGGGCGATTCCGTTTCGAATAAATATCTCTGCTTCATCGGCGGCGATACGCCCATCTGCATTGTCGAAAGCGACGTGCCGGGGCCGACGTGCATTGTATTGAAGGAATCCTACGGCAACGCGTTCGTGCCGTTCCTCACGAGCCATTATGGACGCATCATCGTCATCGACCCGCGCGAATTCAACCGCGACGGCAAGCCGAGCCTGAATCTGGCCGAATTTGCCGCCGATCAGGGCGTGGACGATCTGATCGTCATCAACTATCCCTACATGATCAACAGCAAGGCGTTTATCCGCTATCTAAACGCCTTGGCAGGCGTACAATAAATTTATGAGGTGAATGTTATGGAATACCGGAAGCTGCCTCATGGGGACGAGCAGATCAGCGTGATCGACCTCAGAACCTCCGTCGGCTGAGAGCACTCTGTGCAGAACGTCGGCTTTGGCTTCATGCACTGTCTGGATGAAATCGGTGATTTGGAGGATTACGAGCGGAACGGCATTCTGCGCTATCTGCTTGACCTGAAAGCGCAGGAGTGGGACTATTCCGTCATTGCCACCCTCACGCCGAAGGACACGAAGGGCACCTGCGTATACTGCAAGCACTGCCACCCCTGTCCGGCAGGGCTGGATATCGGCCTGATCAACAAGTATTACGACCTGTCCCGGCTGGGCGACGTACTGGCGAAGGAGCGTTACGGATGTGGGTCTGCCGCTTGCCGGTACACATCGCCCCGGCAGGATGGACTGTTTTTTCGGAAATCTTCGGCAAATTCGCAGCTGCCCAGCGGGCCGATGTGGGCATCGGTCCCTACAAGATTCCAGCAAATCCATACTTCCCTGCAATTTTTGACCACATAGCTGATTTACCGCAATGATCCCATCCAAAACCAAAAAACGCATCACATAGAGAGGAACAAAACCATGTCACAAATCAAACCGCATACGCTCTCCGGGTTTATGGAGCTGCTGCCGCAGCCGCAGCTGCAGATGGAGGCGATCATGGAGGTTCTGCGGAACACCTACAGCCTCTATGGCTTCACGCCGCTGGATACCCCCGCGATCGAAGCTGCCGACGTGCTGCTGGCCAAGGGCGGCGGCGAGACGGAAAAGCAGATCTACCGTTTCTCCAAGGGCGACAGCGACCTGTCCCTTCGCTTCGACCTGACGGTGCCTCTGGCGAAATACGTTGCCCTGCATTATGCCGACCTCGCTTTCCCGTTCCGCCGTTTCCAGATCGGAAAGGTCTATCGCGGCGAGCGCGCGCAGCGCGGCCGCTTCCGCGAGTTCTATCAGGCAGATATCGACGTCATCGGCGACGGCGAGCTCGACATCACGAACGATGCCGAGATCCCCGCCATCATCTATACCGTCTTCTCCCGCCTCGGCCTGTCCCGTTTCCAGATCCGCATCAACAACCGCCGCATCTTAAACGGCTTCTACGCGATGCTGGGCCTTTCCGACAAGTCCGGCGATATCATGCGCACCGTCGACAAGATCGAAAAGATCGGCCCTGACCTCGTGCGCGCGATCTTGGTCGACGACTACGCCATCGAGGGCGAAAAGGCGGATGAGATCCTCGCCTTCATCGGCATCAAGGGCACGAACGAAGAGGTGCTCGCTTCTCTTGAAAAGTACCGCGGCCGCAACGAGATGTTTGACCAGGGCCTCGACGAGCTGACGACCGTCGCCAAGTACCTCGGCGCGTTCGGCGTGCCGCAGGAGAACTTCGCGGTCGACCTGACCATCGCGCGCGGCCTCGACTACTACACCGGCACGGTGTACGAGACGACGCTGCTCGACCACCCCGAGATCGGCTCGGTCTGCTCCGGCGGCCGCTACGATAACCTTGCGGAGTACTATACTGACCGCAAGCTCCCCGGCGTCGGCATTTCGATCGGCGTGACGCGCCTGTTCTATGTCCTCGGCGAGCAGGGCCTTCTGAATAGCGACATCTGCACCGCGCCGGCGGACGTGCTTATCCTGCCGATGACTGAGGACCTGAGCGAGGCCATCGCGCTGGCGACGGATCTGCGCGCCGCGGGCGTCAGCACGCAGATCTACACGGAAAAGAAGAAATTCAAGGCCAAGATGAACTACGCCGACAAGCTCAAGGTGCCCTACGTCTACTTCCTCGGCGAAGACGAGATCAACGCGGGCGTCGTGTCCTGCAAGGACATGCGCACCGGCGAGCAGGTCAAGCTTCCCCGCGCGGAAGCGGTGGAAAAGGCCAAGGCCTTTGTGGAGTCTGACCGCCAAAAGCCGGTCATTTGTGAAAAGTAAAAAAGAAGCAGACCGACAGGGCTGCTTCTTTTTTGAGCTCCCTCGGGGGAGCGGTTGCTTTCCGCGCAGAGCGCGGAGGGAAAATGCGGCGTGCGCGCCGCAGCACCAAGGGGGGATATTCTCTTTCGAGAAAGAGAATATCCCCCCTTGTCGCGTCCCCACACGGTGTGGGGAACAACGATGCAGCGCTGCCGCGCTGCGATAAAAACCCCGCTGCGCAGGAGGCGCGAAAAAAGGCAGCCTTTCGGCTGCCGATTTTTTTAGTCCACCGTGCGCATGAAGGACGTCGATCCCTTCTGAAATCTCACGTCCAGCTTCACGCGGTCCGCGCGCATATAGCTCGTGGTGTATTCATAGGTATGCCCGTTCTCGGTCGTGGTGCGGCGCTGATGGAAAAACGCCGCCGAGCCGGGCGCGCAGTGCAGAAGCTGCGCCTCGTGCGGCGCGAGCACGACGGCCTCATACGTGTCCGACGCGGAAAACGGGATGACGCCGACGTGGTAGAGGAGACTGTAGAAGCTGTGCGTTTCCAAAAGCTCGCGCGTCAGGTTCGGATAGATGTACTCTGGGTAGTACGACGTCTCCAAGATGAGCGGCTCGCCGTCGACATTTCGCACGCGCGTGAAGCGATAGACCTTCACGCCCGGCTCAAGGCCCATGAGCGTCACGATCTTGGGGCTCGGCGTGATGACCGCGAAGTCGACCAGCGTGGACGACGGCGTTTTGCCCAGCTGGGAAATTTCCGTCGTGAACGAATACTGCACGCCCTTGCGGCGCGTGTTCGGGTCAGTGACGAACGTGCCCTTGCCGCGCTTTCGCACGACGAAGCCCTCTTCTTCCAGCGCGCCGATGGCCTGACGCACGGTGTTGCGGCTGATATCATACGAGCGGCAGAGTTCGGCCTCGCTCGGCAGCAGGTCGCCGACCTTGAGCGCGCCGGAGGTGATGCTGCGCTTGATGATGCCCATGAGCTGGGAATAGAGAGGAATTTCGCTGTCGAGCGACAGCGGATTTTTAAGGACCGGATTGTGTTCCATGGTGGGAACCTCCCGAGAAATACGTTTTGGAATATTCCCATCATACCACATATCTTTGAGATGTTCCAGTACCTTTTTGCAATTTCTCCCTCATTTTGCGCGAAAAGACAGGGGAAAAGGCGGCCTTCGGGCCGCCTTTTTGAAATTTGACTGCTTCAGTCCAGAATTTCCTGCGCGCCGGTCTTCAGATTCACGCGCACAGAGTGCGTCACGAGCGGGTCGCTCGTCTTTTGATGGTCGATATCGTAGACGGCGGTGGTGTAGACATAGCCGTCGCGGATCTCAAGGGCACCGGGGAAGTAGCTGATGCTGCTGCCATCCTCCGTGACGCTGCCGTAGAAGTAGTCCGCATCACCGATACTCGTCCAAGTCTTGCCGCTGTCATAGGAAATGGACAGATTGTTCTGCGCGGGCGGGAACTGTAGCGTCTTGACAATATTGCCGTGGTTATCAAAAGCAATGGACTCGTAGCCGTCGATCTTTACGTACTGCTCGCCGTCAGGATTGTAGAGCTCCGTAACATACGTTCCCATCGTCGCGCCGCCGATATGATAGTTAAGCGCCACTCTGCTGCCTCTGATCGAAAGTGTCGCGCGCACGGGTGAGTCGGTCAGAGAGTCGATCGGCAGGGTATCGATCGTTTCGACTGAGCCGCCCTCGTGCCAGCGATAGAATTTACCGCCCGCAGTGTACCAGAGGTAACCGCCCAGATCAACATAGCTGTCGGCAGCCTTGATGAGCGAATCGCGGCTGACGGCATTTGTCGTGGTGGCCGAAGATGCGTCGGATGGCTCAGTGCCAGACTGGGCGCTGTTGAACCATGCGAGCATCGCGTCGTAGAGCGTTGCATAGTCGCCGTAATCGCTGACCTTATAGTAGTATGCGTCGTCTCGCTGGTAGAGCATGATGTCCGTGCCCTCGAAGAACGCAAGGTGCGAGGAATCGTTGTTGCTGAGCCAGAGCGTGAGCGACCGTGCTCCGTCAGCAGGGGTGAACTTATCATGCAATAGCGCATAGCTGCACTCGTCAAGCCTGACCGTTGGCGTGACGTTCAGCATATCGCGGTCGGTGATCGCCGCATTGTCCCGGTAGAGAAACATCCACGCTGCGCCGCCGTTCGACGCGAGCTGAAGATCGGCCTGAAAATCGGAATCGTCCAGCGCGGGATCAGCCGCCGCGTCGGCGTCCCAGTTCACCGTGAAGCTTCTGACCATCGCCCGGAGTACCTCGGCCTCGCCCTCAACGGCGCGGTCGCGGTTCCAGCCCCACTGATTCTCTTCCGTGCTGCCGTCGAACGTCCAGTGCGTTGTGACCTCGTAGCAGGTGCCGTCCGGCGCATCAAAGAGCGTGACAATTGTGTTGCTCATGCCCTCGTGCGTCACAAAGCGCCAGCCCGCGTCGGTCTTCTCGGCCTTTGCGCCGGTGCTTTCCCATTCCGCCTTCGCTTCGTCAAGGCTCTGCTCGAGCTTCTTTGCGTTGAAGTAGGAGCCGGTGTCGTAGCGGGAGTACCAGAACTCCGTCCCCGGATTGCACGCCCAGGCGGTGATCGGCGCATAGAAGTAGTAGCTGCCGTCGCCCGAAATGAGCCGCGCCTCGCACTGGTTGGCGCGGCCGTAGCCGTCCGCCGCCGTGTCGTTCAGCAGGTCGGGAATGAACATCTTCGGCAGATCAAGCCCCGCGTAGTCGACATAGAAGTCGTGCAGGTAATACTTTTCCTCTCCGCTGTAGCTGCATCCGTTGTACCACAGCCCGTCGTTGCCGGTATAGGTGCCGATGACCTGATAGCCGGTCTTCTCGCCGTAGGTGTAGTGCAGGACGGTGAGATAGTGCGTCCAGTTCTCGTTGAGATATCCGTCGTCCGTCAGCTCCTGCCCGCCGATGACGTCGATCTGCATGCCCGCCTCGTTCGTGGGCTTCATCTCATACTGGAAGTACCACAGCTCCAGCACCGTGCCGTCGGGGGAAAGGTTGCCGAGCGAATCTGCCTGCTCCAGCTGCGTCACGCGCACGTCGGCGACCGTGTCCTCGATCGAGCGGGACGCATATTCATTATTTTCCGACACGGAATAGGTCATCGTGCCTTTTTTGAGCTCCGCCACGCGCTCGGCGGCATAGTCGTCCATCGAGGCGTAGATCGGATTGACCTGTTCGTTCAAGCGGAAAACCGAACAAAAGAGTTCGCTGCCGTCTTCTTCGTAATCGCCGGCAAGGCCGAGGTAGACCGAGCCGTCCTTTTGCTTCAGAAGATAGACCTGATTCGGTTGACCGTCACTTGCCTCTTCGCAATGGCCGCTCCAAGCGGACTTGTTGTTCTGTATGAGATCGTCGACCGGCGAAGCTTTGGTGCTGCCGAAGAGCGCGTAGAAGGACTGCTTTTCCAGCGTGTATTCCTCCATCGGGCCGTAGATAAGGGCATAGCCCAGATCGTTGAACATCGTGACGTATTTCTCCCCTGCGGGATTCGTCGCGGTGCGGAAGGTGGGGTATGCGCCATCCGTAAAGCCATCCGTAAAGCCGGGCGCTTCATATAAGAGCGTGTCGACCGTATAGCTCTTGTCGGCAAACGGGTCGTCATTTTTCTGTGCGCGCTCGCCCCAGCTGACGGCGCAGCCCGCCGTCAGCGTCAGCGCCAGCACGAGGGCGACAACGCCGAGCCCGCGCTTTTTCTGCGCGCCCAGCACGTTCGTGATGCGGCGCTTCAGACGCTCGACCGTGCCGCCGAAGCACGTCGTCGCGGGCAGCGCCCGCACGCTGGACTGCACGGCGGCGAGCAGTGTCCGGCTGTAAGCCGCGCGCTCGGGGAGTTCGAGCCCGTCGGTCGCCGCGCTGTCGCAGGCGAGCTCGATGTCCTCGTCCGCCTGACGCAGCATCAGATACACCACGGGGTTGAACCAGTGCATCGCGTTGGCCGCGAGCAGCACGAGCTTTAAGAGCATGTCGCGCCGCTTGAGGTGGCACAGCTCATGGCGCAGGATGTAGCGCAGCTCCTGCACGTCGTAGCGCTCGTGGGGCAGGAGCAGCCGCGGGCGCAGCAGGCCCGTCACCGCGGGGGTGGAGATGGCCTCGCAGACGATCATCTCCGGCGCACCCACGCCCAAGTCGCGCGCCGTGTCAGAGAGCATCGCGGCGTAGTCCGCGCGGGCGACGTCTCTCTTCCAGCGGCGCACCGTGCGGCGGAAGAGGGCGTAGGAGACACCCTGATACAGCAGGAACGCCGCCGCGCCCGCGAGATAGCCGTAAAACAAGATCGTCGTCACGGGGATGTAGCGCGTCGTCTTCTGCTCGGGATTCGTCACAGGGCGCTGGATGATCGTGTCGCGCACCTGTGCGGGGGACTGGCCGCTTTTTTCGGCCATGTCGCCGAAGAGATTGTCGGTTGATTGGATGGTCGTCTTATCCGTGCCGACAAAGAGGGTGTAGTCTTTCGGCGGCGCGGCCTGCACCGGCGCGTTTTTCACCGAAAAATCGACCGGCAGCAGCAAAAATGCCGCCATCGCCAGCCACAGCCAGCAGCGCGTCTTCGCGCGGTAGCGCTCGCGCCAGAGGGGTTTGAGTACCAGCATCGCCAGAATGGCGAGGGAACCTAACAGGGAAGTTTTCAACAGATTCAGCAGAAATGTTTCCATGGTGCGTCCTCCTTATATTTCCGTTTAACGGCTCATATCGTCCAAAAACTGCCGCAGCTCGTCGATCTCGCTCTGCTCGAGCGGCTGCTCGGCGTTCAGCGCCGCGACGAAGCTGCCGAGCGACCCGCCGTAGAGCCGCTTCAGGACGCTGCGGCTCTCAAATTCGAGGTATCTGTCCTTTGAGACGAGCGGCGTGTACAAATTGTTCCGCCCCTCGCGGCGGCTCGAGAGGAATCCTTTTTCGCACAGGCGAGTAAGGTAGGTGTTGACGGTGTTGGCGCTCCAGCCGTGGCTCGCGAGCGCGCCGTCGAGATCGCCGCGGCTGACCTCGCCGCCGACGGCCCAGATAGCCTGCATCACGGCAAGCTCCGCATCGGGCAGTCTCTTTTTATCGTCCATGGGTTGACCTCCTTAGATGATCTACTACATTTGTCGTTGATAACTATATACTACATATGTAGTAGTTTGTCAAGCGCCTTTTATGTCCTTTTTTGTTTTGCAGCGAAAATTGCAGAAAACAGGGGAAAGACATGACGGCAAATCGTCAAAATGAAAGATACTGTGCAATTATTTGAATAAGTTCTTGCAAA
>ERZ824575.3472-NODE-3472-length-10938-cov-4.082055_pt1 | contig 10938 bp, 10 predicted proteins | sample MGYA00519470_ERZ824575 | MGnify/ENA primary metagenome ERZ824575 (study PRJEB31778, sample SAMEA3449170) | human gut metagenome | biome: human gut; feature: human-associated habitat; material: faeces | place: United Kingdom | collected 2010/2012 ...
CCCGTTTGGCGCATCGCCCTTTGGAAACCTTCGGGTGCAAATACTTCATTTTATTCTTGAAATATTGGTGTTGTTAGCTTGATAACCCCGGCTTATTTGCAAAAACGAAAAGACCAGAGCTGCAAGGCCGTTTCCGCCTTCGCTCTGGTCTTTATGTATGCGTTTGTCGTCTCTATGGGCTTCGGGCTTACACCACGCTCTGCAAGCCGAGCGTCTTTTCAATCAGCAGCATCACGCCCAGCGTCGCCACCATCATAATGGTCGCCAGTGCCGCGATGGTCGGGTCGAAATGATACTCGACATAGCCCATGATCTCAATCGGGAGCATGTTCACGCCGGGGCCGGTCAGGAAGGCAGACAGCGACACGTTGTTGAACGAGTTGATGACCGCCATGATGCAGGCCGAAGCAATGCCGGATTTGATGTTGGGCAGAACGATGTGGAAGAACGTGTATTGCCGCGTCGCGCCGAGGCTGCAAGCCGCCTCCTCCACCGCGAAATCGAAATTCGCGAGGCTGGAGGTAATCACGCGCATGATGTAGGGAATCGACAGCAGCGTATGGCCGATCAGCAGGCTGGGGATGACCGCCAGATCATACTGATTGACCACATAGCGCAGCATGATGAAGCCGAGCACGATGCACGGAATCAGCACCGGGGAGAGGAAGATCGTCTTGATCGTATCCTTGCCCTTGAAATCGTACCGATTCAGCGCGTAAGCCGCGGGCAGGCCGAACAGCAGCGCAATCGCGGTGCCGCCCAGCGCGATGAACAGGCTCAGTCTGGCGGCCTTGGCAAAGGCGCTCATCGTGAACACCTGCTGATACCACCGCAGCGTAAAGCCCTCGCCCGGAAATTTCAGATAGTTGGTATCGCTGAAGGAGGCCGCCATGATGACCACCAGCGGCCCGATCAAAAACAGATAGACCAGTATCGTCACCAGAAACAGCAGTTTGTTCTTTTTCATCGGGGGAAAAGCCTCCTTCGCGATCCAAAGAGTTTTCGCTTACTTCACAGAGAAGATGGCGTTCCAGCTTGCAATCCAGTTCGCCTGATTGGCGGCGATCACGTTCCAGTCCGGCAGCTTGAGGTTCGCGATCATGTCCTCGCCATAGGTGAAATTGGCAGCCTGCTCGGCGGTCAGCTCAACGTCCGGGCGAACCGGCGCGTCCACGCCGTCCAGCGCCTCGGCGAGCTGCACATCGTAGCTGAGGTAGTAGTCGATGAACGCCTCGGCCAGTTCCTTGTTCTCGCAGCCCTTGACGATGTTGAGCATGTTGTAGCCGGAGAAGGAGCCCTCGGTCGGATCGACCCAGATGTAATCCGGGTTGGCGTTCTTGGCGGTGGTGTAGCTGTAATCCAGCAGAACGGCGACGCTGATCTCGCCCTGGTTGAGCATGTTGATGGTGTCGTTGGCGCTCGTCCAGGTCTTGACGACGTTCGGCTTCAGCTCGGCCAACTTGGCGAAGATGGCCTCGTCGTCCTTGCCCGGCTCAAGGCCGAAGGCAGCGGCAGTCGCATAGTAGAACAGCGGGCCGGAGGTCGTGGTCATTTCCGGCACGGCGATGCTGCCCGCCAGCTCCGGGTTCCACAGGTCGGCAATGCTCTTGATCTCCACGTCGCAGAACGCGCTGTCATAGACGATGCCGAGGCGGTTGAAGGTGTAGGCCGGGCCGTAACCCTCGCCCATCGGCGCGCGGGCGTTCTCGTAGATGCCGCTGATGTTGCTGAGCTTGCTGGAATCGAAGGTCTCCAGCACGCCCGCCTCGCGGAGCTGATCGACGAACATATCGCCGATGATCACCACGTCGTAATCCTCCGGGGATTCGACGATCTTGGTCACGCGCTCCGGGTTGCGGCCCGTATCCACGACGAGCTTCGCGCCGGTAGCCGCCTCGAACGGATCGTAAACGTTCTTCTGGAGCAGCTCAGCGTTGAAGCTGAAGGTGCTGATGGTCAGCGTCTGGCCGGCGAAGGGCTTTTCCTCAGCGACGGCGCAGAACGACAGGCTCGCGATCACGAGCAGGGTAACAAGCAGGGTGACAAACTTTTTCATGATTTTTCTCCGCTCCTGTTAGCCAATGAGTTTGATTTTATTCTCAGTCAGCACAAGCGTCACCGCCGTGCCGATTGGGAAGGCTTGAGTTTGATCCGCGCTGACGACAAATTCGCCGATCGCGGTCTTGACGTTGAGCTGGTTGTGGCGGCCAAGGAACGTGCTGACCATCACCTCTCCGGGGATGGCGTTCGGCCCCTTCTCTCCCGCCGGGCGCACCTGCACGTCCTCCGGGCGGATGACGACCTGCACAGGCTCGTTGACTTTAAAGCCGCGGTCCACACAGGTGAAATCATGGCCGCCGAAGTTGACCAGAAAGTCCTTGAGCATGACGCCGTCGACAATGTTGGAGTCACCGATAAAGCGGGCGACAAAGGCATTTTTGGGTTCGTTGTAAATATCCTGCGGGGAGCCGATCTGCTGGATCTTACCGCCGGACATAACAACGACGGTATCCGACATGGTCAGGGCTTCCTCCTGATCGTGGGTGACGTAGACGAAGGTGATGTTCATTTCACGCTGCAGGCGCTTCAGCTCCAGCTGCATCTCCTTGCGCAGCTTGAGATCGAGCGCGCCGAGCGGCTCGTCAAGCAGCAGGACGCGGGGCTGGTTGACCAGGCTGCGGGCAATGGCCACGCGCTGCTGCTGGCCGCCGGAAAGCTGATGGATGCTGCGGCGCTCAAAGCCTTTCAGGCCGACGGTCTCAAGCATTTCAAGTACTTTCGGGCGGATTTCATCCTCTGCCATTTTTTTCAGGCGCAGGCCGAAGGCAACATTCTCAAACACGTTCAGGTGCGGGAACAGCGCATACTTCTGGAACACCGTGTTCACAGGCCGCTTGTACGGCGGCATGTTGGCGATGTCCTTGCCATCAAAAAAGACATTGCCCGATTTCGGTGTTACAAAGCCGGCAATCACACGCAGGGTCGTCGTCTTGCCGCAGCCCGAGGGGCCCAGGAAGGTGACAAACTCCTTGTCGTGGATGTCCAGCGAAAGCCCGTCCAGAACCTTCTGCCCATCGAACTCGACAACAATGTCTTTCAGAGATACGATCAGATTTTCATTCATTTTTATTGCATCCCCCTTTGCGGAATTTCCCGTTACAGCACTCTCTTTACGCACCGTTTCTTCCTTGGGTCGGCACAGAGTCCTTGACGAGTCAGCGCCAATTATGCCGCCCCGCAAAGGTTTGTTACACGACTCCCTGCTGAAGAAGCCGCTGCAAGCAGCACATACAACGCCAATGTGTCAGGGCAGAAAAGATTTGCCCTATAGATGCACACACAAGATACATTATACGGCTTGTGGAATGTTTGTCAATAAAAACCTTTCATATTATGGTAATGAAAATTTCATATTTCGGTAAAGCGGTGCGCAGTATCATTTTTTTACTGCAAAACCGGCTGCCCCGGCCGCCACTTCCCCACCAGAATCGGGAAATACCTGCGCGCCAGCGTGCCGTAAATTTTGCCGCACACGACGAGATACAAGTGCAGTGACAGAGCAAAACGAAGTGCAGCGTTTGCAAGCGCAGCGGTGCATTGACAGAAAATCAGGCGGTAAAAACGAAAATTCATAAATGCCTCCTTTGCATTTGCAGACTAACGGTCTGTAAACGAGGTAAAAATCAGCAAAGCTCCTCCAACAGAGTGCATTGTTCCTCTGTCAGGAGGTCAAGGCCAATCCCCCTGCGGGAAAAGTCAAGACATTTGCCGCAGATTGTACGGTGCGCGGTGGTGGGCGGCGTGTTATAATTATCCGCATAGAGAGGTGAAATGAATGTGGCAAAAATCGGCGTTATCGATGTGGGCGGCGGGCTGCGCGGCATTTACGCGGCGGGCGTGTTCGACTGGTGCTTGGAAAACGGCGTGAAATTTGATTACGGCATCGGCATTTCGGCGGGCAGCGCGAACCTTGCTTCCTATCTGAGCGGCCAGCGCGGGCGGAACTACCTGTTTTATGAGGAATACTCGATGCGCAGGCAGTACATGGGCGCGGGCAATATGTTGCGCAGCGGGTCGTTTTTGAACCTGCAATACATCTACGGCACATTGAGCAACGCGGGCTGCGAGAATCCGCTGGATTTTGAAAAAATGTCTGCCAATCCGATGGAGTGGTATATGATCGCCACCGATGCGACAACTGGCAAGCCAAAATACTTTACACGCAGCGATGTGCATCAGGATGACTACCGCGTGCTGATGGCTTCCTGCTGCATCCCGGTGGCCTGCAAGCCAATCGTCATTGACGGCATCCCCTATTACGACGGCGCGCTGGGTGATACGATCCCCTTGAAAAAGGCATTTGCGGACGGCTGTGACAAGGTCGTGCTGATTCTGACAAAGCCAGAAGGCACTGTGCGCGCTGACAGCACCGACCGTAAGCTGGCACGAGTCATCCGCCGCCGCTATCCTAAGGTGGCCGAGCAGTTGGCCTTGCGGGCGCAGCATTATAACGAGGGTATCGCGCTGGCGGAACAGCTGGCAGCCGAGGGCAAGGTGCTTATCATCGCACCAGACGATACCTGCGGCGTCAAAACGCTGACCCGCGACCAAGAGGCGCTGAAAAAGCTCTACTCCAAGGGCATCCGCGACGCACAAGCCATCGAGGCATTTATAAAATAAACGAAGCCCGCCGCTTTTCCGGGATACGGATAAAGCGGCAGGCTTTATGTTTTTCTAGTAAAATTACGCCAGATTCAGCCGCTTCGTCATGAGCCACTGGGTCAGTGCCCACAGCAGGGCATCGACAAGGGCAATCAGCGCAAAGACGGCGAGCAGGGTGAGCACGATAACGCCCAAGGTATTGTCGGGACCGAAAAACGACGCGGCGCTGAAGCCGGTATTGTTAAGGTACTTGTACCCGCGGAACGCGACAAAGACTGCCGTCACAAGGGCTGCCATCTGCCCGATAAAGCCGATGACAAAGTAGGCGGCAATGCTGATGAGCAGCCGCTGCTGGGTAAACTGCGCGGCAAAGGCACAGGCCAGATATGCGTGCAGCAGTGCGCCCGCGATAAGGGCCAATATAATCAAAAGCATTGCAGACCAGATGGCGACATCCTCGGCAGTGACGCGGCTGAAATCCAATGCAAACCCGCCGTCACTGACCGTGTCGGTAGTCAGCATGCCGCAAAGTGTAAAAAATACCATGCCGAACAGCGTCCATACCGTGCCGCAGATGACCTTAGCAGCAATGTGCTGCCAAATGGGCACGGGCAGAGCCAGCATCAAGTACCCGCGCTCGCCCAACAGGCGGTAAAACTGCTGAATTTCAATAAAAAAGCAGATGGCGAGCACAACAAGAAGGCTTACGGCAGATGCCAGTGCCAGCAAGGCCATGGCTACCCCGGCCAGCGGCAGCCTGTCGGAGGTGTTCTGGACAAAATGGCTCAGAATATTAGTAAAAATGTTCAGCACAAGCACGCCCGCCGCAATGGGCAGAACAACACGGCCTGTGGATTTGAACTCATAATGTAAAAGATTCGTCAGCATTTGTAAACCTCCCGGAAGTAAGCGTCCACGCTCTCCCCTGTTTCCTCGCGCAGCTCGTCGACGGCAGCCTGGCGCAGGACCTTGCCGTCCTGTAAAAGAATGACCTCGTCCAGCACCTTCTCAATGTCGCCGATGAGGTGCGTGGACAGCATAAGCGCGGCATCCTCACTGTAGTTGTGCAGGATGGTGCTTAAAATGTAGTCGCGGGCGGCGGGGTCCACGCCGCCCAGAGGCTCATCCAGCAGGTAGAGCTTGGCGGCACGGCTCATCGTCAGGCAGAGCTGCATCTTTTCCTGTGTGCCTTTGCTCATGGAATCGATTTTGTCCCGCCCGCCGATATGCAGGTCGGCCAGCATGGCGTTTGCCTTGACTTTGTCAAAATCGGTGAAGAAATCCGCGTACAGGCTTACGGCATCGTCGGCGGTGAACTCCGTCGGCAGGACCATACGGTCCGGCAGATAGCTGGTGACGGCCTTGGTGAAAACGCCGACAGGAACTTTATCAATAATGACGCTGCCCGCCGTGGGCTGCAAAAGCCCGGCAGAGATTTTCATAAGCGTTGTTTTGCCGCTGCCGTTGGGGCCAAGCAGGCCAACGAGCTTGCCCGGCGTGACGGCAAAGTCCACGCCGTTCAGCGCAGCGGTGCGACCATAGCGCTTGGTCAGGCCGTGTACCTCATAAATTGCATCCATGGTTTACTCCTTTTTTGGTGGCTGCTGTGCGGTCTCGCGCAGCAGGGTCTCGATTTCGGCTTCGGTCAGGCCGAGGGCTTGCATCTGGTGCAGAAACTCCGCCGCCAGCGTGCCGGCGCGCCGACGGCGCAAGGCCTGCAGGGCAGTGTCATCCGCTGTGACGGTGCGCCCGGCGGTGCGCTGCGCCTGCAAAAGGCCACGGCTTTCCAGCTCCTGCAAAGCGCGCTGCATGGTGTTGGGGTTGACCCCGGCGTCAGCGGCCAGCTCCCGCACGGGCGGAATGCGGCTGCCGGGCGGGAACTCACCCGCGACGAGGGCAAGCTCCAACTGCTCGACCAGCTGCACGTAGACCGGGCGGCCCGCAGTAATGTTCCAGTTCATGGTGTTTTATGCTCCTTTTGTATTATTGTGCTAAGAGCTTAATACAATAATACACGTGGAATACAGCTTTGTCAATAGAAAAAAATAAAAAAAATCCCCCGCCGGGCTGGCGGAGGAAATATTGCATGATACAACGTCAGGAAATGTGATCCTCGATCCATGTCAACACGTAGTCGAACACCTCGTCGCGGTTTGTTTCGTTGTGCAGCTCGTGGCGGCCTCCTTCAAAAATCTGGCAGGTCAGATCCCTGACACCGGCGTCGCCCAGCATGGCCCAGACCTTGCGTACGCCGCTGCCGTAGTCGCCGACGGGGTCGCAGTCACCGGCAATCAGCAGCACGGGCAGATCCTTGTCAATAGCCTGTGCCCATGCCTTTGTGCTGACGTGGTTGAGCGTCGCGAGCATCTCGCGGTAGGTCGCAGCGGTAAAACGGAAGGTGCACAGCCCGTCGGCGTCATAGGCTTTCACAACGCTTTTATCGCGGGAAAGCCAGGCGTTGGGCGACTGCGCGCTCTCGATTTTCCTGCAATAGCTGCCGAAGTTCAGCTTGACCATCAGCGGCGAGACATAGCGCGGCCCCTTGACGCGGGCAATCAGCCCGGCCAGCCGCTGGCCGACGACATTCATAAAGCTGGGGCCTGCCGTGCCGGAAATGACCAGCGCCGTGATGCTTTCCGGCCACTTCTCGGCGTACCAGCGCGCGTAAAAGCTGCCCATGCTGTGGCCGTAGAGGATGATGGGCGTATCGGGAAAGCGCTCATGCAGGATACGGTTCATCGTGTGCAGGTCGTTCAGGAGGTGGCAACGGCCATTCGGCTCACCGTAGTGGCCGTGCTCCCCTGCCTGGGCGGTGTCACCGTGGCCAAGGTGGTCGTTGCCCGCCAGCGCAATGCCGTGGGCAGCGTAGAACTCGGCCATCGGTGCATAGCGGCGCACATATTCGCACATGCCGTGGCTGAGCTGAAGGACAGCCCGCACAGGCTGGCCGGGGACGGTGTAGAGGAATGCGGAGGAGGTGTGCTTTCCGTCCGACGACGGGAAGGCAATGGCTTCGCAGTGGAGGTTGGGCATGATTACAGTTCTCCTTTGATTTTTTTCCAGTATTGTGCGAAAGCCTGCTCGTTTTTATTATCGCCGGGGACATAGTACTGCCGGTCCTTGATGGCGTCGGGCAGGTATTGCTGGGCGGTCCAGTGGTTGGGGTAGTCATGCGGGTAGAGGTAGTGCTGCCCCTTGACTTTGGCGTCCGCGCCGTCGTAGTGTTTGTTTTGCAGCTGGCGCGGGATGGGCCCGGTGCGCCCGGCCTGAATGTCCGCAATGGCGGCATTGATGCCGTCGTGGGCGGAGTTGGACTTGGGCGCGGTAGCCACCAGCACCACGGCATCCGCCAGCGGCAGACGGGCCTCCGGCAGACCGACGGCGTTGGCAATGTCAACAGCGGCCTTGACGATGGGGATGATCTGCGGCCAGGCCAGGCCGACATCCTCGCACGCGCAGACCATCAAACGGCGGCAGGCGCTGGGCAGGTCACCGGCTTCCAGCAGACGGCCCAGATAGTGCAGCGCCGCGTCGGGGTCGGAGCCGCGCATCGACTTCTGGTAGGCCGAGACGATGTCATAGTGGTCGTCGCCGAGCTTATCATACCGCATGGCCGTGCGCACGGCGACCTGCTGCACCATGTCCAGTGTGATCGTGCGGCTGCCGTTTTCTACGGGTGCAGCGGTGACGGCAAATTCCAGATTGCCCAGCGCCTTGCGCATATCGCCGCCCGCACTCTGGGCCAGGTATTCCAGCGCGTCGTCGGGAATGAGCACGGGAGACTTGTCCTCAGCCCCGAGGCGCGCAGCGGCGCTGCGCAGCCCGGTGCGGATGTCGTCAGTGGTCAGGGATTTGAACTCAAACACCGTGCAGCGGGACAGCAGCGCGTTATATACATAAAAGTAGGGATTCTCGGTGGTGGAGGCAATCAGGGTGACGGTACCCTGTTCCACACATTCCAGAAGGCTCTGCTGCTGGCGCTTGTTAAAATATTGTATCTCGTCAAGATATAAAAGAATGCCGCCCGACGCGCCGAGTGTGCCGATGTCCGCGAGCACCGACTTGATGTCGCTCGTCGAGGCCGTCGTGCCGTTGAGCTTGTGCAGCTGCATACCGCTGCCCGCTGCAATGATGCTGGCAACGGTGGTCTTGCCGACGCCGGACGGGCCGTAGAAGATCATGTTGGGAATCTTGCCGCTCTCGACAGTGCGGCGGAAAACCTGATTTTTGCCGAGTAGATGCTGCTGGCCGCAGACCTCATCCAGGGTGCGCGGGCGCAGACGCTGTGCCAATGGTTCCATTTTGCGTTCCTTTTTTTAGATAAGTTTGAGATAGTGTACCAAAACATCATACTTCTATACTTGATTATAACGGCTCGGCGTGGTAGAATCAAGAGAAAAGGATTGAAACGGAGAAAATGCTGTGACCAAACAAGAGCTGGCTGCGATCTGTATTGCGCGCCTGAAGGCAGAATATCCCGATTCCGACTGCACGCTGGATTATGACCATGCGTGGCAGCTGCTTGTGTCGGTACGGCTGGCGGCCCAGTGCACCGACGCCCGCGTAAACGTGGTGGTGCAGGAGCTGTTTGCCAAGTACCCCGGCGTAAAAGAACTGGCTGCAGCGGATCCTGCGGATATTGAGGCCATCGTTAAGCCCTGCGGGCTGGGCCACAGCAAGGCACGGGATATTTCAGCCTGTATGCGGATGCTGCGCGACAGGTACGACTGCCGTGTGCCGGATGATTTCAACGCGCTGCTTGCCCTGCCCGGCGTGGGCCGCAAGAGTGCGAATCTGATCATGGGGGACGTATTCGGCAAGCCTGCCATCGTGACGGACACCCACTGCATCCGGCTGTGCAACCGCATCGGGCTGGTGGACAACGTCAAGGAGCCGGCCAAGGTCGAGCGGGAGCTGTGGAAGATCATCCCACCTGCGGAGGGCAACGGCTTCTGCCACCGGCTGGTGGACCATGGCCGCGCCGTGTGCACAGCCCGCACCAAGCCCTACTGCGACAAATGCTGCCTGGCGGACGTATGCCGGGCACGAAAGGAATTTTTGCATGAATAAAACGACGGAAAACCGCCTGGGCGGTGAGCTGCGCAGCCATCAGGCAGCCCGGCGCCTGCTGGAGGAGCTGCGCCGCGGACGCTATGCAGACGCCGCCCAGCTGCCCAGCGAGCTGGAGCTGGCCGATGTTCTGGGCGTGAGCCGCACCGTGGTGCGCGATGCCCTGAGCGATCTGGAGCGCGACGGCTATCTGGAGCGTGTGCGCGGCATCGGCACCCTTGTCAACCGCGATGTGGTCCGGGTCGAGAACCGCATGGACCAGAAGCTGGAATTCAACCGCATGATCCGCTCAATTGGCCGCGTGCCCCACAGCGACAACCTGATGGTCACGCGGGAGACTGCCATGCCGGAGCTGGCCGCAAAGCTCGGCCTTGACCCGGAGCGCGAGCACACACTTGTGTTTGTGCGCCGCCGGGTACTGGCCGATGAAACGCCGGTGCTCTACTCCACCGATATTCTGCCGCTGGCGCTGTTTGGCGGCAAGCGGCTGGATACGATCGATTTCAGCCGCCCGATCTTTGAGATCGTGGAGCAGCACTGCCATGTGGAGGTCACCGAGACGCTGACGACGCTGCACGCCGTGCAGGGGGTGCCCGGCATCCGCCGCCAGCTTGGGCTGCGCCCGGAGCAGGCGCTTTTGCAGCTGGATGAGATCTGCTATTCCCGCACCTGCAAGCCGGTGCTTTGCTGCCAGACCTGCTATACGGATTTCTTTGACTTTGCGATGGTGCGCAAGCTGATTTGATTTTGAACGGCACAGCGCCGTTTGGAATAAATAGAGTAAACAAAGGGGATTGTGTATGAGACATTTGATCGACCCGGCGGATTTCACGCTGGAAGAAACGCTCAGCCTGATGGACCTTGCAGACCGTATCCATGATGACCCGGCTGCCTATAAAGATGTAGCTGCCCGTAAGCGGCTGGCAACACTGTTCTACGAACCGAGCACCCGTACCCGTCTTTCGTTTGAGGCGGCCATGCTGAACCTGGGCGGTCAGGTACTGGGCTTCCCCGATGCCGGTGTTTCCAGCGCCTCCAAGGGCGAGACCGTAGCCGATACCATCCGCGTGATCAGCTGTGTGGCAGACATTGCCGCCATGCGCCACCCCAAGGAGGGCGCACCGCTGCGCGCGTCCCGCTACAGCCGCATTCCGGTCATCAACGCCGGTGACGGCGGCCACAGCCACCCCACCCAGACGCTGCTGG
>ERZ824575.3473-NODE-3473-length-10938-cov-3.765781_pt1 | contig 10938 bp, 9 predicted proteins | sample MGYA00519470_ERZ824575 | MGnify/ENA primary metagenome ERZ824575 (study PRJEB31778, sample SAMEA3449170) | human gut metagenome | biome: human gut; feature: human-associated habitat; material: faeces | place: United Kingdom | collected 2010/2012 ...
TGCAGAAGGTGTGGAACTACGACTACTTCGGCGAGGACCGCACCGTGGACACCCACGTCAAGATGCTGCGCGGCCATCTGGGCAAGTGCCGCGGCTACATCGCCACTGTCTGGGGCATCGGCTACAAGTTCGACCCCGACGCGGCGCGTTAAGCGGAGGCTCTGCTCTTCATGCGGCAAACGAGCAAAACACGGCGCACCATCGGCATCCGGGGCCAGCTCATGGGCTTTCTCTGCTTCATCTGCTTTTTGCTGGTGGGGCTGTTCTGGTTTCTGAGCACCCAGCTGCTGGAGCCCCTCTACACCACCCATATCCAGAAGCAGCTCACCGAGCAGGCTGAGGCCATCGTGGCCCGGATGGACGAGGCCATCGGGAAGGGCGAGACCATCTCCTACTGGGCCTTCGGCAGCCGGCTGTACGTCAACAACACCTTCTTCAACGCGCTGCAGGACGACATCTTCGAGCTGGGCGGGATGAGCAGCTTCTGCATCGACATCTCCGACACCACCCTGCGGCAGATCTTCAAGGTGGATAACCTGTCCTACTGCAACCTTCACCGCACCCGCCCCACCGACACTGCCGACGAGCAGACCGCCTACACCACGGCCCGCGCCATGCGGCAGCTCTGCCGGGAGAGCGGCGGCACAGTGGTGCGGAAGATAAACCCGCCCACGCCCTCCGGCTCCGTCCAGCTGATGGTGGGCCGGATGACCTCCGACGGAAATTACACTGTGCTGGTGACTACCAGCCTGATGCATGTGGCCGAGGCCGGCAAGGTGCTCAGCACCGTCCTGCCGCTGGCTGCGGCCCTCATTTTCGCGTTCTCGATGTCGGCGGCATGGTTGTTCAGCGAGTGGTTCACAAAGCCTCTGCGGGCTCTCTCCGGGGCTGCGCGGCAGGTGGCACAGGGCAACTACGCCGTCCATGTGGACTCGGTGCGGAACGACGAGCTGGGCGACCTGGCCCAGGAGTTCAACCACATGGCAAAAGAGGTCCAGCACGCCTCCCAGATGCAGCGCGACCTGCTGGCCAACGTCTCCCACGACCTGCGCACCCCGCTGACCCTCATCAAGGGCTACGCCGAGACGGTGCGCGACCTGACCGGCGACGACAAGAAGCACCGCGACGAGCAGATGAACATCATCGTGGACGAGACCGACCGCCTGACGGCCCTTGTTTCCAGCGTCATGGAGCTGAGCAAGGTCACGAGCGGCGCACTCAAGTGCGAGAAGGTCCACTTCGACATGGGCCAGCTCTGCGACGAGGTGAGCGAGCGTTACGACGCCGTCTGCGCCCAGAACGGCTGGCAGCTCAAGCTGGAAATCCCTGACGAAGAACTGCCGGTCTGTGCCGACCCCGACATGATGCAGCGCGCTCTGCATAACCTTTTGGGCAACGCCATGCACCACATCGGCGAAGACGGCATCTTCGTGCTGCGGGCGCTGCGCTGCCCCGAGGGCGTCCGGGTGGAGGTGGAAGACCACGGCCCCGGCATCTCTGCCGAGGACCTGCCCTATATCTTCGACCGCTACTACCGCTCCCGCTCCGACGCGGGCAAGCAGGGGACCGGCCTCGGCCTCTCCATCACCAAAGCCATCTTCCAGCAGCACGGCTTCCGCTTCGGCGTCCACAGCACTGTGGGCAAAGGCACTGTGTTCTGGTTCATCATGACCGATACCGAAGATGCAACTGCACAATAAAGCTGCCGACATTTTGTCTTTTCTTCCAAAATCGTATTTCTCTCTTGATGTTTTTTCTTCGACGCCTATAATCGAGTTGGATTCAATTTATTGTATCGTGTAATACAGGAGGAAAGAATATGAAGCCCTGTCCGCATTTTCTGAAAAGATTCGCAGTTCTGGCAGCTGCCTCACTGATTCTGAGCGCGGTCACTTTAAGTGCCAGTGCCGCAGCAGCTCCCGTAAAGTATGAAGAAAAGCGTTCCACGGTTACCACTGTCGATGGCGCACAGAAAAAGAAAGATCTGGCTGTGACCGTCGAATATCAGATCGGCTCCACCTCTATCCGGGCTTATACTGTAGAAAAGGATGAGGTCATCGGTGTATCAAAGGACATGTGGTCTCTTTATGGTGCCTTTACTTCTGATTGGATCACCGATGGCACCTATACCCTCTCTCAGCCGCTGAACAGTGTGGAACAGATCCCTGTAAGCGTTCCTTACGGCGACACAGCCCGCACGAACGAGAGTTATTTTGTATTCCATGTTCCCGAAGGCACCGTCGTCACTACTCCTTCCTGGAGTTATAACATGGACCTTTATAAGGGCAAGACCATTGCAGATGTAAAAGCCGTAGTGGAAGCCGGTCAGGACCCCAATACCCTCATTGACATTGAGGACGATTACGACCCCTTCGGGCCCGATCTTGAATATACCGACACTTCTGCGATCTATCACCTCCGTAAAGGTTACCTCTACCGTGTAAGCGTCAGCTCCGCCGAAGAGTCTTTCCCTGTTCCGGAGAATTTCTATTTCTGTGTAGATTAAACAACGACCAAAAACAGGAGCGAAAAGCCGCAGGCTTTCCGCTCCTGTTTTTCATGCCGCATTTTCTCTCTGGCAGTACACCACTACCCTCGCTTTTCCACCGGGAGTACAGGTGTAGAGCACGAGAGGACAGCCGCCCTCCCGCAGGGCTTCGGGTTCTTCGGGCGAGACCTGCGCAGTCCGCTCCACAGTGTACACTGCCTCAGCGCCGTCCTGTGAAGTGAAACGCACCTCGTCGCCTTCCGAAAGGCTGCTCAGCCGCCCGAAATGGGACTTGTAGTTGTGGGCCGCGATGACAAGGTCTCCGCCCGCCGTACTGCCGCATTGACGGCAGGGCGAGACCTTGAGGTTCGCTTTGCTCCACTCGGTCTGCACCGGCAGTTCCAAGCCCAGAGCGGGGATGGTCAGCACCCCCAGATACTCCCGCTCGATGCTTGACGCCGGGGTTTCCGAAGCCGACTCCGATTCGGACTCTGCATCTTCCGTGGGCAGGCTTTCCGCACTGTCTGCGGGCTGTTCTGTCTCCGACACTGCCGCGATGCTCTGGCTCTGGCGCAGCTGGCTCACCGCCAAAGCGGCCTGAGCGCCTGCCCTTGCATCCTCGAGCCGGTCGTAGACGTAGAGGCAGACCGCTGCCAGCACCAAGGCACTGCCCAGCATCAGGCAGAGCCGCTCCGGCACCAGCCTACGCATCGTGTCTGCGCTTCCGGCTCAGCCAGAGGCCAGCCGCCACGAGAGCGATGCCCCCGCCTGCCAGCACCGGCACGGGCCAGAGCAGCTGGCCGGTCTGGATGAGGGTCCCCACCGGTTCCGGCTCCGCAGCCGGGATGACTTCATCCGGCATCTCTGCCGAGGGTGTCGGCGGACGGATGACTGTTATCTCACCCGGCTGGTCCACCGGCTTCGGGGTCGGCGTCGGCTTATCCGGCACATAAGGCGGCGTCACCGGTGGGGGAAGGGGGTCAGTGCTTCGGTAGCTGTTCCTGAAGAGCAGTTCCGTCTTTGCCCCGTCGTCCCCATCCCGCCGGACGGACACGTGTCCTTTCAGTTCACCGTCGGTGTCCCACGCCACCATGACTTTCAGGTAAAAGACGGTGTCGTCGTAGTCGGCCCGTTTCCGTCCGCCCGCGTCCTGAGTGGCCGTATACTCGTATATGCCGGGTGCGGTGTAGACGATGGTATCAAAAGTCTTCGTCAGGGTCTTGTCGTCGGCGTCGCGGCAGTCCCGGGCCGGAAAATCCAGCTCAGCCTCATCGTCACAGCCTTCCGGCATCGGCGCGCCGTCCAACGCGGTCAGCCGCACCGTCAGCGTCTCGTCAGCTGCCTCTCCGGTGCAGCGGACGGACGCCTCCAGTTCCAGCTCCGCCCGCTGGTCTGCGGCCAGAGCAGGCAGGGCAGCGCTTACCGCAAGCGCTGCTGCCAGCAGGGCCGCTGCCATTTTCGGGAGCCTTCTCATGATAAGCTCTCCTCCTTTCCGTTTTGCAGGTCTGACATTGGTTCCATCCGGGCCAGCACCACCGTCCGCGCGTCGGTGTACTCCCCCGAGCAGGTAGCCATCGCCAGGAACTGCGCTCCTTCCGGCTCCTCTTCCAGCGCACGGAGGGCCTGTGCATCCATCTGAAGGGCATTCTCCTCCACAAAGGGGAGCAGCCCGCCTGCGTCCGAGCGCCACTTGCCCGGGGCAAAGATGGCCTGTTCCGACGCAGGCACCACAAGGCAGGCCAGCACTTCCAGCCGATAGCTCCCGCCGGGCAGCGTCAGGGTGCCGGTGGTGTTCTGGCGGAAGAATGCGCCGTCCTTGTATTTGTCGAGGTCGCCGAACATCCGCCCGTTCTCCATATGGTGGCCGTAGAGCAGGGAATACCGCCCGCTGAAGTCCGCGTCGCAGTCAACATCCAGAAAGATGCTGCCCGCCAGCGCAAAGCCGCCGTAGACGTCGGTGTTCAGATAGGTGAAATTGCTCTCGCCCTGCACCACCGGGTAGTCGATGGCCGTGCCGTCCAGCGTCAGCCACCCGCAGACATCGGGGTTGATGTCCCGCAGCTGGCCGAAAGAGAGGCTGTTGTCCTCCTGCGGCTGGGGCTTGAAGGCCAACAGCCCGGCCTGTACATTGTCGGCAGCGGCGTACACCCGACTGTTGTCCCACAGCGCATAGCCCGACCAGACCACCGCCAGCAGCACCAGCAGGGCCGTCACCCCGTCCAGCAGGCCGTTCGCCGCCCGCAGGGCCATCTTCTGCCACCGGATGTTCCTCACCTCCCTTACCTTATTTCCTCCGCGCTTACTTCTGATGGCGGCGGCGCAGGGTCAGCAGCAGCCCGATGCCCGCAGCACCCGTCAGGGTGAAGAGATAGGGTGCGCTGTCCAGCACCACACCGGCATCCACGGTGCCGCCCTTGGTGTTGGTGAAGTTCGCCTGCTCGACCGCCTCATCTACTTCGCCCTCGGTGCCTGTCTCCGTCGTCATATAGTCTGCGACCGGCGTCTCAGACACCTTGTACTCGACACCGTAGGGCAGGTTCTCGATGTGGATGGTGTCGCCGTCTTTCAGATAGAAAGTCGCTTCCGTCGTCTCGCCGGGCCTGATCTCGATCGAGGCGGGGTTCGCGTCATAGCTGCCGCCGGTGATGGCGTAGCTGTCCTGATAGGTCTTGCCCTCCTCGCCGGTCAGCTGCACCGTGAACTCGAAGTATTTGTCCTTATTGCCCATGATGCCCTCGACGTCCTTGTGGACTTCCAGCTCACCGGCAGAGTAGAAGTTGTCGAAGTCGTCCTTCTTGCCCTCGCCGGTGGACTCCGGGTCCTCGGTGTGGACAGCGGCAATTCGGAGCTTGCCGTCCTGCTCGATGACCGTCACCCGCAGCAGGATGGCGTCGTCGTAGTAGGTCACGCCTGCGCTGTCGCCCGCCGCCTCATGGATGATGTAGGTGTAGACGCCCACGCTGTCGTACTTGGGCAGCTGAATTTCGATCTGCCTGGTCTTGTTCGCGCTGCCTGCTTCGCCCTGTGCGTAGGTCACGTCGCCGACAGACGGCATATAATCTGCGGCTTCAATGCCCTCCGATGCGTCGGTCACGGTATCCGGGTCGATCGTAAACGTAAAGGTCTCTTTCGGGGAGAGCGTACCCGTGTTGGCCAGCTCATAGTTTTTGGTGAGATACACCCGGGACATATCCTCATACGGAGGGCCTTGCACCTGTGCCGCAAAGGCGGGCATGACGTTGACGCCCATGGCCAGAGAGATGGAAAGCACACCTGCGAGAAGCTTTTCTACCTTGTTCTGTTTCATCCTAGAGTTCCTCCTATCTTGTCTTGTATGGTTTTTGGCGGCTCAGAGCCCCCGCCGCCGGATGAGGGTGATGACTTTTGCCTTGACCGCACTGCACTGCACCGGGCCGAAGTCACGGCTGTCCTCGGCCTGTGTGCGGCAGTCGCCCAGAATGAAGACGCTGTCCTCCGGCACAGCGTAGGGGTAGCTGAGCAGAGATTTGGGGTAGGTGGGGTAGAGGATGCCGCCGCCCTGTGCCGAGCCGTTGACCTCCACAACGCCGCTCTCGCTCAGGGTCACGATGTCCCCGCCCCGGGCCAGCACGCGGCCCACCCGCAGCGTTCCCGAGCGCTCATATACCACGACATCATTCTTGGCATAGTCTTTTTCCAGCCGGCAGCCCAGCACGAGGTCGCCGTCCTTCACGGCGGGGAACATCTCGTTGCCGGACGCCTGCGTCACCAGATACACCTGCGTCAGAAGCACCCAGAGCACGGCGGCGAACACCGCCAGCCGCACCGCCAGACTGCGCACTTCCCGCAGCAGGGGGCTTTTTTCCGGCTTCGCCGGTCCAGACAGGTTCGCTTCCGGCGTCCCGGGCGGGGCCTCCGGGGCAAGCGCCTCGTTTGGTTCCTTCACTCATCTTCCTCCTTTTTTCTGTTTTTGCAGCCCAGAACGGCCGCACCGGCACACAGCATCAGCGGCAGCCCGAAGAAGTCTGTCTCCACGCCGGTGTCCGGGTCTATATCGGCCAGAACGTAGTGGGCATAGAAATTGACGACGCCGTTTTCCAGCTCTTCGTCGGTGGGCTCATAGCCCTTTTCCCACTCGTCCTGCGATACCTTTTCCTTCGGGTCCGGCTCATCCGTCACCGAACCGGGGAGCTCTTTGTACCAGCCGTCGAAAACGTAGCGCGCACCGCCGATGTCGAGCTCTTTTTCGATGTCCGCCGTCGTCTCTTCCACCCGCTCGCCGCTCTGGTACTCGCGGCTTTCCCGGATGCTGTAGTCGTCCTCGCCCGGGGCGCGGACGTTGAACCGGGCCGTGAAGTTTTTCCTGCTCTTGACGCTGATGATGCAGTCGATGTGCTTATCCGGTTCTGTCCCGTTGTTGCGCGAGATCTTGTACGGCGTCACCACGATGCTCTCCAAATCTTCCTGCGTCAGCCCCGTGATGCCGGTCTGCTTCTCGATGGTGTCCTTATACTCGTCCCATATCTCATCGACGACCTCGTCCCAGTAGTCATCGCCCGGTTTCAGCGACCATGCGTCGCCAGTCGCGCCGCCCGGCCACGATACAACATAGTCTGACACATTTGTCAGGATGTTCTTGCCGTTATCTTCCCATGCCGCGCCGTAGGTCTTCACCTTGCCGACCCACTTGCACTCGCTGTTGTCCGGCGCCCACTGGCTGGGGTCATTGCTGCCGGGCAGACTGGTGGGGGTCTTGAGCAGGAAGACTGCCGCCAATTCCTCCTGAGTCCAATCGCCCCAGCCCGGTGCATCCTCATCAAGTTCGTCCGCAGGCAGGGCATTTTTATCCTCGGCTACGCTGTCGTCAGCCAAGTCGGCATCTTCCTCAGAGAATCTGTCTTTTTCGGGCTGTTCTGCCTCATCCAGAGGCGTTTCATCCTCGGCGACAGGCCGTTCTTCCGACAACTCCGGCAGAACGGCGATGTCTTCCTCCTCGTCTAAAACGGGCTCCTCCTGCTGGGCCTCATCGTCGGTGAAACAGGCGTAGAGGCTGCACTCGCTGTCCGCTTCCGGCCAGAGCGGTCCTTCATCCGGCATGAAGCGGATCGCCGTCCCTTCGTCGCCCCGGCTGTACCAGAAGCGGAAGCTCTTTCCCTCCACCTCCGGCTCTTCGGGCATCAGAAGCTCTTCGCCGCTGCCCACGATCTGTTCCGCGTAGGGCAGGCCGCCGTCGGCCTCGTCCGACTCGCTGAGCCAGAAGAGATAGGTCCTCTCAAAATGCTCGTCCGCTTTGACGGCCCCGCTGTCCGGAGTCGGCGTCTCGTCGGGCAGCCCGATGTCGTCGAGCCCGTCCACCACGACGGGGATGCCGCCTTCCGCGGGCAGAAGCACCGGCTCGTCTGTCCGGATGTCATCTTCTTCGTCCCCGGCAGGCTCGTCCTCTATTTCCTCGTCCCATGTCTGGTCCGGCACGCTGTCCGTCCGCTCCGGCCCCTCGGCAAATGCGGGCAGCAGACAGCCGCACAGCAGCACCAGCACGATGCACAGTGCTGCGGCGCGCAGTGTCAGCCGCCTCCGTTCCAGTCGATTCCGCATACAACAGCCCTCCTTCATTCTCGCTCCCGGCGGGGATGCCGCCCTTTGCGTTATCAGGATACCGTTTACCGGACACGAAGGATGTCATTGCGTGCCAGTGCAAAAAATTTTACGCATGAAAAAACCGCCGCCGGGGTCTTTCGACTCCGGCAGCGGTCTGCTGTCTCCGAATTTTCGGTTTTCAGGTGCGGGTGGTGGCTTCCATGCAGTGCTCAGAGGGGGCGTAATATTCCATCAGAGCAATGTAATTCTCACAGTGGTGGCAGAACGCCGCCCGGATGGCGTCGTCGGGCGCGCTCTTCATTGCCACGAACATCAGGATGTACTTTGCAATGAGGCTCACAGCCTCGCTCTCGAGGCCATAGCAAAGGCCCACGGCCAGGATCGGCACGACGATCTGCTGCGCACGGATGGGGATATTCTCCGCATCGACCCGCTTGAGCACGGCACGGCTCATGGTAGATGCCGCCCAGACGGCGCGGGAGATCTTCCAGTAATCCATGTTCTTCAGATGGGTGAGGGTGCGCAGCCGCTGGATGACCTCGCCGTCGTCCAGAACTTTGTTCTGCGTGACCTCCTCCTCCGAGCGGATGAAGGCACACTGTATCATGTCCATCAGGGCGGCTTCGTACTTCTCGTGGTAGTTCTCGCGGGAGATGAAGTACTCCTCCATACGGAGCATGACTTCGTCGGTTTCTTTGTCGGTCGCCAGCCAGCTGAAGTCCAGCGGCGTCGGGCCAAAATCATTCTTGCCCATCTCGTTCAGGTCTTCCAGCTCTTCCTCGTTCCGGGTGGAGGGAAGGAAGCGGTCGTTGCCGTTCCGGTGGAAGCTCCACTCTTCGGGCAGAAGATGCGGCACGATGTCGCCGCTGGAGATGATGTTGAAGATGTTGCTCTCGCCCCAGCTCTCTTTCAGGCTGCCGTCGGCATTGTGGTTGTTGTCGTAGTCCTGCTGCAAGTCGGGGTAGTCCTGCGGGCCGAGGGCCACCGGTGTCGCAAAGGTGTAGACGAAGACATTCTCCCGTTCCAGTCCGGGCAGCTCCTTGTTGACACGGGCAGCCAGAAGGTTCGCCACTGCCGCACCGCGGCTGTAGCCGCCCATCCAGAGCTTCAGGGTACCCAGCGGCTGGCGCTTGGCCGATGCCTGAACATATCCGCGTATTTTTTCAGTCAGCTGCCGCGCCGCTGCTACAAAACCCGTGTGGGCGCTGCCGGAGCCTGTATGAAGGTTGCCGGACCACTCGGCTCCATAACCGGAGCCGCGCAGGAACGCCCCGATGATGGTCACCTGTCTGCCGCCGCGCACCAGTGTTTTGCGGGCAACGGCACAGGCCGCCGTATCCGGGGCATCGTTCAGGCTGTGGGTATAGTTGAACAGCTGCACCTCGGTAAAGCCCAGCTTTGCAAAGGCGTCCCGGATATGGTCGGCGCGGCCGACTTCGCCCTCCATCCAATAGCGCTGGTCGCTCTCCCACGGGCAGTCGGCGGCTGCCGCCATGCCCAAGGTGGCCAGCGCCAGCTGGTTGTCGTACTCCGTGGCAGGGTGGTCGAACAGGCTGTCGCTGTAATAGTAGTCGTGCCGCAGGTCGGCACCGCAGCGGTCGCTGCGGTACCACAGGGTATAGTAGTCGTCCGGCACGGCGCGGCCGACCAGCGCCGTAGCCGCCCCGGCCTGCGGCAGCGCCGCACCGGGAGCCAATGCCCCCGCCGCAAGGGTCACCGCAAGACCCTTACAAAAATCCCGTCGTTTCATGGTTTCATCCCCCGCATCCTGCCCTGCAGATCGTACCCCGCAGCGCTTTTTTATAGTATAAACCTTTTTGCCGCCGGATGCAATTTTTACTTGCGGCGGCAGACGGGACGATTTAGAATGCGCGCCGCTATCGGGTTGCGGCACCCAGCATCCGCATCGTGCCTTGAGCGGCACTTGCGGTTAGCGTCCTCGCCCTCTCAGGCGCTAACGCGCCAGATTCCCCCTTTTGTCACCTGCGGTGACATCTTCCCCCGGCGCGGGGGAAGTCGGCCTCTGGGATGGGGCCTTTGGCATGGTGGCAAAGCTTCTGGTTGAATTGCAAAGTGTCCGGTTTCGCCAGAGGCTCCCTCTCCGAGGGAGCTGGCACGGCGTAAGCCGTGACTGAGGGGTTGCGATAACCACAAATTTCCCCACGAAAAAAGGAGCGTTTGCCGCTCCCCTTTCAGAATGCATCACACCGGAAGGTTTGTATTTGTCTGCCGCTACGCGAAAAGGCTTTTCGCTGCGAACGGATCAGCGCTGTGTATCGCTACTTTATCGGCAGGCGCGACGGAGCTGCTAACGGCCGCCGCAATGAACAGCAGCATGAATATGCAGCCAAGGAATATCAGTCTTTTCTTCAAAAGCTTCATCGCTTTTACCTCCTAAAAGTATTTTTGCGGCGGTTAGAGTTCTCTAACCAAGAAGATGATATCATATCAAATTTCTTTTGTCAACACCGAAAATAATTCGGGTAGCCAAATCGCCGCAAACGTGATACCATACGCATAGCGCTTTTGACGAAGGAGAAAAGATAAGATGATAGGTTCAAAGCCCGTAGTGTGCGTTACCAGCAGCACCAATAACGCCGTGTTCCCCGAAGCCACGCGCGAGATACAGATGACCATGACCTATTGCGACGCGATATACAGCGCGGGCGGCGTGCCTGTGGTTGGGCCGGAGCATGGGGCGGAGGAGCTGAGCGAGCTTTGCGACGCGCTTCTGCTCACGGGCGGCAGGGACGTTGAACCCAGCCTTTACGGCGCAGAGGTGCTTAACGACACCGTAAAGACAGACCCGCCGCGCACGGAGTTCGAGCTGGCGCTGATACGCGGCTTTACGGCGCGCAAGAAGCCGATAATGT
>ERZ824575.3478-NODE-3478-length-10923-cov-3.040026_pt1 | contig 10923 bp, 8 predicted proteins | sample MGYA00519470_ERZ824575 | MGnify/ENA primary metagenome ERZ824575 (study PRJEB31778, sample SAMEA3449170) | human gut metagenome | biome: human gut; feature: human-associated habitat; material: faeces | place: United Kingdom | collected 2010/2012 ...
ATTTGACATCTGTATCGGAGCAATCGCTCAATATCTGATCATGCCATTTTTAGCATTTGGAATTACAAAAGTATTAAATCTTCCAGATGGAATCGGACTTGGACTAATCCTTGTAGGATGCTGTCCAGGAGGTGTATCATCCAACATTATGTCTTACCTTTGTGGTGGAGACGTTGCATTTTCTGTAGGAATGACAACAGTATCAACAATACTTTCACCAGTCATGACACCACTTATGGTATCATTCTTGGCAAGCGGAGCAAAAATCACAATCAACGGACTGCCAATGTTCGTATCTATTATTGAAACAGTTATTGTACCAGTAGCAATTGGTTTTGTATTAAACCATGCATTAGGAAAAAATGAAACATTCAAAGAAGTTCAGAAAGTCATGCCTGGTGTTGCAGTTTTAGGACTTGCATGTGTAGTTGGAGGGGTTATCTCATCACAGGGATCAAAATTCTTCCAGTCAGGAATTGTAATCTTTGTCGCAGTATTACTCCACAACAGTTTAGGATACTTCCTTGGATATTGTGCAGGACGATTAACTGGAATGAATACAGCAAAGAAAAGAACAATCTCTATCGAAGTTGGAATGCAGAATGCTGGACTTGCAACAAACTTAGCAACAACAACAGCACAGTTTGCATCAACACCAGAATCTGCGATCATTTGTGCAGTATCTTGCGTATGGCATTCAATCTCTGGAACATTACTTGCAGGTATGTTTGCACAGTATGATAAGATAAAGAGTGGGCATAAAGAAACTGCTACAGCAAAATAAATATTTTTATTAAATGAAAAAGAGACATCCAAAGTAGCTTCCAAAGGGAAAAGTGGGACACTTTCTATTGTATTTCAAACAGAAAGTAATGTTATTATGCTTCATAAACATTCCAACAAATTGGTGTTGTAGAAGTCCTGTTACCTTCTGTTAATAAATACAAAAATCATCAACCAATACCGTATAACATACACACCGTGTAGTGGTTTGAATCACGTAAATTATTTGAATATTATAAAAAGAGATCATGTGTCAGCAACCGTACGGACACGTCTGCACTTAGCGAGTGGATGGTCGTTAGACCATTCAGGAGCTTAGTACAGCTACGTGGGAGTCCGAACGCGAGTGGGTTGCAGACACATGATCTCTTTTTATAATATTCCACCAATAATTTCCGTCTTCAAACTACAAATCACAATTTCATTGCACGTATAGAGTTTATTACGCATAGCATTGCGACTCCGCTATCTGCGAACACAGCCATCCACATATTTGCGAATCCAAGCAGTCCAAGGATCATTACTAATGCCTTGATCGCCAATGCAAATACAACATTCTGCCAAGCGATCTTACAAGCTTTTTTGCCGATAGAGATTGCCTGTGGAATTGCTTCAACGTTTGAGGTCATGAATACAACATCTGCTGCTTCGATTGCAGCATCAGCACCGCTTCCCATGGCAGCACCGCAATCAGCACCAGCTAATACAGGGGCATCGTTGATACCGTCACCAACAAACATAACAGCTCCATGTTTGCTTCTCTGTTCCTGAAGTTTGGCAAGTTTTTCATCAGGAAGAAGTCTTGAGTAAACTTCGTCAATTCCAGTTTCTTTTGCAAATCGTAATGCCTCATCAGGATTAGTTTTCATATCATCGTCTGTATAATTATCGCCTTCACTAGCACCCATACATCCGATCTCTCCTTCGACACTTGCATCGAACTGTTTCGCAAATTCCACGATTTCTCTTGTCATTCGGATATTACCTTCCAAGCTGTATCTGGAAGCATCTACCATAACACTGGAATATCCATCAACTAATGCTTTCTTTAACAATCCGATTTCTTCCCCATGGTCGAAATTTAAAGCTACTTCAACACTTGCTCTTTGTGCCAGTTTCTTGACGATCGGTGCGATCAAATTGCTGTCACAATGATTTACCATATGTTCCTGTACGATATTGATGATGATCGGTGCTCTTAATGACTGAGCTGCATTGATCACCGCTCTTGCTGTCTCAATGTTAAAGCAGTTGATTGCCATGACTGCATAATTGCCTTCATTCGCACGTTTTAACATTCCCTTCATTGATACATACATAGCTTATCTGTCCTTTCTGATTTTATGAAATAGTGAATCCTGATAAATCAAGATCTTCTTCTTTTTCGTCAACCATTGGTTCGTCTTCTTCTGTTTTCTTTTTCTTGATCAGTACAAGTAAAACACCTGTAACTGCTGTTCCTGCTAACAGTGCGATAAGTGCTGCAAGTGGATTTGACATTGCTGGGATTACAAATACACCACCTGATGGTACTTTACTTCCTACATCAAGACTGAAACTGATCGCTCCTGTAACACCACATCCTGTTGCTGTACAGATAACTGTACGAATGATATCATTCATAGCGATTGGAATAACTCCTTCAGAGATCATGCAAAGACCCATTGGGAACGCAACTTTAATATTTTCTTTTTCCTGTGCTGTATAAATGTTCTTTTTCAGTAATTTTGATAATACTAATGAGAATGTAATTCCAAGTGGTGGAACCATAGCTGCTAATACTTTGATCGCTTCTGGTCCTGTGATTCCTTCTAATAGTAATCCATCACAGATTAAGTTAGGTACTTTACTGATTGGTCCACCGAAGTCGATACATCCAAGAGCTCCGATGATGAATCCATAAACTGCTTTTGAAGACTGGTCAAGTCCTGTAATAAAGTTTGTTAAGGCTTTTGTTGCCATTGTAATTGGTGTTCCTACTACGAAGAACATGATAAGTCCAGCAATGATCGCTGATAATGTTGGTACGATCATCATTGGCATTAATGCTTCTGCCCATTTAGGTACTTTTAAGTTATTCTTAATGAATAATGCGATGTAACCTACTAAATAACCACCAACCATTCCTCCTAAGAATCCAGCTCCTAAGAATGAAGCTATCTGACCCATTAAGAAACCAGGTGCAATACCAGGTCTATCAGCAATTGAGTAAGCAATATATCCTGCGATAAAGGATGGTAACAATCCCATACCCATAACACCAAGTGTTGTTAATGCACTAGGAAGTGTCATCTTAGATAATTCAGTTACGTTTTCTCCTCCCATTAAGTTACCGATCGCAATCAGTAATCCTGATGCTACTACTAAAGGTAACATATAGGAAATGGCCGTCAATGCGTGACGTTTTAATTCCGCTCCAAGTTTTTTCATTGTTCTCTTCTCCTTTAAGTATAGTTTTTTGTTTCTCTCTTATTTACCTAATTCATTTTCGATCTTTTCGATCAATTTCTTAGGTGCTTTTACACAAACATTTGTAGGAACTTTGATCGTAGGTTTTCCTTCAAATCTTTCTGTTCCTGTAATAGCAATATCGACTGCAAGGATTACAACATCTGCTTCTTTGATTTCTTCTGCTGTTAATTCATCCTCTGTTCCGATTGTTCCCTGTGTTTCCACTTTGATTGTGTGTCCCATGCTTTCAGCTGCACGGATTAATTTTTCTTTTGCGATGTAAGTGTGCGCGATTCCTGATGTACATGCACATACAGATACGATTTTCATAACTTACAACTCCTTTCTTATTTTTCTTTTGGTTGTTTATTACCTCTTTCTTTATGTTCTAATCATACACCAGCTTTCCTTACTGTGTTCATTAAGAGAGGGCTTTTTAATGTGGCATTTTTTCCATTTAATTATGACATTTTTTCAATACGGGCATTTTAATTAGGGTAGTTTTTTGTTTCACATTCCACAACGGAAGTATTTAAATGTGGTAATTTTTTATTTATTTTTAACATATAGAAATGCAAAAGATCCCTGCTCCTATTGGAACAGGGATCCTAAGAATTATATAGAGTGTTAGGAAACTTATTTATGCAAATACAGCTTTTAGATCTTCTACTGTGCTAGCATTCAGCAGAGCTTCTACTGCATCGTCATTACCTAAGGTTCTTGCTACTTCAGCCAATAATCTTAAATGTGTTTTTGCATTCTCATTATCATTTCCAACTGCGAATAAAAAGATCAGTTTTACACCATTTCCATCCAGTGTCTCCCATTCGATCTCATCCTGAACTTTACCAATCGCAATTCCTACCTGTGTTACAGAATCACTTTTCCCATGAGGAATTGCCACATAGTGTCCAATTCCTGTCTGTCCCTGTGATTCTCTCAAATAAATATCTTCTATATAAGAATCAACATCCGCAATATATCCGGCATCTTTTAATTTTCCTGCAAGATGCTCGATCGCTTCTTTCTTATTCTTTGCTGTCATATTTAAGTCGATAACTCTTTCATCTAATACACTTTTAATATCCATTTTTAATTCTCCTTTTAACTTTTCTTTTTACTTATTGAATCAGATACTTATATAACTCAATGTTTGATTTCATACTCTTTAATTTCTCTAATTTTTCCTCTGAATCGATCAATGTTACATATTCTTTATAAAACATCTGAATCCTGCTGATCTCATCTCTGGTACTTAAACGGAACGCCAGTAAAAATACGACCTGAACCTGTTCATTGTCCCACATGATCGGATTTTTTAAGATTGCTATCCCAACTTTTGATTCATTAACCGCTGTCGGTGAACCATGCGGAAGACTGACCCCATTTCCAATCGTTGTTGTTGTTTTACTCTCACGATCCATAACTGAATCATAAAAATCTTCTGTAACAACATGCTTTTCTTCCATTGCCTGGCTCATTATTTTTAAACATTCTTCTTTTGTTTTGACTTCCAGATCAGTAAATATAAATTCCGGTGAAAATAAAATAAAACATTCTGGTGAAAATGGTGTTGCATTTTCTATCATCATAGAATTCATATTGTCTAAATGTGCCCTCAAAGTGGAAATTCCTGTTTCATTTAAGATATTTGGAATGACTACAATTCTCTTATCTTTTTCTTTTCTCTCTTCTGTCGAAATGATAATATCATAATCTTCATAATCCGCAATCTTAAAGTCATGAATACTTACAAATTTAATTTCATCAATCTCTGGCACAGATTTCTTAATCTTTTCTTTTACTAATTGTGTATGACCCATGTTAAAATTAGAAACCATTACCGTGCGGTACTGATGTTTTTTTCTTTCGATCGCTGCCTGAATATATAACACGATATATCCAATTTCATCTTCTGTAATCTGAAGTCCATAATATTCTTCAAACAAAATACTGATCGCCCAGCTTGCACGAAATACATTCTTATATTCTTTTTTTATAAAATCAATCAATGCATTTTTTTGTGGCGTTCCATAACGAAGTCTGAAAATTGTTGGTCTTAAATGAATGATCAGGCTTTCTTTTACTTTCTCATCTGAAGTGAGATCAACATCTAAAATATCTCTGATTACCTTTAACATGCGATCTACAAAATCAACCAATTTATTGTCATATTTCTTTACCTGACTTAATGTCACATCTACATCTGATATTCCAATAAACTTTGAACACAAAATCTGAATTGATAAAAACAAAACATCTTCTATCAAAAAATGTACATGAAATACTTCTTCTAATTTTTCAAAGATTGCTACCGTAAATGCATATTCATTATATTTCTTAAGGATTTTTAATTCCTCTGGAAAATAATCGCTGACTAATGGTAATGCAAGCTCTTTTCTCTTATACGCAATGCAACAATAAATTAAGATCTCATAAAATGATTCATCTGTGAAATGGTAATCCCATTCGTTTTCTGTTTGAATGATACATTTTCTGATCGCAGAAACATCAATGTTAGAAAAGAAATAATCTATATTCTCTTTGATCTCTTCTCCTGGTTTCTTCATCATAATCAGATTCTTTAATGCAACTCTGTATTCATTTTCTTCACTTTTGAGCCGATATCCCTTTCCTCTTTCATTCACAAGAGAAATGTGGTATACTTCCAGCCATTCTTCGCATTCCTTTAATACTTTCAGCATTGTTGGAACACTTAAGAATAACTTCTCAGCTAGTTTCTGTGTTGTCATTGTCTGCCATGGACGCAGATTAAAAAATACCTTTAATGTCTCATTTACTCTATCTCTTGGATCATAATTTCCTACTTGCAGATCTTCATCTGATAATGCTTTTTGTATTTCTTCTTTTTGATTTTCATTTGCTTCTAGCCAAATTCCAACTCGTGGTTTCCGCTGTATTTCTCCAAGCTTATTTTCTAATAGGAAGTCACTCAATTCATTTAAGCGATTTCTAACTGACTTCTCAGACAATCCGATTTCTTTGGCAATCTTTCCAGTTGCAATGATCTCTCCATCTGAAATACAATCAAAAATCTGTTTCATATAAAATTTGTCTTTTGAACGTTTCATATTGTTTATCCTTTCAAATTTAATGACTTTCTTTTTTGCACCTCCTGTTGTTTAACTTGAATTTAGTATAGCACGAAACGATTCTTCCAACTTATCAAGAACAGGCTTTTTAATGTGGTACATTTTATCTATTGCAAAAAAAATACGGTAAAAATTCTTTTTTGAAATGTGGTAATTTTTAATTAAAAAAGAAGAACTTCTGTTTATTTTCTAGTTCTCCTTTTGTATAAAATATAAGGGGGCAGAATTCTATCTTCTACCCCTTATATTTTTCTATTAATATTATTGCACCGGGCAAGCCGCCCCGACATATTCCATCCGATTTTCTTTCACGCTCGTAATATCCGCATGTTCTCCACAGACACGGCAGTTCTTATTCTTTGATGGGAATTTAACTACTCTTGTATTCATCGTTAATCCATCCATCACAAGCATCTTGCCTGTCAGCAATTTCCCGATTCCTAACAGATACTTGATCGCTTCTAATGCCTGAATACATCCAATGATTCCTGCGACTGCACCGATAATTCCTGCCTGACTGCAGTTTGGCACAGAACCGCTTTCTGGTATCTCCTCAAAGATACATCTGTAACATGGCTGGTCTTCTTCTGGAACATAGGTCATAACCTGACCCTGAAACTGCAAGATTCCTGCATGGCAAAATGGTTTCTTTAACAACACACATGTATCATTGATCAGGAACTTTGTCTCAAAGTTATCCACAGCATCAATGATAAAATCGTATTCTTTGAACAATTCTTCTGCGTTATCCGCATATAAATATTCTGGATAGGTATTTACCTTGATATGCTCATTTAATTCAAGCATTGATTTCTTTGCTGATTCTGCCTTATTTGTTCCTTCTCTTTTGCTTGTGTGAATGATCTGTCTCTGTAAGTTTGACACGCTGACATCATCTGCATCCACAATTCCGATCGTTCCAACGCCTGCTCCTGCAAGATATAAAGCCGCTGGTGCACCTAAGCCGCCAGCTCCGATGATCAGAACTTTTGATTTCTTTAATTTCTTTTGTCCGTCACTTCCTACCTGTGGCAGGATGATCTGACGATCATATCGTTTAACCTCGTCTGGTGTTAATTCTTCTGTAGACGAAAACAGATGCAGTCCGTCCTTCGAAACGTCCTGCATCTGTTCTTTTTGGGATGTCACATGTAATAACCATTCTCGGTAACCGCCGGATAAGTTCAAAGCTTCATACCCTTCTTGTCTTAACTGTTCGGCAATTGGGGCGCTTTTCTCTCCATAGTTGCAATATACGATCAGCCTCTTATCCTTTGGAAGTTCCTCGATGTGAGAGAAATCACCAGCCCATTCGTAAGCCTTCGGTATATGTCCATGCTGGTATGCGATCTCACCTCTTACATCTAGGTAGATATAATCATCATCGGACAGTAATTCTACTTGCTGTACCGTGATTTCCATATTCTTTCCTCTTATTCTAGTCTTCAGCGAATAATGCTGTAGATAAGTATCTGTCTCCTGAATCTGGAAGTAATGCTACAATTGTCTTTCCTTTGTTCTCTGGTCTCTCTGCAAGGATCGTAGCTGCTTTTAATGCTGCTCCTGAAGAAATACCAACTAAGATTCCTTCGCTGTGTGCGAATGCTCTTCCTTCTGTAAATGCATCTTCATTCTCGATTGTGATAACTTCATCATAAATCTTTGTATTCAGTGTGTCAGGTACGAATCCAGCACCGATTCCCTGAATCTTATGTGCTCCAGCTGTTCCTGTTGATAATACTGGAGATGTTGCAGGTTCAACTGCTACTATTTTAACATCTGGGTTCTGTTCTTTCAAGTATTCACCAACACCTGTTAATGTTCCTCCTGTACCAACACCTGCTACGAAGATGTCTACTTTACCGTCTGTCTGATCCCAGATCTCTGGTCCTGTTGTTGCTTTGTGTACAGCTGGGTTTGCTGGGTTTACGAACTGTCCTAAGATGACTGCTCCGTCAATCTCTTTTGCAAGTTCATCAGCTTTGGCGATAGCACCTTTCATTCCTTTGGCACCTTCTGTTAATACTAATTCAGCACCATAGGCTTTTAATAAGTTTCTTCTTTCAACACTCATTGTGTCAGGCAGTGTAAGGATCGCTCTGTATCCTTTTGCTGTTGCAACTGCTGCAAGACCGATTCCTGTGTTACCACTTGTTGGTTCGATGATCGTTGATCCTGGTTTTAACTGACCTTTCTTCTCTGCATCTTCGATCATTGCCAATGCGATACGGTCTTTGACAGATCCTGCTGGATTTAAGTACTCAAGTTTTGTAAGGATCGTTGCGTCTTTCACTCCTGCTTTGTCTGCATATCTATCTGCTTTAAGAAGTGGTGTTCCTCCGATTAATTCTAATGCGCTTGCTGTAATCTTACTCATAATTCTAAACCTCCATAAAAAGTTGTTGTTTTTATTCCGTTTTATTTCCTATTTTTCTACTAGGTTTTCTATGTTTTAGATTATACAACCACATATCTTTATTGTCAACATCTTTTGCATTATTTCTGTTATAGGTTTTTCTTTTGATTTGCTATAAGTTCTCTTTATATTTTTAATCCACAGATTCTTATGATCTGGAGATCAAATGTTCTTGCAGAAACACTCCAATTCCATCGTGATCATTGTCTTTGGTAATATGATCTGCAACACTTTTTGTTTTTTCACTTCCATTTGCCATGACGACTCCGACTCCTGCATGCAAGGTCATATCATAATCATTATCTGCATCTCCAAATGTGCAGAGATTTTCCATTGTAAATCCATGCATCTCCATCAGTTTTTGTAATCCAAAGGATTTTGAGATTCTAGGATCCATAAATTCAAACAGGTGTTGCGTCGTTTGAAGACTTGCACATTTGAAACGTTCATTTTTAAAGGTTTTTGCTCTATCAATAACTGCCGGCATAGTTTCTGGTTTGCATACAATAAGAAGTTTTAAACGATCTTCTTTTAAATATTCGTCAAAATCTATGACCTCATATGGAAGCTGATCACTTTTAGATAAAATTTTGATAAGTTCATCTTCTTTCGGAGTATACAAAACTCCATCCCCATGAATCGCAAAATTCACATCCATATCTTTATAGTGCTCCATGATATTTGCAATCAGATTTCCTGGAAGGGCAAAATTTTCTTCATAATAATCGGTTTTGTAATCATAAATCTCACCTCCGTTGCTTCCAACGACCATATCAACAAGCCCGCCAATTCCCCATTTTCCAAACAACCTTTTTACACTTGGAACGTCTCTTCCTGTTGATATTCCAAACAAGATTCCTTGTTCTCGAACTTTCTTTATCGCATCAATTGTTTTGGTGGTAACGATTCCCTTGCTATTTAACAGTGTTCCATCAATATCACACATTATAACTTTTATATTCTTCATAACGTTTCTCCCTTGATTTTGTTCATAAATATTATTTTCTACCAATTTAACATATTCTTTCAAACTAAATAAGTCCCAGAACAAAACTTTACGCTTTTTCTGAGACTTATGAATTTTATATATTTAGAAATCAGATAACAATTATTTTAATTGTAACATCGCACCTCCAAATTTTTGAATCTTCTGCATCATTTTTCAAATCACTCCTTTTCAAAAGTTTATTCACCTCGTACTTCTGCAAATACCTCTTCCAGTTCATTTAATAAATCTTTGACATTCTCAATTCCGACAGACATTCTTAACACACAATCCGTGATCCCGTTTTGTTTGCGGATATGTTCTGGAACATCTGCATGTGTCTGTGTCATTGGATATGTGATCAGTGTTTCCACCCCACCAAGACTTTCTGCGTATTTGATCATTCTTACTTTTTCAAGGATATTGATCGCATATTCTTCCTTCGTAAGTTCAAATGTAAGCATTGCACCAAATCCTCTTGCCTGCTTTTTCATGATCTCATATCCCGGGTGTTCCTGAAGTCCCGGATAATATACATGTTTTACAACCGGCTGTTCCTTCAGCCAGTTCGCGATCTTGATGGCATTCTCCTGGGACCACTCCATGCGGATTCCGAGAGTCTTGATGCCTCTTAAGATCAGCCAGCAGTCGAACGGTGCGAGCCCGGCTCCGGTCGTCTTTATGATAAACCGAAGTTTTTCCTGAACTTCTTCGTTGTTTGTCACGATAAATCCGGCTAAGGTATCGTTGTGTCCGCCCAGGAACTTCGTTCCGCTGTGGATCACGATATCCGCGCCGAGTTTTAACGGATTCTGAAAATATGGGGACAGGAATGTGTTGTCGACGATCAGGTAGAGTCCGTGTCTTTTTGCGATCTCCGCGATCTTGGAAATATCAGATACGTTCATCATCGGGTTCGTCGGCGTTTCAATGTAGACCGCCTTCGTGTTCTCCTTTATGGCACCTTCGATGTCATCCCTGGAACAGTTTAAGTATGTAAACTCATATCCGTTCTTTTTCGAGACATTGTCGAACAGACGGACACTTCCGCCGTAGAGATCTGCCTCAGCGATAATATGGTCACCCGGCTTGAAGATTTCCATAAGCAGTGTGATCGCCGCCATTCCGCTCGAAAGGGCGAAAGCATCGATGCCGCCCTCCAGGCTTGCAACCAC
>ERZ824575.3492-NODE-3492-length-10898-cov-2.751360_pt1 | contig 10898 bp, 12 predicted proteins | sample MGYA00519470_ERZ824575 | MGnify/ENA primary metagenome ERZ824575 (study PRJEB31778, sample SAMEA3449170) | human gut metagenome | biome: human gut; feature: human-associated habitat; material: faeces | place: United Kingdom | collected 2010/2012 ...
GGAAAAGACCCAGTGCTGGCAGATATACTCGACAATCACCGACATCTATACCCCCAAACCCGACCGGCTGCGCGACTGGATCTCGATGCCCAAGGCCAACGGATACGAAGCCCTGCATTCGACCGTCATGGGCCCCGACGGCGTATGGGTCGAGGTGCAGATCCGCACGCAGCGCATGGAGGATATCGCCGAAAGGGGATTTGCCGCACACTGGAAGTACAAACACGCGACCATCTCGCAGGACGAGGATGAATTCGACAAGTGGCTCAAGCAGATCCGCGCGGCGCTGAACAGCCCGACGGAAAACGCAGTTGACTTCTTGGATAACTTCAAGTTATCGCTGTATACCTCGGAAATAGTGGTGTTTACACCAAAAGGCGAGGCCCGAAAAATGCCGTTCGGCGCTACGGCGCTCGACTTCGCATACGACATCCACTCGAAGATCGGCAACAGCGCCATCAGCGCCAAGATCAACCACAAACTCGAACCGATCACCACGCAGATCAACAGCGGCGACCAGATCGAGATCATCACGGCCGACACGGCACGGCCAAAGCCCGAATGGCTTGACATCGTAACGACGGCCAAGGCGAAATCCGCCATCAAGAGTTTCCTCAAGCGCGAACGCCAGAACAACATCGAGCGGGGCATGCAGATGCTCGAAGAGCGGATGAAGTCGCTCAATATCCAGCTGAGCGGCAGGGTATTGCGCAAGATCATTCCGATCTACGAAAGCAACAACAAGGAGGAGCTGTACAGCAAGATCGGCGCCGGGATCGTCTCGCTGGACGACCTGGAGAAGGTGCTCAAGGTCAATTCGAAGAGCAAGATCCTCAAGTTCTGGACCCTGTTCATTCCCCAGAAAAAGGAGGAGGAGGGCGACGAATCGGGAGAGACCACCGCAGAAACGACCCCGAAAGAGGCCGGAGATGAGCCGGTCTTCGAAATCGCCGCCTGCTGCAAACCCATTCCGGGCGACAAGGTCGTGGGATACCGCGATCCCGCCACGGGCAAGATCATCGTCCACAAGGCCACCTGCGACGAGCTGAACCGCCTGGCAGCCCAGTATGGCAGGAACATCGTCAAGGAGGAGATCAAATGGTCGCAGCACAAGGCCATGTCCTACCTGGTTACGACCGAGTTGCGCGGTATCGACCGGCAGGGGCTGCTGCTCGACCTGGCAAAGGTCGTGAGCGACGACTTCAACATCAACATCCGCGAGGTGAACATCCACAGCCATGACGGCATCTTCGAGGGCAATGTAAGTCTCTACGTGAAAGATGCAGAGAGCCTCAATGCCGTAATGGACAAGCTTCGGGAGATCAAAGGAATAGATACGATCAAAAGAACAATCAGTTAAGCTGCATGGAAGATTTCGCGACCATCATCTGGCTCCTTGTGGTCATCGGTGCCGCCATTGCCTCGCGAAGCAGGAGGGCCCGCTCCCGTTCCATGGAGCCCGAACCGTCCGGGACGGAGCGTACACGCCCCGCGGATACCGTGTCGCATCCAACCCCTGCGAAAGAGACCGCATGGCCGCAAATCCCCGGATTTCCCGATCTTTCACCCCGCAGGGCGCCCGCACCGCAAAAGAGTGCCCAAAGCGTCGGCCCTGCGGCCAAGAGCGTCAATCCTGCGGCAAAGGCCGAAAAACACAGGCCGGCAGGCCAGAAACAGGGGTCTGCCTCCCGCAAAAGGGAGGGGAATTCCCGCACGACACAGCCGGGGAATGCCGTTCCGGCCGGAAATACGACGCAGAGAGGGCCAAACGCCCCAAGCCCCGTGCGCGCGGCGACGGCGATACAGGGGTCCCCGCAGCATGAGGCCTCCGCGGCCGAAATCGCCGCAGATTTCGACCTCCGCAGGGCCGTTATATATGCAGAGATCCTGAAGCCCAAATTCGACGAATAACACGCCATGACCGGCGCCGGAGGACGGTCGGATTACCATATCGGGACCGGAAACTTCAACAACAGCCGCATAAGCACCGGCGAAAAGCCGTTTTAGGCCCGAAGATAGACAAGGAGGGGCGAGTCAACGCCCAAACAGAAAGAAGATACAAGCACATTTAAACATAGAAAACATCATGGCAACGATTTTTTCACGCATCATCGCAGGGGAGATTCCCTCGTACAAGGTCGCTGAAGACGACAGGTACTACGCATTTCTCGATATCAACCCGCTTACGAAAGGGCACACGCTTGTCGTTCCGAAACAGGAGGTCGATTACCTGTTCGACCTTGACGACGAGACGCTGGCCGGCATGATGGTCTTCGCCAAAAAGGTGGCTGCACGCATCAAACGCGAAATAGCGTGCGCAAGGGTAGCGGTGGTCGTTTTAGGCATGGAGGTGCCTCATGCGCATATCCATCTGATCCCGATCCAGAGCGAAAACGACGTCGATTTCCACCGCGAAAAACTCCATCTTTCGCCGGAAGAGTTCCAGGAAATAGCCGATAAACTGGCCCGATAGAGGGGAGTTTACAACATTAAAACGCCTAGTAAATCAGGCGTATGGTGAGTTATGGACACCATGCGCCTGTTTATTTTTTAACATAATATAAGCCGAAAAGGGACAACAGGCAAAATCAAACGCCTACCTGTACGGAAAATTGAAAAATCGTTCTAAAAGTTAAAGAAAAGGGTAGGGGATTTACATTTGTAAATACACACTTAGACTTCAGCAAAGGGGATGATTTATATATGTAACAACAAATAGAGGACACTACCTTGTCGACAATTACTTTTGTAAATAAGGCAACTAATGGCAGTTAAAACGAAAAACAGGCCCGAAATACGGAAGTTAAACAAATTGATTTGATAGTATAACTCACAATATATCAGTAGTTATACGGTTTATATAAAGTGATCTGAAGCTAAAAAGCCAGCGTGGAGCACAGTTTGCACGCAGTAACGCCAAACAGGGTTATAACATGGAATAAAATACAATAAACCAGTAAAATACAAAATTTCATATAATGCAAATGAGCAGGTAAATGTATTGGCCCGTATTTAACCATATTAAGAGATTGACATTTGTAAACATTATCCACACTTATTAACATTTTACAAATGGATATTTTTCTTGTTTTACAAAAGAAAAATGTTTATTTTTGTAAAAAACACGGCCGATGAAGGAAAAATTGCTCGCTTTGATGCAAAACGAAGGATTGCGATCGAGTCAGCTCGCGGAGATGCTCGAAATCAATCCGGCCGGAATATCCCATATTCTCGCCGGACGCAACAAACCCGGATTCGATCTGCTGCAAAAGATCCTCCGCCGCTTTCCCCGGATCAATCCCGACTGGCTGCTGCTCGATGCTCCGAACATGTATCGGGAGGAACAGAACCCGGCAGCACCTTCCGCCCAGCAAGGGCCGGCCGCAACGGCGGCGGGCGCCGGAGATCTTTTCACATCGGCCGCCAACACTCCGGACCATGCCGCCCGAGAGAACAATCCGGCCGCACAACCATCGGTTGCGTCGCAGGCTGCGGATGCCCGGGCCGAAGCCCGGCACCATGCGGCTCCGATCTCGCGAATCGTCATCTTTTACGAAGATCGCACCTTCGAAAGTTTCACGCCCGAGAATGCGATAAAATAGAGATCCGCCCGTCTGGCAGGAAATACGAGAATCTCGCGACGTTTAAAAATTCCACGACAGAACCATGTCTGACTGCTTCATCCGGAACATGCAGCCCGAAGAGTACGGTCTGCTGAAAGATTTCCTGTACGAAGCCATCTTTCGGCCGCAGGGAGCTCCGGCCCCTCCGTATGAGATCGTAAACCATCCGGCGCTGCGGCTCTATCACGAGGAATTCGGATCCGAAAAGCAGGATCTGGCCCTGTGTGCGGAGTGCCGTGCAGAAGTCGTCGGGGCAATCTGGTGCCGCTGCATGAACGGATACGGACATGTGGCGGATGACATACCCGAGTTGGCAATGGCCGTCAAAGTGCCCTTCAGAGGCCGCGGAATCGGGAAACGGCTCCTGCAGAAGCTGCTCGACGAATTGAAGGGCCGCGGTTGCCGGGAGGTGTCGCTCTCGGTGCAGAAAATCAATTTTGCCTGCGAACTCTACCGCAAGGCCGGTTTCCACACCGTACGGGAAACGGAAGAGGAATATATCATGGTATACCGGTTCTGAAGAGACTTCAGCAGGCGGAGAACAACCCCGACAAAATGAAATAATATTTATATTATGTTAAATAATAGAAGCGAAACTTAAACTGTAATAAAGACGGGCACATAAATATCTGCCCGCCCTTTGTTTCAATCAACCCACCAAAAATTCGAGCAACATGCTTTCAACATTGCATGATGACCATTATTTATTACAATAATCTTACGCTGCTTGGCTTCGCGGGGTAAATCATGAATGAACTCTTTATTATAACTTGGCTTATGACTGGCAATCAAGATCGACTCCGGAATTTCCAGAGGACCTTCACAATCCTCCAATACACCTATGGATACGCTCAAATTATTCACATATCCGAAAACTCCGTTCAAGTGTGCCCGCATTCTGCTATCTGCACATACGGTTTTTCCAATATACAATAAGGTATCCTGACCATAAATATGATGGTCACCATATAATTGATACAGGACATTCCGCTTGTCCGACGTATATGCGGCAAAATCCTCAATGGTTTCAAGAGGTATCTTTTTTGACCAGGTGATAATGATTTCTTGATATACAGCCGTTCTCATATCTCTATAAATTGGCCATAATGATTAAGAATATGATAAACGCCACAAAAAGGCCCGTCAAAGTACTGTACAGTATGATGTTCTGCTTCTTTTGTTTGCTTGCAAACGCCTGCTACTCCTGCTCTTTAGATATAAAATAGGGCAACATGGGATGTTGCGCATTTACAGCACGAAGCATTGCAAGTCCCGTATTAAACTGCGATCTGGCAGCCCGCATACTTTTCTTTTTATCCGATTGTTTAAGCCACAAATCAATGGACGATGTCAAAAAAGTCAGATTCTTAATGATTCCTTCAACATCTTTTGCCTTGAAATCAATATTCAAAATCGTATTCAGCAAATTTAGATGATACTCGCATTCCAATGTCGTTTGCTTGGCTCGTTCGATCGCATCGTAATCAATAGTCGCTGAATTGTTATTCACACTGACAGCTACACGTTTTCTTATATCATCCGCATGTTTGCCATATAATTTATTACCAATCGCTTTACCCGTTTTTTTACCGAACTCTTTGGTTGCATTGTCCCAAAAATTACCCATAATTCAATTCACCTATTCTCCCCAGCCTTAAAGAAGATTTACGAATAAGGAAGGCGCAAGACTGTTAGCTTATATCATTGATTGGCTCTGGACAGCCCATGTCGAATACAAGAAAACATCTCACGCCTCTGGCTGTATCTAATGCGACTGCACCATATACAAAACCAAAGGAGAACGTCTTCGTTATTCCATCGACATTTGCTGAACTGTCCAGATTCATCAATGAGGAATAAAGCTAAACGCTTCCTATCAAATATGTATGATACAAAGATACAGAAAATCCAAGACATTCCGTGCATAAGTCTCAAAAATCAAAAAGACCGCTCCCGGAAATTCCGGAAACGGCCTTTTTCAATTCGCGTTGTGAACGGAAATATCCGCCGCTTGACGCTACATCTACATATAGACGCTACATCTACATATAATAGTCGTAGTTCGTTCCATCCTTGTCGGCCATGAAGCACGTGCCGTCGGGAAGGAACTTCAACCGATATACCTTGAATTTCAAGCTGCCGAGCTTCTCCCGAACCTTATCGGGAACATCCCCGTAGAGCATGAATCCGTTCTCGTAACATACGACCAGTCCGTCGTTGGTCATATGGGCAGACAGGACCTCGCCGTTCTGGCGGGTTCCCTCCTCGATATCGTCGCCGAGATCCGGAGACGAGAGGATACGTTCGTTCGAAATCAGGATCCAGTTTCCGTCATCGTTGAAGGAGACCGACGATACGATCTCGCTGACAAAAAGCGCCTCCAATCCGTCCAGATCCATCTCATACTCGTTCAGGACCTTTTCCAGAAGACGCGGGATATTGCTCCAGCGGAAGCAGTTGATGCCATAATGGACCAGCCAGCTGCCTTTCTCGGTGAGCTGAACGTCCTCGATATACTCCCCCTGCACGATCAACTCATCCAACGTCTGCTGCAGATCCCTGGGAATATCCCTGCCCGCACAGGTATTTCTTCCGGTCAGGGCAAGGTCGCCGCCATTCATGGTAATGGCCACACTACGGCAACTCCCCCACTCGCCGATCCGCTCCTTGATGTACTGGCGGCTGTTCTGGGCCGACAGGGAGACCGATGTCGAAAACAACAGGGCAAGAAACAGGCAAAATTTAGCTCTCATAGATTCAAGATTTACAGACAATTAACAATCAAATACTTCTCAAAGGGCATGCCCATGACAAGCAAGGCCGCAAGGAGATGACAAAAAAAGGCTTATCGAACAAAAATAGTACAATGCATCGGATTGTCCAAATAATTTACCGGTGAATCATTCCCGCATTTATTTTATTACCTTTGTATCCGGAACAGACTGCACCCAACCCCGAAAACCGGATCAAAAACGATGAAACATAGCATCATGGCACTCCTTGCCGCTTTGTCGCTCGCGGCATGCACCCCGGAGCCCGAACCCGAGCGCGAAACCCTCTGCGTATCGATCCTGCCGCTGCGCAGCCTCGTCGGAGAGATCGTCGGCGATGATTTTCGGATCGACGTACTCGTACCGTCCGGGGCAAGTCCCGAGACGTTTGAGCCCACACCCCGACAGATCGTGGCCCTCGACAAGGCACGAATGATTTTCGGAGTCGGGCTCCTCGATTTCGAAGTTTCGCTGCTCCAAAAGATCGAAAACCGGGAGAAGCTCGTCATTCTGAGCCGCGGTATCAAGCTGCTGGAGGGCACCTGCGCCCATGCCCGACACCACGACACGGTGGACGGCGGCCGGGCCGAGGAGGATGCTCACAACCACGCTCACGGAATCGACCCCCATGTTTGGACCTCGCCGAAGGCGCTGCAGCGCATGGCGGCAAACGCCTATGAGAAGATTCATGCCGCATGGCCCGATTCGGTTAAATATACGGAGAACTATCACCGGCTGGCGGAGAAGCTGCAGGAGCTCGACCGGCGTACCGCCGGGAAGATCACACGGAGCGGCGTGAAGGCATTCATCGTCTACCACCCGGCACTCACCTACTACGCCCGCGACTACGGCATCCGGCAGGAGGCCGTGGAGACGGACGGCAAGGAGCCCTCGGCAAAGCGCCTGGCGGAGCTGATCCGCATGGCCCGCGAGGAGGGTATTCACAAGATATTCTATCAGAAGCAGTTTCCCGTATCGGTTGTCGAGACGATCGCCCGGGATATCGATGCTCGGGCCGTCGAGTTCGATCCGCTGCGCGAGGATGTGATTGCCAATATCGATTCGATCACCGATTTAATCACCGACGCACGATGAATCTGGTCCGCATGCATGACGTAAGCGTCGCCTATGACGGTTACGAGGCCCTCGAAAAGGTCGATCTGGAGATCGGCGCCGACGATTTTCTGGGCGTGATAGGCCCCAACGGCGGCGGCAAGACAACACTCGTGAAGGCCATACTCGGAGCAGTGCCCTACACCGGAACGATCGAATACGCTCCGGAGCTGTTCCACAACGGGGAGCGGCTGATCGGATACATGCCCCAGATCTCGGATTTCGACCGCGCATTCCCCATATCGCTGCTCGAAGTGGTTCTCTCGGGGCTGCAGGGCCGCCGCGGATTCAGATCCCGATATACGCAGGAGGATCGCGAAAAGGCCCTCCGGTTGCTCGGGGAGGCCGGAATCGGCGACGCCGCACGCAAGCCCATCGGCGAAGTGTCGGGCGGGCAGATGCAGCGGGCGCTGCTCTGCCGGGCCGTCATAGCCGATCCCCGGCTGCTGATCCTCGACGAACCGGCCAATTTCGTGGATAACCGTTTCGAACGGGAACTCTACGAATCGCTGCGCAGATTGAACGAACGGATGGCCATCGTAATGGTTTCGCACGACATCGGAACGATCTCCAGCGTCGTGAAGGAGATCGTTTGCGTCAATCGCCGCGTACACAGGCACCACTCGAACAGGCTCACCGAAGAGCAGCTGCGCAACTACGACTGCCCGATACAGCTGCTCACACACGGAAGCCTGCCCCACACCGTACTGGAACACCATCCCGGAGACGGCTGCAGCGACCACGAATAGCGGCGGCGTGTGCACAGAACCCCGCACATAAGCCGCCGGCAGCACAATATCAACCATCGAAAATCCGTTATTGGGATGAATGCGGATGCAGGACAGGCCGCGAGCCGCACCGGTTCGGCCGGATTCTTGCAGCACGCATTCAAACCGATAAAAACGCAAAAAAGATGATCCGATTCTTATGGTTGATAGCCGCCCTGTGTCTCGGCATGAGCGCAGAGGCGCAAACGACGGTAAAACGACTCTATCCCAAGGAAGATAAAACCGAAACGACACAAAAGCAGAAGAAAACCCGCGCAGAGCGCCAGGCCGAAAAACTCGCTCAGGAGCAACTCGACTCGGTCAATTACGTGCGGGCCGTCCAGGCGCTTGAGGACCTCGACTTCGTACTCGAAGCCGACCGGCTGATCTTCAAACGCGGCACGAGCGCCTTCGTATCCCCGATCACGAACTTCGTGTCGCTGCACAACGATGAGGCCACCGTGCAGGTCGCACCCTTCAACAGCATCAGCGGACCGAACGGTGTAGGAGGTGTTACGGTAGAGGGTACGGCCTCGAACATCCAGATCAAGACCGACAAAAAGGGAAACTCTATATTCTCGATGAATGTGATGGGAAAAGGTATCTCGGCCACCGTGGTCATTACCCTTCCCAAGGGTTCCAACAACGCATCGGTTACGGTCAATCCCAATTTCAACTCCAACCGGATTACGCTCAACGGCGTGATCATTCCCAGAAAGGAATCGAAGGTTTTCCAGGGTGTGGCATTCTGACCATACGGCCCAGCCGCAGAGATGAAAAAGCCGTTGCATGCAATATGCAACGGCTTTTTCCGTCTTGTGAGGTCCGCGTAGGACGGCAGGAGGGGGCTACCCTACTTCTTCTGCTCGTTGATGGCGCTCAACTTCTCGAAGAGTTTCTCGAAGGCATCGTCCATCTCGGCGCGCAGCGCGGCGTAGTGCTTGCGCACGAGCGAGCGGTTGTGCGGCTCGGCGGGGTTCATCGCCTTGGCGAACAGCGTATTGCGCAGAGCAACAGCCTCCTCCATTACGGCGAAGATCTCCTGCTCTTTCGAAGGCTGGAAGCAGATGGCCATATCGCAATCGAAAACGACCTCTTCGAGGCGGTAGTCGATCTCTTTCTTCAGAACTCGTAAATTTGCCATATTAAATAAGGTATTAAATTCTTTCGAAGAACAAAGATACGAATTCCTTTCGGATTACCAAATTTCCCCGGAGGAATTGCCCGGCAAAACGGGATCGGAAACGGGGACGAAAGGCCCCGCATGCAAAAAAACGGGCCGTTTGCCGTTATTTTCGGAGCAAAAGAGGCGGTTTATGAAATTTTTTTATTATCTTTGTTCCCGATGATAACCTGCAACCATATCCATCGCCATCATCATCTCTTCGTCATCGGGGCAAAGGGACAGGCGATGCTGTACTGGTAGATCGGAAACAAACAACACGGAATACAAATACAGGAGCTCACCCTTTCGCGGGATGAGCTCTTTTTTTGTTCATGCACCGCGGGAGGCGCTTCGAAAAACAAGATGTCATGCTGAAAATTGCCATTCAGGCCAAAGGCCGGCTCAATGAACAGAGCCTCGAACTGCTCGCCGAGGCGGGTATCCGCGTAGCGGAGAGCAAACGAAAACTTTTGTCGCGCGCCGAAGGCTTCCCGCTCGAAGTGCTCTACCTGCGCGACGACGACATCCCGCAGGCCGTCTCGATGGGTGTGGCCGACCTGGGCATCGTCGGGCTGAACGAGGTGGCCGAAAAGGGATTTGAGGTCGAGCAGCTCATGGACCTCGGATTCGGCGGCTGCCGCCTCTCGCTCGCCGTGCCCCAGACCGTCGCCTACGAGGGTCCGGAGTTCTTCCGCGGAAAACGCGTGGCGACCTCCTACCCTACGATCCTCGCCCGCTACTTCGCCGAAAAGGAGATCAGGGCCGAGATCCACACCATCGAGGGATCAGTCGAAATCGCCCCCGCCGTGGGGATGGCCGACGCCATCTTCGACATCGTATCCTCGGGCGGCACGCTCATCTCGAACGGGCTGAAGGAGGTCGAGAAGGTCTTCTTTTCGGAGGCCGTGCTCGTCGCCACACCAGGGCTTGACCGGGAAAAACGCCTCGAAATCGAGCAGCTCACCTTCCGTTTCCACTCGATACTCGACAGCCGCAACATGAAATACGTGCTGATGAACCTGCCGAAGGAACGCCTCAACGAGGCCGTACGCATTCTGCCCGGCATGCGGAGCCCGACCGTACTGCCGCTCGCCCAGGAGGGTTGGTGCTCGATACACGCCGTAATCGACCAGACGCAGCTCTGGGAGCGCATCGAACGCCTCAAGGAGATCGGGGCCGAAGGCATCCTGATCCTCTCGCTCGAAAACATGATCCGATAACGAAAAACAGTGGAGAGATGCAAGATACACAAGACATGCTGACGCTTTATGACAATCCCGCGCGGGCGGAGTGGGCGGCACTCACCGAACGTTGCGTGCGGCAGGAGGCGAAGATCACCGGGCAGGTGGAGACCATCCTCGCCCGCATCCGCCAGGGTGGAGACCGCGCATTGCGCGAAATCACCCGCGAGATCGAGGGGCGCGACGACGCCGCGTTCGAAGTTTCGGAGGAGGCGTGC
>ERZ824575.3494-NODE-3494-length-10885-cov-3.488273_pt1 | contig 10885 bp, 12 predicted proteins | sample MGYA00519470_ERZ824575 | MGnify/ENA primary metagenome ERZ824575 (study PRJEB31778, sample SAMEA3449170) | human gut metagenome | biome: human gut; feature: human-associated habitat; material: faeces | place: United Kingdom | collected 2010/2012 ...
GATGACCAGCTGTGGACCATTGCCGAGGTGAAGGAGCGCGCAAAGCGTGCCGCAAAGAAGGCCGAGGCGCCTGCTGTGGAGGCTGCCGCTGAAGCTGCCCCCGCTGCAGAAAAGGCACCGGCCAAGAAGACTGCGGCCCGCAAGCCCCGCACCACCAAAAAGGCCGCTGTGGAACCGGCCGTGACCGCCCAGCCCGCTGCCGAAAAGGCAGAAGAGCCGAAGGCGGAGCCCGCCGCAAAGGCGGAAGCAGCAGAGAAGCCCGCCAAGGCTCCCCGCAAGACCACTGCCCGGAAGAAGGCTGCACCCAAGGCAGAAGCCGCCGCAGAAGCTGCCGCCCCGGCCGAAAAGCCCAAGCGCACCCGTAAGGCCCCTGCCAAAAAGGCAGATTGAGCAAGGCTGAACCCGTAAAAACCAGAAGCACCCGTCGGATCGTGGGACCCGGCGGGTGCTTCTTGCGTTTGCGGGAGGTTCACTCCGGCAGTTCGTTCAGGGCAAAGCGGTTCTTTTCAAAGGTCAGCAGGCCCTCGTCCCGCATCTTGCACAGCTCCTTGGAGAGGGCGCTGCGGTCCAGATTGAGGTAGTCGGCCAGCTGCTGCCGGTTGAACGGGATCTCGAACTGCAGACTGCCGCTGCGGGCGGCCTGTGCGGAAAAGTAGGTCAGCAGACGGCCCCGCACGGTCTTGGGGGTGGTGCAGAAGATGCGCTGCGAAAGGCTCAGGTTTTTGCGCATGGACACCGTGAGCAGGTTGCGCAGCAGCTTTTCGTGCACCGTGCCGGGTGCGCCGCCGGAAAAGGCGGAAATGTTCACGAACAGCACTTCGCATTCCTCGGCGGCCACGGCGTCCACCATCATCACGTCGCCGCACAGCGCGTAGGTCTCGGCAAAGGCCTGCCCGGCAGAAATGCTGCTCAGGATGCTCTTACTGCCCCACAGGTCGAGATTTTCGATGTGGACGGTGCCGCGCAGCACCACGCCCAGAGCATGCACTTGCTCTCCGGCATGAAAAATGACGGCGTGCCGGGGGTAGCTCTTCGTGCGCAGGCAGCCGGACTGCTCCAGTGCAGCCCACTCCTCTGCCGACAGGCCCTGAAACAGCGGGGATGCAACGGGTCTCATAAAAAAGCCTCACTTTCGTGGTTATAACAACCGAAGGTCTGCCCTGATTATAGTATACTCAAAGCACAAACACAAGGAGGCTTTTCTATGATCCGGAAAATCATTCATATAGACGAAGAAAAATGCAACGGCTGCGGGGCCTGCGTCACCGCCTGCCACGAGGGTGCCATCGGTCTGGTGAACGGCAAGGCAAAGCTCATGCGGGACGACTACTGCGACGGCTTTGGCGACTGCCTGCCCGGCTGCCCCACCGGTGCCATCACCTTCGAGGAGCGGGAGGCCGCTGCCTACGATGAGCAGGCTGTGCTGGAAAACAAGCAGAAAAAAGCAGCGGCTGCACAGGCAGCTCCTGCCCAGCCCGCAGCCTCGGCATTTCACGGCTGCCCGGGCAGCCGGATGCACCAGTTCCACCGGGAGGAGGCAGCGGCTCCTGCCGCGGCTGCTCCGGGAAGTCAGCCCTCACAGCTGGCCCAGTGGCCCTGCCAGATCAAGCTGGTGCCGGTGAACGCCCCCTATTTTGACGGGGCAAAGCTCCTGATCGCAGCCGACTGCACCGCCTACGCCTACGCCAATGTGCACGAAGAGTTCATGAAGGGCAAGATCACCCTCATCGGCTGCCCCAAGCTGGATGCCGTGGACTACAGCGAGAAGCTGACCGAGATCATCCGCAATAACGACATCAAGAGCGTTACCGTCCTGCGGATGGAGGTGCCTTGCTGCGGAGGTCTCGAACACGCCGCCGTCACTGCCCTCAAGAACAGCGGCAAGTTCATCCCCTGGAATGTCGTCACCTTCTCGGTGGATGGCCGTATCCTCGACCGGTAAATAATCGCAAACAAAAAAGCAGACGCTGCACAAAGCGTCTGCTTTTTTGTATCATTCAGTTTGTAGTCTGGGCGGCAGACTGTATCATCTTCCAGACAGACTCGACGCTCTGGCGTATCTGAGCCAGCGTGGCGATGTCCTCGTCACTCATCCGGGAAGCCGGGGGAGAGAGCACCGTCTTGGCAGAGGTCACCGTGCCGGTGAGCTGGATGTAGACGTTGTGGTCCGGGATGGTCAGCAGCACATGGATGGGCGTGGTCTTCGAGAAGAGGGCGTCCGTCGAAAAGCCGAGCACGAGGGTCGTGCCGTCGGCTGCGGCGGGGAACTGATAGTAGCGGTAGCCGTCCCGTGCGGCAGAAGGAGAGACTTTTTTCAGCCCCTTGAGCGAGAGGGTGAAGCCGGAAAGCTCCTGAAGCTCGACCTTGTTCGTCTCGACGCCTAGCACGGCGGAAGCCTGCGTCTGGGAGATGTAGTCTCCGAGGCTCCACTCGGGCAGAAGAACGCTTGCGATGGAGAGTTTATCGGTGACAGCCTGACGCAGAACGGTGTAGAGCTGCCCGATGTCGAAGAGCGTCTCTTCCGAGTCGATATAGACCCGGGTGAAGGGAGACGTCTTGACGGAGTCGTCTTCGTTGAGCTGGTAGAAAGAGAGCTGCAGCTTTCCGGGCGCATACTGGCCGCTGATACTGCCGCTGGAAGCGTTCACCCGATCGAGGATGTTCAGCAGCGGCGGCTTATCCGGGCTGTTGGGCGTTATCTCATACCGGAAGGTGAAGGATGCACCGGTTTGCAGAGCCGAGATTTTGCTGTGCAGCTGGAAAAAGACCACGCCCACAGCGACCACTACGGCCACCAGCACGACCGCTAAAGCAACAAAAAGCGGATTGACACGTTTTTTTGGAGATGTCATCTGCAAGACCTCCTGTCATAGACTCTATGATTATAGCATACGAGCAGGTGGACGAAATGTCAAGCCGGAACTTGACGTTATCAGACGGTCAGCGTATACTGTCTGATACATCTTATATAAGGTAAAAGGAGGCAGAGATGAAAATAGCGATACTTGGTACCAGCGGCAGCGGGAAATCCACGCTGGCAAAGCGCCTGGGGGAGAGATACGGCCTGCCGGTGCTCCATATGGATACCGTGCATTTCCTGCCCGGCTGGGTGGAGCGGCCCTTCGCCGAGGAAGAAGCCATTGTCCGGCAGTTTCTCGACGAGAACGCAGGCGGCTGGGTCATCGACGGCAATTATAGCAAGAACTGCTATGCCCGTCGGCTGAAAGAAGCGGATAAAATCATCGTGCTCTGGTTTTCACCGCTGGTCTGCCTTTGGCGGGCGATACGGCGCTGGCAGCAGAACAAAGGCCGTGTGAGGGAGTCGTCTGCGCCCGGGTGCGAAGAGAAGATAGATGCCGAATTCGTCCGCTGGATCCTCCACGATGGGCGCACGAAGCAAAAGTGGGCGAAGATGGAGAGGATCGGGGAAAAGTACCCGGAGAAATATGTATTGATTCGGAACCAGCGGGAGCTGGATGGGTTCTTAAAGGAACTTTGAACTGGTTCTCGCGCCGATGGCGCGGGGGCAGAGCGCGGTTACGCGAGGTTAAGTTCTCTTTTGCGTGCCAAAAGAGAACCAGAACTGGTTCTCGCGCCTGTGCGCGGGGCAGAGCGCTTTTTCATTAAGGCTAATTGTTCTCTTTTGCTGGCAAAAGAGAACCAGAAAACCACCAGCGATTTCGACGCGCTGGACCCACGAGAAAGGGGCTGCTCGCCCCTTTCAGACCCCGAAGGAGTTGTCGAAACGGAAAAAAGCTAGCCGCTGCGCTAAACGCTTTTTTCTCGTTTCTCCGACTTGCTGCTTCGCAGCTGGTGTTACGTTTTTGCAGGGCGTGAAGTTCAGCGACGACGTGAAATCATCGGCGGAGCCGTAAATAGGAGAAGCACAAAAAATGCGTTTAGCGAAGCGGCTAGCATTTTTGGGCTTCGACTTCTTCTTTAGGTTTGTTAAGGGCGAGCAGCCCTTAACTCGTTGCGGGGAGAGTGGAGTCCAGAGGTAGGGAGGGGGGATTCGAAACACCCCTCCCTACCTCTGGCCCGCGCGGAGCGCAAATGCCGTTTGGCCATAAAATAAAACCCGCCCCGCGCCGTCGGCGCGCAAAGAAAGTAACTGATTTTACGATAATACAAGAAGTACAAGGAGGCCCACTATGTCCAACATCGTCATCATCGGCTCCGGCCCGGCGGGGGTGTCCGCAGCGCTGTACACTGCCCGTGCGGGGGTGGACACCACCGTCCTCACTCGGGGGCCGGGTGCGCTTGACCGTGCAGAGCTTATCCAGAACTACTACGGCTTCGCCGCCCCCATATCGGGTGCGGAATTGGAGCGTCAGGGCATCGAGGGGGCCAAGGCTGTGGGCGTTAAATTTGTGACCACCGAGGCCGTGGGTCTGACCTATACCGATAAACTCACTGTAGAAACCCTCGATGGAGATTACCCGGCGGACGCTGTTATCCTCGCCACAGGTGCTTCGCGGGCGACGCCCCGCATCCCGGGGCTGGCGGGCCTCGAGGGCCACGGCGTCAGCTATTGCGCCACCTGCGATGCCTTTTTCTATCGCGGCAAAGATGTGGCCGTGGTAGGCAGCGGCGAATACGCCCTGCATGAGGTGCAGGCGCTCCTGCCGGTGGCGGCCAGCGTCACCCTCCTGCTGAATGGTGCGCCGCTGGCGGCAGAGTTTCCGCCGGAGGTGACTGTCCGGCCTGAAAAAATCGACGCGATCCTCGGCGAGCAGAAAGTCACCGGCGTCCAGCTGTCCGGCGGCGATGTAGTGGAGCTGGCGGGTGTGTTTGTAGCGCTGGGCGTTGCGGGCAGTACGGCGCTGGCCCGGAAAATCGGTGCCGCTGTGGAGAACGACCGCATCGTGACAGATGAAAAAATGCAGACCACCGTCCCCGGCCTCTACGCCGCCGGAGACTGCACCGGCGGGCTTTTGCAGGTGGCGAAGGCCGTCTATGAGGGCGCTCTGGCAGGCACCGAAGCCGCCAAAGCGCTGCGGAAGGGGTGATTTAAAATGCCGGAAATCCTGCCTATCCCTAAATGCGGCGAGCACCGCCAATGTCTCGCCTGTGCCTTCCCCTTCTGGGACAAGCTGACCGCCGAACAGCAGGATATACTCTGCCGAACCACCCGCCCGGTGCGCTATCGCAAGGGCGAGCGGGTCCACAGCCCGGTGGAGAACTGCGTGGGCATCCTGCTGCTGCGCACCGGCCAGTTCCGGGCGTATCTTCTCTCCGACGATGGCCGGGACGTGACCCTCTACCGCCTCTTTGGCGGCGAGATCTGCATCCTCTCCGCCTCCTGCGTTATGGACTCGGTGAACTTTGACCTCTACATCGACGCCGAGGAGGACACCGAGGCCTACTGCATCAGCGCAGGCGTCTTCCGCAGCCTCATGCAGCAGAACGTGGAGGTGCGGTGCTTCGCCTACCAGATGACCGCTGAGCGCTTCTCCGACACCATGTGGACGATGCAGCAGATCCTCTTCATGAGCGCCGACCGGCGGCTGGCCATCTTCCTTGCGGATGAGCTTGCCAAGACCGGCGGCGACGATGTCCGCCTGACCCAGGACCAGATGGCAAAGTACATGGGTTCTGCCCGCGAGGTGGTGAGCCGCCTGCTGAAATACTTCGCTGGTGAGGGCATCGTGAAGCTCTATCGCGGCGGGGTAGAGGTATTGGACAAGGAAAGACTGAACCGGATCGCGAGAGGTGAAGCATGATACAGAAAAATGAATTTCCCATTTTGGAATACGATTTCGACTCGACAGAGATATTAAAGTCCAACCACGGGGCGGAGCAGCTAACTCTACCGGAGAAATGCGTCTTTGCTTTTCTGGGGGACACCATCGACTCCTATGCCGCCGAGACGGGTGCGGCAGTTGCAGAGCATTTTGAGACTATCACAAAGACCTACCCGATTTATGTTGTAAAAAATGACGGCGAAGAATTCTGCCTCTGTCAAGCCCCACTGGGAGCGCCCGCTGCGGCGCAGTTTATGGATTGTCTCATTGCTTGCGGGTGCAGGAAAATTGTTACGGCAGGCTCGTGCGGCGTGTTGACCGAAATGGCAGAGAACGAATTTCTTATCCCGACCAAAGCGCTGCGGGATGAGGGTACATCCTATCACTATCTTCCTGCCGCCCGGTATGCAGAACCGGCCTCGGAAGCGGTGCAGGCCATAGAAAAGACCTTCCGTGCGCTGGATCTTCCCTTCCGTGAGTGCATCACATGGACGACAGACGGCTTTTTCCGAGAAACAAGGGATATGGTGGCGTACCGGAAAGCCGAAGGCTGCGCAACGGTAGAAATGGAATGTGCTGCCCTTGCGGCCTGCGCCAAAAAGCGCGGAGCAGCTTTTGGACAAATTCTGTACACAGCGGATTCCCTTGCAAATGCAGAGCAGCATGATGACCGTGACTGGGGAAAGGATTCGCTGCGGAAAGCGTTGGAACTCTGCGTAGAAGTTCTGAGAATGTGGTGAACCATATAAAAATCACAGAGAGTCGTTGAAACTGCTTGACATTTCATTTTATGTACGCTATTATGTACATAGGAGGCGATAACATGACCACGACGAACATCACTAATTTCCGCAAAAATGCGTTCAACTATGTGGAGCAGACCATCAAGTACAACGAGCCGCTGAACATCAGCACGAAGGACGGCGATGCCGTTCTGCTGAGCGCGGAAGATTACAGCGGCCTGATGGAGACGCTGTATCTGGTTTCAGTACCCGGCATGAGGGAAAAAATCATGGACGGCCTGAAACAGCCTCTGGACGAATGTCTAGACGAAGATGTGGTGGAGTGGTAAATGTATAAAATCGTCTACACCAAAACAGCAGCGAAGGATGTTCCAAAACTGAAAGCGGCACATCTGGCAGATAAGGCGAAGGCTCTGATAGATATTATCCGGGACGACCCTTTCCAGAAACCGCCGCCCTATGAAAAACTGGTCGGAGATTTGAACGGCGCATACAGCCGCCGCATCAATTTACAGCACAGACTGGTCTATCAGATCTATGAGGAAGAAAAGACCATCAAAATTCTGAGTCTTTGGACTCACTACGAGCGATAAAAAATGCCATCGTGCCTAAGCACGATGGCATTTTTGCTATCAAAGGGAATTACCCTTTGCACCCCTGCTCTTCCCAGTCGCCGAAGTCAGAGACGTCGGCGATTTTAGTCGGGTCGAACTTACCGTTTTCGTCCTTGGGGGCGACGGCGGGGCCGGCCTCCACGGGGTTCGGGTTCGGAGCCTCGGGGTCACAGACCGGGCGCTCTTCGCTCTGGTCGGGCAGGGTCACAGGCTCTGCGGCCTCAGCGGGCGCTGCCTCCGTCTCAGGGGCGGCGGGCTCCTCAGCGGGAGCGGTCTCTTCTGCCGGTGCGGCGGCTTCGGCCTCTGCCTTGGCCTCACCCTCGGCGTATGCCTCGGCGGTCTTGGCGGCCTCTGCGTCGTCCTTTTCGGCTTCCTCGGGGAACTCGATGGATTCGATGATGGGTGCGGCCTTCTCGTTCAGGAGCTTGTCCATGATGACGATAGCGGCACCGGTGGCCGCCACAGCGGCGGCAGTACCCAGAATGCGGAAGATTGCTTTCATGCCATGACCTCCTTGGTTATGTTGTAGTTAGGAGAAGGTGACAACATCGTTCAGCGGCTTCTCGGCAGGCTCCACCGACAGTGCGGTGAGCACCGGGCCTTTGCCGCGGTAGATGTTATGGAACTTATAGCCGACCTTTGCGGTCACTTTGACCCATGCCCGCTGCTCGAGGGCTTTGTAGCCGTCGTAGCTGCAGGGGAAGCCCACGAACTGGATGTCCTGTACGCAGCAGGTCATGGCGAACCGGCCCGGCACGAAACTGTTCTTGCCGGCACGGTTGGTCTGGCAGACCTGTGCGAGGAACTTGACAGTCTTGCCCGCGTACTTCTGGGGCTCGTCCTGACAGTCCATATACCAGATGCCGTAATCGTCGTCCGGGATGTCGATGACCGGGGCGTTGATGTCGAAGGGCAGGGGGTCGGGGATGTCGTCGTAAGCCACGCTGCCGTCCTTGAACTCGTAGGCGATGTCGCACTTGCGGGATGCCTGACGCACCAGCTTGTGCAGCTCCTGACGGGCGGCGTCGTTGTTGACGGCCTCGGCGCGGTTGAAGACGATGAGCTCACTGCGGGCGATCTTGTCCAGCATCAGCGCACGCATGGAGTTGTCGCGGGCGTAGGTCAGCGCGGTGGTGCCGTCGGCGGTGGCGATGCACTGGTAGACGATCCAGTTCTCAGGCAGATTGTTTGCCAGGTCCTGCAGCATCCACATACCGTTGTACTCGATGACCACGCGGCCTGCGTCGGCCTCCTTGGCCAGCTTTGCGAGGTTCTGGGGGTTCAGCTCAGCCTTGTCCTCGAGGTTGTAGAGCGTCACGCCGGGGAAGGCGAACTTCTTCTCATTGTACTCTTCTTCGCCCTCCTCGCAGACCAGCAGAAGGGTCTTGTCGCCGGAGTCGAAGTTGGGGTCTTCAAAGGTCTCCTGAATGAACTTGGTCTTGCCGCTCTCGAGGAAGCCCACAAACAGGTAAACCGGGATCTCATTTGCCATAATCTTTTATCCTTTCAGGGTCGGGGCCGATCAGCAGCCGAACAGTGCGGCGATGGCCTTTTCATCCAGCTTGGAGCCGATGACCACCAGCTTGCCGCCGACGTCTGCACCGCGTGCGCGGACTTCCCACTCGCCGGGAACGTAGTCGAACTCCAGCCAGCCATCTGCGCCGCCGTCCACGATGCCCTTGGAGCGGAGGATCATGCCGTAATTGCCGGTGTCCAGCTCGGTGAGGGCGTGCTCAATGTCAGCCTTGGAGAACTTCTTGGCCGTCTCGACGCCCCAGCTGGTGAAGACCTCATCGGCGTCGTGGTCATGATGATGGTGATGATGGCCGCAGCAGCAATGCTCGTCGTGGTCATCGTCATCATGGTCGTGGTGGTGATGATGCTCATGCTCGTCTTCATCATCGTCGTCGTCATGATGATGGCCGCAGCAGCAATGCTCATCATGGTCATCATCGTGGTCATGGTGATGATGGTGTTCGTGCTCCTCTTCCTCGTCCTCGTGGGCGTGCTCCTCGTTGGCCTTGGCAGCCATAGCGATCAGCTCAGCCTTGAAGTCGTCCTTGGTGGACATGGCCTTCAGGATCTGCTCGCCGGTCAGGGCGTCCCAGGCGGTGGTGACGATGGTAGCGGTGGGGTTCTTCTCGCGCAGCATGGCCACAGCGGCGGCGATCTTTTCCTCGGTGGCGTTCTGGGTGCGGCTCAGGATGATGCAGCTTGCGTGGCTGATCTGGTCGTCGTAGAACTCACCGAAGTTCTTCATATACATCTTGACCTTGTTCACATCGGCCACGGTGACAAAGCTGTTCAGCTGCACATCCAGATGCTCGGCCACGCCTTCCACGGCGCGGGTCACGTCGCTCAGCTTGCCCACGCCGGAGGGCTCGATGACGATGCGGTCGGGGTGGTACTGCTCCACCACCTGCTGCAGAGCGGTGCGGAAATCGCCCACCAGAGAGCAGCAGATGCAGCCGGCGTTCAGCTCGTTGATCTGGATGCCGCTTTCCTTCAGAAAGCCGCCGTCAATGCCGATCTCGCCGAATTCGTTTTCAATCAGAACGACCTTCTCGCCGGAAAGCGCCTCTTTAAGCAGTTTCTTGATCAGCGTCGTCTTGCCCGCGCCAAGAAAGCCGGAAAAAATATCAATTTTCGTCATGGTAAGCATCTCCTTATGGGTTTACATTTAAGGCTGCGGGGGAACGCCTGGGACGCTGTCCCAAGCCCTGCCAAGAGCCTGCGGTTCTTGGCACGCCCGCCCGATTCCAAAAGCATATTGTACACCGTTTTTTCGGAAAATACAAGGATTTCAGCCGAAAAAACAAAGTTGGTCAAATTATGCTTGTTCTCTCTTTTTCGCTGTCCGCGTTCAGATTCGCGCCGCGCCGGTTTCCCGTGCCGCCTTCGCCACCGCCTCGGCGACCGCCGGGCCGACGCGCTTGTCAAACGCCTTGGGGATGATGTAATCCGCGCTCAGCTCGTCCTCGGCCACAAGGCTCGCAATCGCGTAGCTCGCCGCAACCTTCATCGCCTCGTTGATGTCCTTGGCGCGGCAATCGAGCGCGCCGCGGAAAATGCCGGGGAACGCCAGCACGTTGTTGATCTGGTTTTTGTAGTCGCTGCGGCCGCTGCCGACAACCGCCGCGCCCGCCGCCAGCGCCTCGTCCGGGTGGATTTCCGGAACGGGGTTCGCCATCGGGAACACGCACGCGCCCGCGTTCATGCTCGCGACCATCTCGCGCGTCACCACACCCGGCGCGCTCACGCCGATGAACACATCCGCCCCGCGCATCGCGTCGGCCAGCGTGCCGGTGATGCGGCGCGGGTTCGTCCGGCGGCTCATCTCCTCGTGCGCCGGGTTCAGCCCCTCCATGCCCTCGCAGAGAATGCCGAACCGATCCACCATAATCAGGTCCTTCACGCCGAGGTTCATCAGGTGCTTGCCGATGGCCACGCCCGCGCTGCCCGCGCCGTTGATGACCACCTTCGCCGTCTCCATCGTCTTGCCGACGACCTTCAGCGCGTTGAGCAGCGCCGCCGCGACGACGACGGCCGTTCCGTGCTGATCGTCATGGAAGACGGGAATATCGCAGATTTCCTTCAGCCTGCGCTCGACCTCAAAGCAGCGCGGCGCAGCGATGTCTTCCAGATTGATGCCGCCGAAGCTGCCGGAAATCAGGTAGATCGTCCGCACCAGCTCGTCCACGTCCTTCGTGCGCACGCACAGGGGGAAGGCGTCCACGCCAGCGAATTCCTTGAAGAGCACGCACTTGCCCTCCATCACCGGCAT
>ERZ824575.3495-NODE-3495-length-10884-cov-2.853449_pt1 | contig 10884 bp, 7 predicted proteins | sample MGYA00519470_ERZ824575 | MGnify/ENA primary metagenome ERZ824575 (study PRJEB31778, sample SAMEA3449170) | human gut metagenome | biome: human gut; feature: human-associated habitat; material: faeces | place: United Kingdom | collected 2010/2012 ...
AAACTCAAATCCAAGTTCCTTTTTGCAATTCTTATTCAGATTGCTCACATTCAGTTTAGCGTCTTTGGCATTCAGAACCCGATATGCACCATAAATGCTTACCACAGGTACTAGCCATTTCAAAGTCCCCTTATACTTTTCAAGGAATTCCTTAATAAGTTCAACATTTTCTTTCGGAGAATGCTCATAAATCTGCTTCTTAAAACTAGCAACCTTGGCCATAACATTTGCCTCCTCTTTTTTTGCAACTTTAGTCTGCAGAGCAACTTCTTTTGCCTGCAAAGCTGTTTCGCTCTCTTCGAGCTTTTTTTCTCTTAAAGTCAATTCTTTTTCACGTTCATGCAATGCCTCTTCTTTACGATTTGCTTCTTCAAGAATTTCAGCAGCATAAGCCTGTGCATATTCTTCAGGCTTAAACTCAAATCCCAATCTAAAATTATTTTTAGAATCAATCATTTGCACACGAGATTCACCAATTTCGGAAAATTCACTAATCTCACACCAATAACGCTGATCACCTTCATTCCAATAGCATCTATCATTAGCAAAATAAACCTCAAGAATACCACAAAGGTTAGGACAACGCATTTCAATTGCATAATCCGATGAATCATAATAACCCAGATTTTGATCCCAAGTATATTTATGCCATTTTCCACATTGAGGGCACAAATACTTTTGGGGGATCAATTCCAATAATTCGCCTTTCATTATAAATTCCTCCGTTGTTAATAAATTGCCTTTTGCATATTATGTTGTTATATTAGCTTCCTACTAAAAAATAATCCTTCTCCTTTCTTAATAGTGTATTTACTCTTATGTCAATTGCAATATGCTATTGACATAAAAAATAAATTCTTCACAATTATACTATCATTTTATGTTAATGTCAATAAAAAGCAGTAAAAATCTTCATCTTCACTGCTTTTTATATAATTTAGCAAGAACAAAGGAGGCCTATGTCTCTTTATTCTTTATTTTATAATACTATAAAAATTATCAAATTCAAATCCTTGATTTCTAAAATAAGAAATTATAGTAGGTAATGCTTCTGCTGTTGCTTTTTTTCCACCAGCATCATGCATAAGAACAACAACACTATTATGTTTTGGAACGGTTTTTTCGAGTTCTGCAATAAATCCTTCAATAGTTTTAGCACCAGCAGAATCTGATGTTAAAGCATTCCAATCAACATGCAAAATTCCATTTTGATCTAATATTTGAGCAGCACTTTGTTTTACTTTAGCGTATTTTCCTCCTATATATCCTCCTGGAAATCTGAACAAATGTGGCTCATATTCCTGAACTCCTATAGCATTTTTTATTGAAATTATACTTTTGTTATATTCATCTAATACACTTTGTGGTGAAGCATATATTTGTGAATACACGTGAGAATAACCGTGACTAGCTAAATAGTGTCCTTCTTCATATTCTCTTTTTACAATGTCTGGGCTTAATTCTACTCTACTTCCCAGTAAGAAAAATGTTGCCTTGATATTCTCTCGTTTTAATGTATCTAAAATTACAGGTGTTACTGTTTGTGATGGCCCATCATCAAAAGTTAAAAATACTCTTTTATTTTCTGAGTGATATATATTTGCTAAATTATTTTTTGCTTCTTCAGTTAACTGCGGTAATTTGGCCATTTTATTTGCCTCTTCTTCTGCTTTTTGCTTCTCTGTATTCGCTTGTTTATCTCCTTTAACATGCTCTATTTGGTCCTCATAAGAAACATAAAACTCTTGAATCTTTTTATTTCTATTTATTTCCCTAATTACAATTATAAACATAATTAAAAGTACTAATAAAAAAGCTATTATTATTGAGTTTCTTTTATTTATATATTTTCTTCTTATAGATATCAAATCCATTTTTTCACCTTTTATTTATATTCTAGTTTCTTAAATATTCTAACTCTTCTTCCATATTTTTTCTCATGAATAGTGGTTTTCCTTTTTCAATTACTTTAATACTTTTTAATTGATTATATTTATCTAAACTTTTCCATGTTTGTAATTCTGATGGTATTCCTATTTGATTTAATAAATCTTTTGCTGTTTCCTCCATAAATGGCAATAACACTATTCCTATTTTTCTGATATTTTCAATTAAATGATACATACTTGATGATAATTTTTCTGTTTCTTCATTTTTAGAAAGTTCCCATGGGCGAGTTTCATCTATATATTTATTTGTCCTTGCAATAATTGCCCATAGTTCTTGCAATGCATTTGCCATTTCATATTTTTCTATTAATTCTTCAACTTTTGCAGTTTGTTTATTTGTAAAGTCTTCAAATTCTTTATCTACGTCATTTGGTGTCCCGTTATATTCAGGCACATTTCCATTAAAATATTTGTTAATCATTGAAACTGTTCTATTTACAAGATTTCCTAAATCATTGCATAAGTCAAAATTATATCTTTCAACAAAGCTTTCTGGTGTATACAATCCATCTTGTGATATCGGCATCTCTCTTAATAAAAAATATCTTGTTGCATCAAGTCCATATCTACTTATTAATTTTTCTGGATATACAACATTTCCCTTAGATTTTGACATTTTACCATCTTTCATCATTATCCAATTATGAACTAATATCTTTTTAGGTAATGGCAAATCTAGTGCCATTAAGAATATTGGCCAATATATTAGGTGAAATCTTGCTATGTCTTTTCCAATTATTTGTAAATCAGCTGGCCAGTACTTTTTAAATAAACTATCATCTTCTTGCATATACCCTAATGCTGTTAAATAATTGGTTAATGCATCTAACCATACATATATCACATGTTTAGGATCACTTTTAACTTTTATTCCCCAATCAAATGATGTTCTTGTTACACATAAATCTTCAAGTCCTGGTTTTATAAAATTATTTATCATCTCTGTTTTTCTATATTCAGGTTGAATGAAATCTGGATGTTCATTATAATATTTTAATAGCTTGTCCGCATATTTTTTCATATTAAAGAAATATGCTTCCTCTTTCATTAATTTTACTTCTCTTCCGCAATCTGGACATTTTCCATCAACTAACTGTGTTTCTGTAAAATATGTTTCACATGGCATACAATACCATCCCTCATATTCCCCTTTATAAATGTCTCCTTTTTTCAAGAAAAATTCAAATATATCTTGAACTGCATTTTCATGTCTTTGTTCAGTTGTTCTTATAAAATAATCATATTTTATATTCATTAATTTCCATAGGTCTTTTGCCATTTGTGCCATCTCATCTACATGCTCTTGTGGTGTTTTTTTTCTTTCTTTTGCAACTGTTTCTATTTTTTGTCCATGTTCATCTGTTCCTGTAAGCATGTAGACGTCATATCCTTTTAATTGCTTATATCTTTTTACTGTGTCAGCTAATGTTGTTGTATATGCTGTTCCTATATGAAATTTTCCACTTAGGTAATATATTGGTGTTGTTATATAAAACTTTTCCATACTTTCGTCCTCCTTATTTTACAATATTATATCCCTTTTAAGCAAGCTATTTTTAATAGTTCCTATCCCTATAAATTGGCTGTCACTATAAATTTTGTAAACTCCATCTTCTAATTTCCATGTTAATTGAACTCCATTCAAAAATAACTGTAACCTTTTATTATCTAATTCGATACTTTTGCTCTTATCAAAATATTCTTCAATAGTAATAAAATTATTATGTATGTTTTTTTCAAATTCTTCTATTCTTATTGAATCTTCTATTTTAAATTCTCCAACTTTGATTCTATTTAATTCTTTCATATAACCTATTGTATGAAGCCTTTCGGCTATGTTTTCACACAATGTTCTTATATAAGTTCCTTTAGAACAATATACTCTAAATTCTATTGTTTTGTTTTGCAAATCAGTCCTTATAAGTTCTATATTATATATTTCTATTGTTCTTGGTTGTATTTCTACATGCTCTCCTCTTCTTGCATATTCATAAAGTTTTTTTCCATTTACTTTTATTGCTGAATACATTGGTGGAACCTGATTCTGCTTTCCAATCAAAGATTTAAACACTTTGTCTATATTTATTTGTTGTAAACTTTCTTCAGATACTTCTCCAGTTTCAAGAATATTACCTTCTCCATCTGCTGTATCTGTCTTCGTTCCAAGTTGTAATATTGCTTCATATGTTTTATCATGATTTATTATGTATTTGGAAATTTGTGTTCCTTTCCCTACAAGTAAAGGTAATACTCCTGTTGCATTAGGATCTAAAGTGCCAGTATGTCCAACTTTTTCATTCAAAATTCTCTTTGCCCTTTTTACTATATCGTGTGATGTACAACCTTTAGATTTATTTATAACTATTATTCCATTCATATTCTTCTAATCCCTGTTTTATCGCTTTTATAGCCTTACTTTTTGCTTGTTTAATATTTCCACTTATAAAGCATCCTGCTGCTCCTCTGTGTCCTCCACCTCCAAGCAACATGCATATGTCAGATACATTTACTGTTTCATGTGAACGCAAAGAACCTTTAAATCCATTTACTCCTTCTTTTTCTTTTAGAAGTACTGCAACTTCAACACCCTCTATATCTCTCATCATTTCGGCTAGTCCATCATCATCTCCTACTTCTGCTTTTGCTCTTTTATAGTCATCTAATGTCAAATAAGCCATAGCTATTTTTCCATCTTCTAAAAATTCTAATCTATTGTAAACAACTTTTTCTAATTCACAATGTGCTTTACTTTTATTTCTTACTGCTATTTTACAAATCTCTTTTAATTTTGCTCCTTTTCTTATTAACTCTGCTGCAAATTCAAATGTTTCTGGTACTACTCCACCCCATTGAAATCCACCTGTATCAGTTACCATTCCAGTTAATATACAAGTTGCAATTTCTTTTGTTATAGGTATTTCGTAGTATTCAAAAATTGCAATTAAAATTTGAGAACATGCTGGTGCAACTGGATCTACATAATTTAAATCTGCAAACATTGCATTTACTGAATGATGATCTATTTGTATTGTCTTTTTAGCTGGTTCAAAATATTCCTTTGAACCAACTAATCTTTTTAGATCTGTACAATCCACTGATATAGCCAACTCATAAGGTTCTTTCTTTCCTTCTGTTACTATTCTTTCTATTCCTGGTAGAAACTTCAGATTTTTTGGATATTCTGGTATTACAACATCTGCTCTTTTTCCTAGTTGATCTAATGCATGCATCATTGCTAGTGAACTTGCTACAGCATCTCCATCTGGTGATTCATGTGTTAATATAACTATGGTTTGTGCTTTTTTTATCTCTTCTATTATATTATCTAATGTCATTTTTTCCTCCCTTATATTCGTACAATATTCTCTAATCTTTTATTTATTTTCTATTTAGTTCATTTATAATATTTTCAATCTTTGCACCATATTCTAGTGATTCATCTAATTCAAATACCAATTCTGGTGTATTTCTTAAATTTATTCTTTTTGCTAATTCTGATCGTAAGTATCCAGATGATTTTTTTAAACCTGCTAAAGTATCTTGCACATTTTTAGAATTCAAAACACTTACTGATACTTTTGCATATTTCAAATCTGGTGTCACTTTTACTCTAGTCACACTAATCATTCCTGTTACACTAGGCTCTTTTAACTCGTAACTAATTATTTGACTAAGTTCTTTTCTATATTCTTCGTCAATTCTTCCTTGGCGATTATTATTCTTTGGCATTTTTTCCTCCTTACTAAAAAAGGGCAAAATGGGGTCGGTTCTATTTTTGCCCTCTCTTTAAGTCTAAGGCAAAAATAGAACCGACCCCATTTTGCCCTGCTGTGCTATCTCTTAATTTCCTCAAGAATATATGCTTCTATGATATCTCCCTCTTTAATATCATTATAATTTTCAATTTGAATACCACATTCATAGCCTTTAGCAACTTCTTTAGCATCATCTTTAAATCTTTTTAAAGATGCAAGTTTACCCTCATGTATAACAACATTATCACGTAAAACTCTAACACCAGCGTTTCTTTCAAGCTTTCCTTCTATAACATATGCACCAGCAATAGTCCCAACATTTGATATCTTAAATGTTTGCCTTACCTCTGCATTTCCTATTACATGTTCTTCAAATTTTGGTGCAAGCATTCCCTTCATAGCCGCTTGAACATCATCTATTGCTTGATAAATTACTGAATATTGTTTTATTTCTACTTCTTCTTTCTCTGCCATGTCTCTTGCTGACGGTATTGGACGTACATTAAATGCTATTATTATTGCATTAGAAACTTTTGCAAGTGTTACATCTGACTCTGTTACTGCTCCAGCAGCAGCATGAATAACTTTTACTTTAACTTCTTCATTTGACAATTTCTCCATTGATTGTTTAATTGCCTCTACAGACCCTTGAACATCTGCTTTTACTATTAAATTAAGTACTTTCAAGTCTCCAGCTTCCATTTGACTAAATAAATTGTCTAATGTTACTTTACTCATAGCATTTATATTTTTTTCTCTTTCTTGACGTTTTCTCTTTTCAATTAAATGTTTTGCTGTTTTTTCGTCTTTTACTTCATAGAATATATCTCCTGCTTGTGGCACTTCTGTTAATCCCATTATTTCAACTGGTGTAGATGGTCCGGCTTTTTTTACTTTTTTGCCTTTTTCATCTGTCATACTTCTTATTCTACCAATTGAAGATCCTACAACAATTGTATCTCCGACATCAAGTGTTCCTCTTTGTACAAGCATTGAAGCAATTGCACCTTTATTCTTATCAAGTCTTGCTTCTATTACAACACCTTTTGCTTGTTTGTTTGGATTTGCTTTTAAGTCTAATACATCTGCTTCTAATAATACCATTTCTAATAATTGATCAATGTTTGTATGATTTTTTGCTGAGATTGGAACATATATTGTATCTCCACCCCATTCTTCTGGCACTAATTCATATGCCATTAATTCTTGTTTTACTTTATCTATATTTGCATCTGGTAAATCTATTTTATTTATAGCTACAATTATTGGAATTCCAGCAGATTTAGCATGATTTATTGCCTCTATAGTTTGTGGCATTACACCATCATTTGCGGCTACTACAAGTATAGCTATATCTGTTATTTGTGCTCCTCTGGCTCTCATTGCTGTAAATGCTTCATGTCCTGGTGTATCTAAAAATGTAATTTCTCTGTCATTAATTTTAACTTTATATGCACCTATATGTTGTGTAATTCCTCCAGCTTCTCCTTCTATTACATTTGTTTGCTTAACAGCATCTAATAATGATGTTTTACCATGATCTACGTGTCCCATTACTACAACTACTGGTGGACGTGTTTCTAGTTCTTCTGCTGAATCTTCTGAATCATCAAATAAAATATCTTCTTCTGTTATTGTTTCCTTTTTATTTACCTTTACTCCAAATTCATCTGCTATTAATGATGCTGTATCAAAATCAATTTCATTATTTATTGTTGCCATTACACCATATCCAAGTAATTTTTTGATTACTTCTGCTGTTGTTTTCTTTAACTCTGCAGCAAAGTCTTTTACTGTTATTGTTTCAGGAATTGTAATTTCTTCTAACTTGAAGATTTTTTGTTTTACACGATTTTCATCATTTTTATTCAATTTTTTCTTTCCTTTTTTACCTCTTTGTGTTGTTAAATCATAATAATCTAACATTCCGCCTTCTTGATCATCAAACATATTTGATAAACTATCTGTTCTCTTTAGACCTTTTAATTTATGTTCATTTATATCACCATTTTGGTTATTTCTTCTTGATTTACTTGATTTTTTATTTTTATTATCATCAAATCTGCTATTTTGTTTCTGTTTATCTATAGATTTGTTATATTCTCTTGTTGTCTCTTTTTCTACATTTTCAGCGCCCATTATATCTTTGATATTTCTTTCAATTCCTTTTTCGTCTAATGGTCTATTTCCACCAAATCTCTGATTTCCACCAAATCTTGGATTTCCGCCTTGTCTATTTCTATTGTCAAATCCACTATTATTGTTTGGTCTGTTTTTATCAAATCTAGGTCTGTTTCCATTATTTGAAGAATTTCTATCAAATGTACGATTACCATTGTTTTGATTTCTATCATTATTAAATTTATTTCTATTTGAAAAATTACCATTAGAGTTATTTCCTCTATAACCATTTTGGCCTTCTCTATTATTAGCTCTAAAATCCCTGTTATTTGAATTAAATCTATTTTCTTGTGGCTTTTTCTCTATTGGTTTTTCAACTATTTTTTCTACTGGCTTTTCTGTCTGATTTTCTATTATTTTCTTTTCTTGCTTTTCTACTTGATTTTCTGTTATTTCTTCTTTCTTCATTTCAACATCCATTTTCTTTTCTTTTACTTCTACCTTTTTTTCAATTTTTGGAGCTTCAACAGGCTCTTCTTTTTTCACTTCTTTCTTTATTCCAAACAATTCATCTACAGTCATTGGCTTAGCTGGCTTATTTCTATAAACAATGTTATAATTTTTATTTTGTTTTCTTTCAACAAATCCTATATTATTATCTTTTTTTTCTTCTTTTTTTACTTGCTCTTTTTGCTTATTAGTATCATCAGATATTATAACCTCTCTTCTTATAATAACTGGCGAATCATTTTTTTCAGTTTTTGTTTTATCACTTGCTAATTTTTTTTCTTCTTTTTTTGTTTTTAGATTTTTAATCCTTTCTTTTATTTTTTGAGCTTCACTTTCTTCTACAGAACTCAAATGACTTTTTACATTTATTTTCAAATCTTTTGCTATCTCTAATACTTCTTTACTGGTTAAGTTTAATTCTTTTGCTATATCATATAATTTTATCTTACCCAATAACATCACCCCCACTTTGTTTTTTTATAATATTTTCGATTTGAGAATATATTTCTTCACTTATTGGTGTTTCTAAACTTTTTTCAATCCTTTTACTCTTCTTTGCTTTTTCTAAACACTCTAAATTATAGCAAATATAAGCTCCTCTTCCAGATTCTTTTCCTTGATTATCATAAAAGCAAAGTGTCATTCCCTCACTCAACTCTCCTCTGACAAACTCAACTTCCATGGAGCCTTTCCCTTCTTCGATGATTTCCATTCGTTCAATATAAGTAAGGCTTCCTTCTAATTGATGCAGCTTATAAATTCGTTTTCTTGCTTCTTCATTTTCTTTTGAAGGGTCCTGTTTTTTTAAATATTCAAAAAATCTCATGTTCTTTCCTCCATTGCTTTGTTCTACTTTATCATAATTTGTTTCCATATGAAAGTCTTCTCTGTAAAGAAAGTTCTCTTTATATTTTACATTTTATCAGTTGACACTTCCTGATTTTTATGTTAGATTGTCATTATTGTAAATGATTTAAATACAATGATAAGGAATAGTAGAATATTTAAGACATTCAGAGAGTTGCTGGATGGTGCGAAGCAATTGTTGATGATATTTGAACTCGCCTTTGAGTAGCATGCTGAACTTACAGTAGGTATTGCCGGAGTCCAACCGTTATAATGGAGAGATATCGGTTTTATAACCCGTATCAGTAAGAAGTGCACGTTTCTTTATAACGTGAATTAGAGTGGTACCGCGGAAGTTTCTTCGTCTCTATCCTGATAAGGATCAGATTCGGAGTTTTTTTTATGTTATCGTACATTTATTTCATCCGATACATGATACCCCCGTATCCACCTTTCAATACTTAAAACATACCTACAACAATCATTAATTTTTGAAAGGAGCTTCACAGCAATGATGAACCCAAGCAAATATGAAAGACAATATTTTATGCCACCTGAAACGTCCCTTGACTGGACAAAGAAAGAATATATCACAAAAGCACCTACATGGTGTAGTGTTGACCTTCGTGATGGAAATCAGGCTCTGATCATTCCGATGAGTCTTGATGAAAAAGTTGAATTTTTTAAACTTTTAGTAAAGGTTGGTTTCAAAGAGATTGAAGTTGGTTTCCCTGCTGCTTCAGAAACAGAATATACATTTTTACGTACTTTGATCGAAAATGATCTGATTCCTGATGATGTTACCATTCAGGTTTTAACACAGGCAAGAGAACATATCATTAAAAAGACTTTCGAAGCTTTAAAAGGCGCAAAAAGAGCGATCGTTCATGTATATAACTCTACTTCTGTTGCACAGCGTGAACAGGTATTTAAAAAATCCAAAGAAGAGATCATGAAAATTGCAACAGACGGTGCAAAATTATTAAAACGCCTGGCTGATGAGACAGACGGTAACTTCTTATTTGAATACTCTCCAGAGAGTTTTACTGGTACAGAGATCGACTATGCATTAGATGTATGTAATGCCGTTCTTGACGTATGGCAGCCTCGTCCAGACTGGAAGGTCATCATCAATCTTCCTGTAACTGTACAGCTTTCAATGCCTCACGTATATGCCAGCCAGATCGAATATATGAGCAAACATATGAAATACCGTGAAAACGTAGTTTTATCTCTTCATCCACATAATGACCGTGGATGCGGTGTTGCTGATACAGAACTTGCCTTGCTTGCAGGTGCTGATCGTGTCGAGGGTACTTTATTTGGAAATGGTGAACGTACAGGTAACGTTGATATTATCACTCTTGCATTAAATATGTATACACACGGTGTTGATCCAAAACTGGACTTCTCTAACTTACCAGAACTTACAAAAGTCTATGAAAGATTAACAAGAATGTCCGTTTACGAACGTCAGCCATACACAGGACAATTGGTATTTGCTGCCTTCTCTGGATCTCATCAGGATGCGATTGCCAAAGGTATGCACTGGAGAGACGAAAAACATCCAGAGCACTGGAATATCCCATATCTTCCAATCGATCCACACGATGTTGGACGTGAATACGAAAGTGATGTTATCCGTATCAACAGTCAGTCTGGTAAAGGCGGTATCAGCTATGTACTAGAAGAAAACTTTGGAT
>ERZ824575.3498-NODE-3498-length-10875-cov-2.332810_pt1 | contig 10875 bp, 6 predicted proteins | sample MGYA00519470_ERZ824575 | MGnify/ENA primary metagenome ERZ824575 (study PRJEB31778, sample SAMEA3449170) | human gut metagenome | biome: human gut; feature: human-associated habitat; material: faeces | place: United Kingdom | collected 2010/2012 ...
CTCTATAACTCAGCAACTCATTATGACAACCGAAGATAAACTTTTAGGAAAACAAGTCGAATATCCCCAACACTATTGTCCGGCTATTCTTGTGGCGGTTCCCCGGCGGCTGAACAGGGAAATCTATGGCATAGACCACCCGGACCGTCTGTTTTGTGGTTATGACAGCTGGCATGCCTACGAAGCCAGTTTTATCCTGGATAATGGTATACCGGTAGCCGGGATGTTGAAAATTACTTACCCGGCTTCCAGACCCTCGATTGTAGAAAGTAAATCTTTAAAATTGTATTTAGGTTCCTTTCATATGGAAGCTTTAGGCAAGACACTCGGGCAGGCTGTCGACCGATTCGTTGCCACAGTAGCTGCCGATCTTAGTGCGTTGTTGTGTACCGAAGTAAAAGTCCATTTTTATGAAGATGTCCCTTCTTTTCTGCCTTTTGATTTCAATGATTACACCCTGCTGGAAAAAGAGCCCGACACCTATGCACTCCAGTTTTCCGTCTATCAGGAAAACCCCGCCTTACTGACCGAAAACATCCAGGAAGCAGGGGAATTAAAAGTATGTAGCCATCTACTGAAAAGTAACTGTAAGATCACCCGTCAACCCGATTGGGGAAGTTTGTACATTCATCTGAAAGGCCGGACACAACCGGCCTATGCCTCTCTGTTGAAATACATCGTTTCGCTGCGTAATGAAAATCATTTTCACGAAGAAATTTGTGAGATGACTTTCAAACGCCTCAGTGATCTTTTCCAACCCGAAATTCTCATGGTAAGTTGCTTATACACCCGTCGTGGCGGGATAGATATTTGTCCTTGCCGGGCCAACAAACCGGATTATCTGCCGCATTATCTGCCACAAGCCGATATACTGACCCAGCGGAATTTCCGGCAATAACCGCCTGCTTTCTTTCTGTTAAACCCCCGTTCCTGTTTTAGCTGTCATCACCGTTTTCACTGTATTTATAAATCTATTTGCCGAGTATCTTTTCGTACGTACCGTCCTTCAACACTTCCAATCCTTTCTTCAGCATATCGTTCTCCTCATTCATAATCTGATACATCTCGTTCATATTCCAAAGATCCCGGGCTATCAATGCTTTCAGCTGCAATTTAATGGTAGGCAAAAGAGGTTTCAGTGCTTTATCGTCTCTGGGGATATCCGCTTTTTCCCCTGCTTTTACAATTTCATCGATCATGGCATCGGTCACCTGAAAATTCTTCACAAAAGAATCGAAATCAGGATATTTCTTTTTCAGCTGATCCCTGTTTTTATCGATATAATTGGCAATAAACTCACCGATTACATTTTTAGCGATCAGCCGGTTAAAGTACAAATAGCTGATCGTCGTATCGAGAGGCACGAACACGTCCGGGATAATACCTCCTCCACCGTATACAGGGCGTTGTTTTACTTTCGTAAAATATTTCAGGGAATCATTCACTACAATACTGTCAGCACTGACCATTTCTCCGCTCCGATACCGGTTATACAACTCGGCTTCATAATCTTCTTCGCCTTTCGAATAAGGTTTTTGTATACATCTCCCCGAAGGCGTATAATAGTGGGCTATCGTCAGCCGGACCATAGATCCGTCGGTCAGAGGAAACTGTCTTTGCACCAAGCCTTTCCCGAAAGACCTCCGGCCCACCAATACGCCCCTATCCCAATCCTGAACAGCTCCGGAGACAATCTCACTGGCAGAAGCCGAATTGCCGTCGATCAATACGACCACCCGTCCACCCTGCAAGAGTCCTATAGGCGTTGAATATTCTTCGCGCCGACCGGAATTGACCCCGTCGGTATAAACGATCATCTTCCGTCCATCCAACAAGTGATCGGCGATACCGATAGCGGCTCCCATATATCCCCCTCCATTCGTCTGCAAGTCCAGTATCAAATCTTTCATCCCCTGAGCCTGCAATTTTTTGACAGCTTCCTCGAATTCATCGATCGTGGTCGCTGCAAAACGGGATAACTTGATATATCCGGTCGTCTTATCCAGCATATAAGTAGCATCGATACTATAAATCGGAATTTTTCCCCGGATAATGCGGAAATCCATATTTTCATGTCCTCTCAGCACGCCGACCTTGACAATCGTACCTTCCTCTCCTTTCAAGCGCTTCCGGACCTCTGTATTCGATAATTTTTTCCCGGCGATATTCTCTCCGTCCACGGAAACGATCCGGTCTCCTGCCATCAATCCGGCCTTCTCGGAAGGGCCGCCAGGCACGATAGCCACAACAGCCAACGTATCCCGGAGAATAGTAAACTGAATACCTATACCGAAAAATCCACCTTCCAAAGGCTCGTTCATCTCATCCACTTCTTCCTTCGTGATATAAACCGAATGAGGATCGAGATCGGACAAAGCTTTTATAATTGCATCTTCCGTCAGCTTCTGCAAATTTACGGTATCGACATAAAAGGCATCGATATAGGCCATCAGCCGCTGATATTTTATGCTTTGTTCTCTCACCTGATTCTCCCGGTTTTGTGCTATCGTCCGGTTGAATAGTGCTCCTGTCAGCAGCAAGAGCCCTGTCAAAATAAAAAGTCTTTTCATCTTATTTAAAGTTACTTCGTTATCCAGGAATAGTTATATCTCTACTTCTTCTCAAGTTCCAATACTTCCAAATCTTTCATTTTCCCCTTTTCTATGACAAAACGGATGGCTGTCCTGACTTTATGGAAACCATACTTCCCGGCAGCCCCGGGATTGATGTGTAAACATCCCAGCGTCTTATCGAACATAACTTTCAGGATATGAGAATGGCCGCAGACAAACAGCTGCGGGCGTTCGTCGTACAATAGCGTCCGTATTCCGGCGTCATAATGTCCGGGATATCCTCCGATGTGGGTCATCACTGTTTTTACTCCTTCACAATCGAATATTAAAGTAGGGGCAAACATCGTCCTTATCTCTCCTCCATCGATATTACCGTATACAGCGCGTAAATTAAAGTTGGCGGCCAAACGATCGGTAACCGCTAAATCACCGATATCCCCGCAATGCCAAACCTCATCGCAATCTTTGAAAAAATCCAATATCTTGCTATCCAACCAGCCATGTGTATCCGATAATAATCCTATTTTCATAAGCTCTTATGCTCTTCTAATTTATAAAGCATCTTTATTTCTTCCGCCCAGTTTTCTTCATCGGGAGTTTCCAGAATCAGCGGCATACGATCGAAACGGGGATCTCTCATAATCCGGCGGAAAGTCTCTATACCCAATTCGCCTTTCCCGAGCACCTCGTGCCGATCGACATGAGAACCTTGCCCTTTTTTAGAATCGTTCAGATGCATACCTTTCAGATACTTCAATCCGATCACTTCATCGAAATGCTCAAAAGTTTCCTGAAAGCCGTTTTCACTCTTGAGGTCATATCCGGCAGCGAAAGCATGACAGGTATCGATACATACTCCAATCCGGTCTTTATCTTCAACTTTGTCGATAATATAGGCCAACTGTTCAAAAGTATATCCCAGATTAGACCCTTGTCCGGCCGTATTCTCAAGCACGGCACAGACACTCTTGGTCTTATCCAGCGTGATATTGATCGATTCGGCAATTATCGTCAGGCACTCCTCCTCACTCACTTTCTTCAACGAACTTCCCGGATGAAAATTGAGTAGTTTCAGTCCCAGTTGTTCACAACGCAACATTTCATCCAGAAAAGCACTCCTGGATTTTTCCAAAGCCTCTTTATCGGGATTTCCCAAATTGATCAGGTAACTATCATGAGGCAGAATCTGATCGGCCGTATAACCGAATTCCTGACAACGCTGCTGAAAGCGTTCCACATTTTCAGCCGAATAGGGTGCTGCCACCCATTGGCGTTGATTCTTCGTAAATAAAGCGAAACCTTTCGCTCCGATCCGATAAGCATTTACAGGAGCATTCTCCACTCCACCCGATATACTGACATGTGCTCCGACATATTTCATATTCCGATGTCTTTTAATAATAATCTTCTGTTTAACTTCAGTCTCAAGAGGTATAACGCCCGATCAACACAAAAGTTCAATAATTTGCAAAGTTAATTTTTTATACTAAATATCTCATATCCCTCTCCCACAAGATCGTAATCTATCCTTAAAATCTATCCTCCGGGATTTACAAACCTACAAAAAGTTAGCCGAAATCTTACTTAACGTCTACAAAATTGGAAATAGTTTTATTAAAATAAAAGCGGGCATCTTCAACAATGCCCGCTTTCACATCTTCCGTCTTTCGGTTATTTAATCAACTCTACGCTTCTCTTCACAAATTTATTCAGTGCTTCTCCTTTCAACAGACCGTTAGCGAGTAAGGCAAGGTCGATCAACTGGCCGACCACCTGATTACCTTTACCATATTCCTGCAACAGCTCTTGTTTTTGTTTTCTCAAGCCATTGATCTTATCGTCATATTCTTTCTTCCGGTCTTTGTCGACTTGTGGAATTTCATCTTCTTTCTTCCCTTTGTTCAGTTCGTCGATCTCTGTTTTCTTCCCTTCATTTTCTTTAATTTCGAAATCGATCGGTTCGAGTTTAGCCGCCATTTCTTTCTGTACATCAGCCAGGATATTCTTTACCAGCTTATGATCGGTATTCACCACCAACGTAAACTGGTCGTCCATAGCTCCATAGAATCCCATCCCCGGATTCATGGCAGCCATCTCTTTCATCCGCCGCATAAACTCAGAACGGGTGATTAAAACAGGATCGGCCGTTTCGCCCAACGCTTCGAAATTGACCACATACATGCCTCCTTCTTTGGGGAGTTGTGCATTGAAAACATCCTTCATCTCCTCCTGTTCAGCTTCGCTCCAATCGGTTTCCTTCGTTTCATTTTTAGGAATCAGTTTATCGATCACATCCGAGTCGACACGTAAAAATTTATGATCGGCATTTTTCTGCTCGATATGATTGATAAAATGCGTGTCCAACTGCCCATCCATCACCAAAACGTCATAGCCTTTATCCTTCGCAGCCTGGATGTAAGTATATTGTTCCTGTACGTCGGTAGCGTACAGATAAACGATATGATTGTCCTTATCCGTTTGGTTGACTTTCACCAGATTTTCATACTCTTCCAGGGTAAAATATTTCCCATCGGTATCTTTGAGCAGCACGATAGGATTGGCCCGTTCGGCAAATTTCTCATCTGTCAGCATGCCGTATTGGATAAATACCTTCAGGTCATCCCATTTTTTCTCGTACTCTTCCCGGTTGTTTTTGAAGATATCGGTCAGACTGTCGGCCACTTTCTTCGTAATGTGGTTGGAAATCTTCTTCACATTCCGGTCACTTTGCAAATAGGAACGGGATACATTCAACGGAATATCCGGCGAATCAATCACCCCATGCAGTAAAGTCAGGTATTCGGGTACGATCCCTTCGACAGAATCAGAAACATACACCTGATTGCTGTATAATTGAATTTTATTTTTTTGTATTTCAAACTTATTATCGATTTTCGGGAAATAAAGAATACCGGTCAGATTAAACGGATAATCTACATTCAAATGGATATGGAACAAAGGATCTTGTGCCATGGGATACAATTCCCGGTAGAATTTCTGATAATCTTCTTCCTTCAGTTCGGATGGTTTACGTGTCCACAGCGGATTGGTGTCATTGATGATATTATCTTCTTCGGTATCGACATATTTTCCATCTTTCCATTCTTTCTTCTTTCCGAAAACAATCTCTATCGGGAGGAATTTACAATACTTCGTTAATAAATCCTGTAGCTTATTCTCTTCCAGGAAATCCTTTTCCTCGGCATTGATATACATAATGATATCCGTTCCCCGTTCGGCTTTTTCGGTATTTTCCAGGGTGTATTCGGTATCTCCTTCACCGGTCCATTTTACAGCCTGCGCTCCTTCTTTGTACGATTTGGTCACGATTTCCACCTTATCGCTCACCATAAAGGCAGAGTAAAATCCTAATCCGAAATGACCGATGATCGTAGCGGCATCATCTTTATGTTTTTCCAAAAATTCTTCTGCTCGTTCGGACGCCTCCAAATCCGGCATGCGAAGCGGACTTTTTTCAATGTTTTCATAGGTCATCTTTGCCGGATCAATCTGAATATCACCAATCTGTGTGACATACGCATGCACTTCGATTCCCATCTGTTCCAGTATTTTCATCGCAATCGCACCGGCTGCCACGCGTCCGATCGTTTCTCTTCCGGACGATCTTCCACCTCCACGGTAATCACGGAATCCATATTTTTGGTCAAACGTATAATCCGCATGCCCCGGCCGGTAAATTTTCGCAATTTCCGAATAATCTTTGGATTTCTGCGAAGTATTGAAAACCATAAGTGAAATCGGGGTTCCTGTCGTTTTTCCCTCGAATACTCCGGACAGGATTTCCACCTTATCCCCTTCTTTACGCGGGGTCGAGTATCTTGTCTCGCCCGGTTTTCTTTTATCCAGATATTTCTGTATCTCTTCCTCCGAAAGTGCAAGCCCCGCAGGACATCCGTCCACTACTACACCCAGTCCTTTTCCATGCGATTCGCCCCATGTTGAAATGCGAAATATCTCGCCCCATGTCGATCCTGCCATTTATTTTCTCCTTTTATTCTTTGATAACGATTTCGTTACATTCTTTTTTAAAACTTGTCGAAAAAACTTTCTTTTTTTCAAAATCTATAGTATAATATTTTTAGGGTTTTTACAAGTGAAATCTGATTTACAAAATAAATATTTAGAAAATTTTATATCCGGAAAGGAGAAGGATTATGTTTAGTCAGTTTTTTGGAAATTATCTTTTGAACAAGCAAAAGATAACCAATGAGCAGCTCATCTCATGTATGGAATATATGCGTGCAAATCGTGTTAAATTAGGGTTGATTGCTGAATCTGAGGGTTTATTAACCCGCAAACAGGCAGATGAGTTAAATCATCTTCAGATGCAGAGCGACAAACGTTTTGGTGATCTTGCAGTAGAGAAAGGTTACTTGACCGAAGCAGACATTTCTCATTTATTGCAGCTGCAGGGAAATCCATATCTGATTTTTGTTCAGGCACTGGAAGAGAACCATGTAATGAACCGCGAAGAAATTCAGAAAAATTTGGAGGCATTCCAGAAAGAAGAGGGGCTTACCAACAGCGCAATTGACGCTATTAAATATGGTGATTTCGAACGACTTCTTCCCACTTTTGTAACCACTGATAACAAAGCTGTTCTTGATATGATGGGACTTGTTTTAAGAAACATCGTACGTTTTGTCAGTTCTTACATCCGCATCGAAGAAGCAAAAAAAGTGACAGAATATTCTGCCAAGTACATAGCTTGTCAAAAGACAACCGGAGCCTATGATGGCTTTCTTGCTTTTGCCAGCGACGACGATGCCATCCTTACAATTGCAGATGGTTATGCCGGTGAATATTTCGAAAAACCGGACGAAGATGCATTAGACTCTGTCTGTGAATTCACAAACTGTATCAACGGTTTATATGCTACTGAGTTAAGTTACAAGGAAGTTGTTATCGATATGCTTCCTCCGGAATTCCATTTTGATGATTCCATAAAAGAAAACTCTGAATTTTATGTACTTCCACTCTACATCACCGGCAAAAAAGTAGACTTGCTGGTTAAGATGTAATAAAAGAAAAAATGATACAAGAGGGAGGTTGTTTTATATGGCAACAGTTTTAATCGTGGATGATTCTCGTACATCCCGAAAAATATTACGCAACATACTCACTGAGCACGGCTACGAGATTGTCGGTGAAGCAGGAGACGGACAGACCGGTTACGAAAAATACATCGAATTAAAACCGGATTTGGTAACCTTGGACATTACAATGCCTGTATTGGACGGACTTGGTTCCCTGGAAAAAATCATGGAATTAGACAGTTCCGCTAAAGTTATCATGGTAACCGCAGCAGGTCAGAAATCTAAAATGGTAGAAGCGATCAAACTCGGAGCTTCCGAATTTATCCAAAAACCATTCGAACCGGACCAAATCTTATCCGTAATCAAAACAGTGATATAAGCGCATAAAACGAATGCAATTTTCTATAATGTCCGTGGACAGCTTGCTGGACTAAGGACATTTAGAAAATTATGTGAGTGCAACGGATATCCCAAAGTCTCTGACTTTGGGATATTTGCGTTTTATGCGCCGGTAAGAAAAAAGAAGCAAGCGGCTGTAAGCCATTTGCTTCTTTTCTTACTTTATCGAAGCGAACCGCCTGCGCAGCAGGTGGCAGAGCACGTAGTGCGGGTTCGCGAGATGAGCGCGAAGGCAACGGATTTCGCTGGTTTTTCTGTTTTTCGTTGCCTTTTCGCCTTCCCACACCTAGCAAAGGCAACTTTTTTTGGCTACTTTCACAATTTACGTTGCCTTTTTGAGTCGCTGCCCTCTAGTCCGTAATCCCGTCCAAGCTCTGCTATCCCAGCAAAAGCCAGCCGCCCCAAAGCCCACCAGGCACCCCCACTTCTCAACAATCCCCCAACACACCAAAAAGGCACGAAAGCAACAACTTCTCTATCGCTTTCGCACCTTTCAAATTACAATAATTCAAATTTATAAATCTTTAACCAACTCAATTCCCGGAAATCAGAAATCAAATTCATTATGAACGGCATTCATTGCACGGTCTGTATCTTCGCGGTCGATCAGAACTGTTACACGGATCTCTGAAGTTGAGATCTGCTGAATGTTTACGTTTGCTGAATACAATGCTTCAAACATACGTGCTGCTACACCAGGGTTAGACTGCATGCCGGCACCTACAATCGATACTTTAGCAACGTCTTTCTTCACTTTAACCTCCTGACATTTCAAGCTTCCGCTGCGGTGTCTTTCAACCGTCTCAACAGCTATGTCTGCCATATCGCCAGTTACTGTAAAACTGATGTCCTTTGTATTGTCACGTCCGATAGACTGAAGAATCATATCAACATTTACATTGTGATTTGCGAGGTGACGGAACAATTTAAATGCCACACCAGGCTGATCTTCCAATCCCACAACTGCGATTCTTGCTACATTTTTATCACATGCTACTCCACTTACAAGCATTTTTTCCATTTTTACTTCCTCCTTAACTACCGTTCCTTCCGATGTATTCAAACTAGAACGTACAACTAGCTGTACTCCATATTTCTTCGCCATTTCCACAGAGCGGTTGTGCAATACGCCCGCACCGAGACTTGCCAATTCAAGCATTTCATCATAAGTGATCTCATCCAGTTTCTTAGCATCTTTAACAATTCTTGGATCTGCCGTATATACGCCGTCAACGTCTGTGTAAATCTCACAGGCATCTGCACGAAGTGCAGCAGCCAAAGCAACGGCTGTTGTGTCGGAACCTCCACGGCCAAGTGTCGTATAATCATCATATTGACTAACTCCCTGGAATCCGGTTACAATAACAATCTTTCTCTGTTCCAGTTCATGCCGGATGCGCTCCGTATCAATCTTTTTCAAGCGAGCATTTCCTGCTACTGATGTAGTATGCATAGCTACCTGAAAGGCATTCAGGGAAATTGCCGGCACATTCAAAGACTGCATTGCCATCGCCATCAAAGCAACTGAAGTCTGCTCACCGGTTGTAAGAAGCATATCAAGCTCTCTTTTCGACGCTTTCGGATTGATATCATTTGCCATATCAAGCAAAACATCGGTCTGTTTTCCCATTGCCGAGAGAACAACTACAACATCGTTTCCTTTCTGATAATCTTCGATACAACGCTTTGCCACGTTGAAGATACGTTCTTTGTTGGCTACGGATGTGCCACCAAATTTCTTAACGACTAACATCTCTTCTTTACCTCCGTCTTTCCATATCTGGTCTTACTACTTTATTATGCATTTACACGAATACGTGTAATCATAGACGTTAATTTTTCTGCTTTTTCTGCAAAAACTTTTTCTTTTGCATCAAAGGAATCAGCAAATACAACCTCTTCCCCTTCTTCTAATTTCAATGCTCTTGTACCTGCTGCAGTTTTTTTCTGAAGCGGAACCTCTTCTGTTGAAAATTTAATTGCATGCTTTTTATTTGTCACAACTGCGACAAGCTCTTTTGAAGCATCTAAAATCGCAACAAGCGCATCGCCTTCTCCAAGCTTCGCCGCTGCGATCATTTTCTTTATGCTGATCAGCTCTGCTCCCAATGTTTTTCTAACCAAACCATTCTTTGTCACAAAAAGGAGTGTCTTTTCCTTCATGTCCTCATCGCTAAATACTGTGAGAATTGTTTCATCAGCACTGCTGTAGTTACACAAATTGTCAATCGGCGCACCCTTATCCTTGACCTTTCCAAGCGGAATTGCATCAGCCTTCAAATAATGAAGAATACCTTCCTTTGTGAATACAGCAAGACGTGAGTTTGTCTTGCATGGCACAAAACGCACATTTTCGCTGCGAAGCTGTTCCTCATTTTTATCAAACAGCGCCTTATCTACAAGCTTTACATAGCCAAAACGGTTCATAACAAATACGACATCTGACACTACAGCCGGCTCTTCTTCAAATACAGCAAGAGATGCATTTGTAACTTTTGTGCGTCTTGGCACCTGATAATGTTCACGTATGCTGTCTAATTCCTTTTCGATTGTCTGATACATAGCCTTTTTGCTGCCTAAAATGCGCTCATATGAAGCAATCTTTGCAATCGTCTTTTTATGTTCGTCCAAAAGTGCCTGTAACTCAAGTCCAATTAGTTTGGATAAGCGAAGCTCCAAGATAGCAGTTGCCTGTGCCTCTGTAAACAAAAGCTTTGCAGCCTGTCTGCGTGATTTTTCAGTGCGGAAATTGATACCCTCTGTGATTCCTTCTGACAGACATGCCTTTGCCATCTTTAAAGTCTTACTTCCGCGGATAATTTCAATAATCAAATCTATCACATCAA
>ERZ824575.3503-NODE-3503-length-10864-cov-14.251365_pt1 | contig 10864 bp, 10 predicted proteins | sample MGYA00519470_ERZ824575 | MGnify/ENA primary metagenome ERZ824575 (study PRJEB31778, sample SAMEA3449170) | human gut metagenome | biome: human gut; feature: human-associated habitat; material: faeces | place: United Kingdom | collected 2010/2012 ...
CGCCGGATTTTTGTTGCTGGTGAAAATCATGTTGAAGTTGCCTTCCTTGTTGTAGCGGCGGTCAATCAGGTCAAAGAACATACGGGTACATTCCTTGTCGAACTCGCAGTGCCCAATCTCATCAATAATAAGACAGCTTGGACGCACCAGAGCGTTGAGACAGGAGTCCGCCTTACCACTACGCTTGGCTGCGAGGAATCTGTCCCGTAATTCCGAGGCTTTAATGAAATAGGTCTTCATACCATGCTGGCAGCAGGCGTAGCCAAAGGCCTGTGCCAGATGGGTCTTACCCGTTCCGGCAGGGCCAATAAATGCCAGATTTCTGTGTGAATGGATGGCACTGAGGGATGGCAGCGCCTTTAGACGCTCCACATCACGACCCTTCAGCAATGAGAAATCGAAGTTTTCAAATGTTCTGGGTGCCTTTGTGGGTAAACGGCTGAGCCTGAGCAGGGTGTGCACTGTGGTCTGCTGCTTCTTCTCGCTGAGATAGGTGAACACACGCGCCACGGCTGCCATCTCAGTTTCGGACAGTTCATGCTCCTCTGCATAAAGCGCAAATTCCTCAGAAGAGAAGTCCAATTTCAGCGTGGCAGCTGCTGTTGCGAACTTTTCAAATACCGTTTCCGTCACAGTAATCCCTCCTCGTCATCAAAGTCAAACTTTGCAAAGGAGAGGCTGCCGGCAGGCTTTGGCAGCTGCCGGATCTGTGTTTTCACCGGAACGGTGGGCAGCTCTTCCGGCTGGGCTTCGTATTGCCCCTCGCAGAAGCTGTCACGGCGACTCCATGTGACATCGTGAGTGGCAAGCAGCGCATTCAGGTCCGTTGAGTAGATGCAGATCGTGTCACCGCTGCGCATAATGCGGGCCGTGCGCCCGGGATAACTGTACGGCACACCGAAACGCCGTCCTTCATAGTTGACAAAGCCGTCAAAAGAGATCCTACGCTCTGGGCAAAGAAAGAATTGAATCTCCTTGCTGTCTGGCAACTCACGCAGTACTTTACTGCAAGCCGCGTCATGTAACTGCTGTGGCATACCGTCTACGACGCGGTGGTAGATATTGTTCTGTGCGTGACACCACTCCAGCGCCTGCCAGTTGAGATCTGTTACATTGTAGAATACCCGGTCAGCAAGGAAATTCTCCTTCACGAATCGTACAAGGTGTTCTACTTTCCCCTTTGTAAAGGGATGATAAGGTTTGCAGAGCTTGGTGTCAAACCCTACTGTCCGCATAAACGCCTCATAATCCTTCTGCCACACAGGCTGGCCATTCAGATCACGGCGGAGGACAACGCTTTTCATGTTGTCCGTCAACACATACCGAGGGATGCCCATGTACTGAAATGTGTGGATCATTCCTATAAAGAGGTTTTCCTGCTTGGCATTGGGAAAGAACTCAATATAGCGCTCTCCGCAATGGTGGCAGATCATAGCGAAGCAAGCTGCGCGGTAGGTCTGTCCATTGTAGTCCAGCACATCGGTAAAGCCCCAGTCCATCTGGTAAGTCTCACCGGGATCTGTGGAATAACGGCGACCCCGGTTGCCCTGCGGTGCAGCCTGCTGCCGCTTGGCAGGAAGAAGATACTTATGGGCGGCGATGTAGTCCTTTACAATGGTCAGCTTACCATCGAAGCCAGACTCCTGCAGACGCTTCAGGATGACTGTGGAGTTGCCGACACCCTGCTTTAACAGCGTGTCAATGATTCCGCTATAGCCGGTGAGCTTAGTGATCTTGTGTTTTCTGACCTCATCGCTTCGGCGGTTATCCCGAAAGCCGTTCTTCTTGAGCCGACGCAGCTTTCCACGGGAGATGCCGGTACGGCGTTCAAGCTCGGCTAAGTTGATTTGCTCCAGAGAGAAGGAATCTCCCTGTACTGCTTTCATTTCTTCTATGGCCTGTGCTATAATCGGTACATAGCCATTACCACTTGTCTCTTTCATTACGCTCCTTTCCACTGGGCTGTTGGCACTTTCCAGTGTACAAGGTTTGCAAGAACTGTGGTAGTGGCTTTTTATTTCCGGCTACATTTGGCTTATTTTTCCCGCCCCGCAGTGGCTATCTCCGCCCGACCCGAACAGCCTTGTTTCATGTATTCTCTTGGCATCCTGCATATATGTCCAGGCAGACTGCGCTGCCAGGGGGTTGATACAGTTCAATGAGTCGTGCCAAAACGGACGACTCGCATGGTATCAAGCATTGTCCATTACCATCGGCGGCAAGTTCAAAAGAAAATACAACCTCCCCTGTTTCATGAGGAGGTCGAAACAGGGGAGACTGTATTTGAGGGTAAATAGAGAAAAGAAGTAGGAGAGACGTTTAGAAGCCCGTGCTGTGAGGCAACCAGACAGTAATATCAGGAACCAGTGTCAGCACAGCAATAATGACGACATCCAGGATCAGGAACGGCACCATCTTTTTAATAATGGGCGTAACGCTCATCTTATTTGCCGTAGACGCCACGAACAGGCACATACCCAGCGGCGGAGTGACCAGGCCAAGGGTCACGCAGACGATAAACACAACGCCAAAATGGATGGGGTCCACGCCAATGCCTTCCATCATCGGAGCTACGATGGGCGCCACCAGAATAATGATCGCAGAGGAGTCGAGCCAGGTACCCATAAACAGGAGCAGTAAAATCACCAGGAAGAAAATCACGTTGGGATTGTCACTGAGGCTCAGCATAAATGTAGAGAACTTGACAGCAAGACCTGTTCTGGCGATCAGCCAGCTCAGCAGGTTGGACACACCCACCACAAAGAACATAGTCGTAGAATCGCGCATGGTCTGCTTACCGGCCTGCAAAAGCGCTCCGGGCTTCAGCGTGCGATAAAAAACAAAGCCCAGAAGCAGTGCATAGCCAACTGCCAGCGCCGCCGCCTCGGTAGGCGTGGCCTTACCGGAGTAAATACCGCCGATAATGATAACAGGCATCAGCAGAGAGGGAATTGCCGCCAGACTGACGGAAACGATTTCCTTCTTTGTGTAGTGCGTCTCCACCTTCGGCAGGCCGTCTTTCTTGCCAATGATGAACACATAGAGGCTTTGAACAAGGCCCATGAAAATACCGGGGATCAGGCCGCCCAACAGCAGACCGCCAATGGAAACGCCAGTCACTGCACCATACAAAACAAGCGTAATGCTGGGCGGAATGATCGGCCCCAGCAGAGCGGAGTTTACCAGGTTTGCCACAGCCCAGGGCTTTTTATAGCCCTGATCGACCATCTTAGGAATAAAAACCTTGGAAAGGGCCGCGCAATTGGCCAGTGCAGATCCGGTGATACTGGCAAAGATCATGCCGGTAAAAATACACACATAGGCAAGGCCGCCGCGGAAACGGGCAAGTGCCATGCTGCAGAAATCCATCAGCTTTTCGGTGATACCGACAACATTCATGATCTCAGCGGCAAGGATGAAAAACGGGATGGACATCAGCGTAAAGCTATTGATACCGCCCTGCATACGGGATGCCAATGCGGATATATCCAAACCGGTATCTGCCAGCCACGCAACGGACGTTATGCCGATACTAACACCGATAGGGACACCTGCGAGAAGTGTTACAAGAAGTAAAACCACAAGAAGAATACCGACGATCATTCGTAGTCCACCTCCTCTTCTTTTTTGCTTTCATAGGGAACTTTTCCCTTGATCTGAAGGATTCTCTTCCAAACCAGATATGCGCAAACCAACGCCATAAGCAAGCCTCCGATCGGCAGTGCCAGATACAGAACGTATCTGGGCAGACCACTGGCCGGCAGCGTCGCATTCATATTGTCCCAAACATACAGATTGCCGGATTCCATAACGACCAGGCTGAAAATCAGAGACAGGCTATCAAAAATCAGCAGCGCAATGGGTTGACGCTTGGTGCTGATCTTATCGAACAGGAAGGTCAGCGCCACCTGTCTGCCCTCATAAAGGCAAACCGCCGAAACGATCATCGCCATCCAAACCATGAGAAGCTTGCTGATCTCTTCCGCCCAAGGCAAAGAGTATCCAATAATCACACGCAATACTGTATTGATAAAAATGATCGCAAACATTCCCCAGACGCATATGTTTCCGATTGCTTCGATGATCTTGACCAATTTTTCCACGCATTTTGTCAGCTTGTTATACAAGAAGTCGCACCTCCTTATGAAATACCGGCAGGGAGAATATACCATATTTCCCTGCCGATCGTTTTTAGCAGGCTAAAAGATATTCAAAGCAATTAGAGCAATCAGAAACCCAGTCTGGCGTCAGACTCTTTAATCGCCGTGTCGAAACGATCCATGATCGTGGGATCATCCAGCAAAGTGTTCTTGATGAGTTCCTTTACGGAGACAGTGGCGTCCTGGAACTGCTTCAGCTCCTCAGCGGTAGTCTCGTGAATCTCCATGCCGTTTTCTTCCAGCGTATTCATGCCCTTATCGGCAATCTCCGCCACAAAGGTTCTGGCATAGGCTTCCGTCTCAGCGAACGCCTGATCAACAGCGGCCTTCGCGTGGCCATTCAGATTGTTATACCAGTCATTATTCACAACCGTGAACAGGAAGGACGCCAGATGGCCGTCAGTACTCATGTACTTCTGCACTTCATACAGATTTGCCTGCACAATAGCGGGCACCGCATTCTCCTGTCCGTCAACAACGTTCGTCTGCAGAGCGGTATAGAGCTCCGTCCACGCAATCGGAGTGGGGTTGGCGCCAAGCGCGGTGATCATAGCCATATGCGCAGGACTGTCCATAACGCGGATCTTCATATTCTTCATATCGGCAGGAGTGGCAATGGGCTTCACATTGTTTGTAAAGTTACGCATACCACCGTTCTGGCACACAAACGCGACACGGGCGCCAGTCTTTTCCAGAATGCTGGCTTCAAGCTCATCACCAAAGGAACTATCCCAAACATCCATCATCTGATCAACGGAGCGGAAAGCAAAGGGAACACTGAGAACATTCATATCTTTCCAAATAATAGCCAGGTTCGCATCAGTGATCGCATTTGTCATTTCGATCTGTCCGGCGACAACCTGTTCCAGCAATTCAGTGGCATTGCCAAGTGCACCGCCGCCAACGATGTCCATCTTGATCTTACCGCCAGAGAATTCAGCCAGCTTTTCCTGCAGATATACAGCGATACCGTGACTCTGCATATTGGGATCAGTGGCATCCAAATGCGCGAAGGTAATCGTCATCTCGGGAATGCTGTCAGGATCGATCGTGCCATTAAACTCAACCTCATCCGCGCCGCCATTACCTCTGTTTCCGCCTCTGCTGCCGCAGCCGGTCACAACCATGCTGCAAACCAACAGTGCTGCCATCACAATGCTAATCAGTTTGTTCATTTTCATAGTCGCTCTCCTATTCTTTTGTCGATGTTTTTAGGTTCTTCTAAAAATACTATTTGAAATAAAGGGGATCTCTTTTTCACCTCCCTTAGCGGGTCGCTTGTCCTGCCGCTGTGTTCTGCCGCACTCCCTGATGGTCAATTGACTTGGCCACCAGAGCTGCGGAAAAGGTCAAATCATGATACCATTTTTCTTGGCTTCAAACAACAATTCATCTCTGAACTGAGGATGCGCAATGGAAATAAGCAGTTCTGCTCGTTCGCTCACGCTTTTATAGCGCAGGTTGACCAGTCCATATTCCGTACATACATATTGGACATCCGTTCTCGGTGTCGTAATAATCGTACCGGGCTTGTGGGTAAAGCATATCTTGCTGAGAAGGGTGCCATTCTTGTTGACCGTAGACGGCGTGGCAAGTATGCTCTTTCCTCCTTCAGACATCTGGGCGCCGCGCGCAAAGTCCAGCTGTCCGCCGGTACCAGAGAATTGCCGGAACCCGACGGATTCGCTGGAAACCTGTCCCATGATATCAATCCCCATGATACCGTTGAGAGAGATCATTTTGTTGTTTTGTGCGATCACGCGTGGATCGGCAACCCATTCGATGGGTTTGCACAGGATCTCTTTGCTTTCCTGGATGAAATTATACATGTCCTGGGTTCCTTGCGCAAATCCGATAACAGAATATCCTGGATAGAGCGTTTTCTTTGAATTATTTACGACTCCCTTGCGCATCAGGCTCACCATGGATTCTGTAAACATTTCTGTATGAATGCCCAAATCCTTATGATCCTCCAGGAAGTACCCCACCGCGTTTGCAATTCCTCCGATCCCCAACTGTATTGTAGAGCCATTCTCGATCTGTTCCACAATATAAGACGCGATCTTTCGATCCGTTTCAGAAGATTCTGCGGGAATGACCTGCGGCATCGGCTCGCTTACCGGCACAATCGCATCGATTTGGCTGATATGTATTTTGCTCTCCGGTGTCACAAAGCTGTTGTTTTGATCATTTACCTGTGCGATCACTTTTGACGCGCATTTTACCGCTGACGTTCCTCCGACCGGGTTGGGCCCCAATGTACAGTATCCGTCTTCATCAAAAGGAGTCACATGAAGCAATGCCACATTCGGCTTGATACCCTCTGTGATCAGCGGGTCATGCTGGTGGATATGATTGGGGATCGTATCCACAAATGCACCGCTTTTTTCTCCGGCCCGCTCCGTCGCACCTCTAAAAATACTGATGAAATTGATGTGTCCGTCCATTTCGGGGCCAATGCAATTCACCGGCATATAGAGGTTTTCGCCATAAAATCTGACATTTTCCAGTTCACGCCATCTCTCTCCTATCGCGTTCAGGAGCGTAAAAGGCGTGCCATTCATCGTAGAGATGATCGAATCTCCGCTGCAAATGAGCTTTGCAGCCTGCTGCGGAGTCATAAGTTTTTGTTCATATTCCTGCTTTAAATTCACGAGGCCCATTTCCTCCTCTGTTTATCGTTGTGACACCTGTGAGCGCCGGGGCTCCAGGACATCCGCAAGCCCACTGCAAATATCCTGAAGTGACCGGCAAATAAGGAGAGCGGGAAATCAATCCTTCTTGCAAACCTTTACACCATTAACGAGGGGCACCTTGTCCATCTCACCGCGCAGGAAGAACCTAACAAACTGGCTAGAGGTGATCTTTTGATTATGCAGCGCCTCTACGGACAGATAGCCCGCATGAGGCGTCAGCAACACATTGCCGCCCATTTTTGCCAGAGGGTGCGTTGTCATATCCGGCGTTTCACTGGTGATCGCATCAATACCGGCTGCGGATATCTTTCCTGCATTGATCGCATCGATCATCGCATCTTCATCTACCAGGCCGCCCCGGCTAACGTTGATGAAAATCGGTGCCTTTGCAGTCATTTTGTCAAAGGCTTCAGCATTGATCATCTTATCCGTCTCTGCATTGTGGTGCAGATGCAGAGAGATAATGTCCGCCTCGGAATAGATCTCGTCCAGCGACGTGACCCGAGACACCCCGAATTTTGCAAACATATCCTCCGGGAGATACGGGTCATACGCCAGCACTTTCATCCCAAAGCCCTGCATTCTTTTCGCCAGCATTCGCGCAATGTTGCCAAAGCCAATCAGGCCGAGCGTCATTGCAGACATTCTGCGAACGCTGTCCTTGTACTTAGGCGCGTTCCACAGATGATGCACCTTAACATCATTGATGTAGTCAGGGATATGGCGGCAAAGACAGCAGATCAGTGTCGCGGCATGATCAGCCACCTCTTCTACGCAATAGCGGGGATTGTTGCACACACCCACGCCGTGTGCCGCCGCTGCATCGGTGTCCACCCAATTGAAACCGATCCCGGATACAGAGATAAATTTCAGCTTTGGGAGCGCGGAAAATACACGCTCTGTAAACGGCTCAAAAATTGAGATCGTGGCGTCAGCATCCTGAAGCTTTTCGATGAGGTCCTCCTCGGTATGGCAGATCCGCTGCTCAACATCGGCAAAACCTTTCAGTTCCTCTTTCGCAATCCGCAAAAATTCTGCGTCGGCAATATCGGTTGTAATAATTACCTTATACATACCAAACTCCTTACCTTAGTGGTTGTCCTCGTTGAAATAAGCGATACCCTTCCGGAATGCCTCGACATTTATTTCGGCAACCTTTGGTTTCTTTGCAAACGTCTCACGGATAACCTCTTCAATGTTATCCGCCTTCAGCCATGCACTGTTTGCCACATAATAGCCCAGCATAACCATATTGGCCGAGAGGGGCGCGTTCATACTTTGGGCAATATCCGCGCAAGGAATATAGTAGACTTCCAAGTCGTCTTTTTCATACTTCTTGTCCACCAGAGAACTGTTGATATAGACACGGCCACCCCGTTTAACTGTATCAATAAACTTGTCATAGGAAAGGTCATTCATCACAATCAATTCGTCAGGATGCTGCTTCACTGGGGAGTCGATCTCACCATCGGCAAGACACACATAGCAGTTCGCTGTTCCGCCACGCATCTCAGCACCATAAGAGGGGTAGAAGGTTGCATTCATATTATCGTGAATTACGGATTTGGATACGTTTTTCCCGATCTGCATAACGCCCTGACCGCCGAAGCCAGCACAAAGAAGCGACCGTTCCATTTACTTGACCTCCTCATCTTTAAAAATTCCCAGCGGGAATGTATTCACAACTACATCATCAATGTGCTTTGCCGCCTTGATCGGATCCATCTTCCAGGTGGAAGGACACATGGACAGCAGCTCGACGAATGCATACCCCTTCTTGTCTCGCTGCATCTCAAGCGCCTTCCTGATGCATTTCTGCGCCTCAAAAATGTGCGCCGGCGTATTTAACGCACAACGTGCCACAAACTTTGTCTCAACCAGAGAGCACATCAGCTTACACATGTCGATGGGATAGCCTTCACCGTGCATACCACGGCCTTCCGGGGTCGTTTTCGTGATCTGGCCATACAGCGTCGTAGGTGCATACTGGCCATTTGTCATGCCATAGATGGTGTTATTGATGAAAATCGTCGACACATTGTCACCGCGGTTTGCACCATGAATGCATTCCGCCATACCTATGGCGGCCAAGTCGCCGTCACCCTGGTACAGAACGACCGTCTTATCCTCGGCACAACGCTTTACACCAGTGGCAACAGCCGGGGCCCTGCCGTGAGGTGCATGAAGATTATTGGTCAGCGTATAAAACATGCCATTGGTGCCGCAGCCCACAGGATAGATAACGATGGCGTTTTCGATCAGCCCAAGTTCCTCCAGCGTGTCGATCATCAGGCGATGCGCAATACCATGTCCGCAACCAGGGCAGAAGCTGCTGCCGTTTTCAGTAAAGTATTTACTTCTCTCATATACGATCTGTTCCATAGATACCTCCCTTACTTCATCATGCCCTTAACAGCATCCTCGATCTCACCCGGTGTGATTACGATGCCGCCGCTTCGGCCAAAGTGTTCAACCCGTGTGCGCCGGGCTACAAAGGCACGGATATCCTCAACCATTTGGCCAGGAATGCACATTTCAACGCTGACAATAAGCTTTACTCTGTCGTAATCGTATTCATCAAAGACCTGCTTGGGGAACGGGAACAGCGTAATGGGGCGAAGCAGGCCCACCTTATAACCTTCTGCACGCAGATTTTTCACAACTTCTCGGCAAATGCGTCCAGAGGCACCATAGGCCACAAGAATCGTTTCCGCGTCATCGCACATGATCTCTTCGTACTGCGTCTCGGTTCTGTGCCATTCCTCATACATTTCCCCCGCGGCAATATTGGCCTTTTCCATCAGCTCAGGCGGATTGTAGGAGGTAATATAGCGCTGCTTGCCAGGCTCCGGACGAACGGTGATCTTCCAGTCCTCATGCTTGGGCAGATCCTTCAGATCCCGCATAGGAGGCAGCTTGATATTGGAAATCGTGTTAGCAAGGAAGCCGTCACCCAAAATCAGGACGCCGGTTCTGTACTTATCGGCAATATCAAATGCCTTATAGGTCAAATCAACGGCCTCCTGACCGGTGGCCGGCGCATACACAAACATGTGTACACCGCCATGGCCAGGCGCCTTTGTTGCCTGCAAATAATCCTGCTGAGCAGGGAAAATGATACCATGGCCGGGGCCGCCGCGCTGCATGATAGACAAAACAAAGGGCATCCTGCAACCCAGTGCGCAGGAAAGGCCTTCTGCCTTCAATGAAAGTCCAGGACTCGCGGAGCTGGTCATGCATCTCGTTCCCGTACTGGCCGCACCATAAACCATGTTGATGGAGGCAATTTCAGATTCGCCCTGGACATAATTACCGCCAACCTGCGGAAGTCTCCGGGACATGTACTCAGGAAGCTCGTTCTGCGGAGTAATGGGATAGCCCGCAAAGAATCTGCAGCCCGCTCGCACAGCTGCTTCTGCAATTGCTTCTGTACCCTTTACAAACAAAGTATCAGACATGAATTCTTTCCTCCCTTACTTGTAAACCGTAATTGCAATATCCGGACAGATCACTGCGCAAAGCTTGCAGCCGACGCAGCCGTCACCAGCCTTTTGCCGCGCAACATTGTAGCCCTTTGCATTGAATTCTTCGCTTAGGTACAGGAGCTCCTTTCTGCAGGCCGTGGTGCAAAGGCCGCACCCTTTGCATAATTTGTCGTTTACTTCAACGTGAGCCATAATATACCTCCCAACTTTTAAATATCCTAATGTTACACAATCACTTACTTACAATACCTTTCATCCCAACCAGCTGCAATCTCCCGGATCGATAATGCGCCTGCAGCTATTCTGATGTATTATCCTCAGTCACTGTCTGCGCCTCCGCTTGGAAACACAACTTCTTTGCCGGCGTAAAATTGAAGATCACAAACAGCAGCGCCGCAAAGCCCAGAATCAAACCGCCAGTCAGCAAATTGTTTACATTCAGCTTTGACAGCATATGATTGGGGCGACGTGGATCTGAAAATCCCCGGCCTGAACATTCAGGTGCAGGAGATCAGCTATGACG
>ERZ824575.3506-NODE-3506-length-10859-cov-3.245465_pt1 | contig 10859 bp, 1 predicted proteins | sample MGYA00519470_ERZ824575 | MGnify/ENA primary metagenome ERZ824575 (study PRJEB31778, sample SAMEA3449170) | human gut metagenome | biome: human gut; feature: human-associated habitat; material: faeces | place: United Kingdom | collected 2010/2012 ...
TGATATTCCGTAAGCTGCGTCGCCTCGTCAAGCGCAATAATGTCGTATTGCTGTCCCTGATATTGGTCAACGTCGTCGTCCCTGTCGCAGTAGCCAAGCTTTAATACGCTGCCGTTTGAGAATTCAAACGCCTTGTCCGTGCTCTTGTAGCACGCAATGACGTCGGGGATAGTCTTTTTTAATTCTCTTATGTGGTTTTCGTAAAGCTCCGCATAAGTTCTGCGTATAAGTAAACAGCGTATTCCCGGTTGTTTTAAGCAAAGCAGCGTAAGTTTGAAACGCAGCGCCCAGCTTTTTCCGCCGCCTCTCGCGCCGCCGTAGGCAATGTATCGTTCTTTTGAGGTAAGAAATTCCTCCTGCTTCGGATTGGGTCTGCCGAAAGAAATGCTATTGCGCGTACTTGTCAAAGTCATCACTTTCAAAACTTACCGAGATACTGCCGTTTACCTGTTCCGGCTCGTCCGCGCCTATCATTTTCGCGGCTCTGTCAATGGCTTTAATGAGAATGTCCGCAACTCTCGGAATAACTATCGTCTTTATGCTTCCGTCGTTCTGCATGACATCTTCGTATGCGTTTCTTTTGGCTTTGGAAATGAGCTCCGAAACATCTTCAAGAAGCCTCTGACGCGTAATAACGCCCTCTTTCTCGAATTGTGCCTGTAAACGCTTTATTTCGGCTTGTACCATAACTCCGCTGTGAACAATGCTTGCCTTGCGCGATACGTCAAGCGACGACAGACCTTTCGATTCCTCCGGGTAAGCTCTCCTGTACGCTTCGGAACTCGTGCAGCCGTCAATGACATAAAACTGCGCATATTTTCTGTTTTTTTCCGTAAGACCGCGCCCCATATAGCCGCACACTCCTTTTTCGTACTTTGATAACGCAAAACAAAGCAAATACCCACCCCTGTCCGCCTTTGCGACACTGTGCGCCGTAGCCGTGCTTTGCCTTGCGTTTAATATATTCTAATATATTTACGGTATCAGTTAACGCCAACTTTTTGTTCATATAATCAGCATATATTTTTAATAATTGCCCTTTTCGCTTGCCCGGATATATAAAAACGGCATAAAAAAAGAGCGGCTCACCGTTTGCCGGTAAACCGCCCTGTGAGGGTAATATTTAATTTTCAGCTTGCAAGTTCTTCGTTGTCCGCCTGATCCACGTCAGCGCCGTTCTTTGCTTTGATTATGAAACTCTTTGACATGGATCTGAGATACTTTGCAAAATATTCGGGATTGTCCTCTTTTTTCATGACTGCATACGCAGCCTTTCCGATTTTGTATCCGTCATTTATTTTGTATTTGCAAATTTCGTTTGATACGTCGCGTAACTCGCGTAATACTTTCGCCTTTATGCCGGCGTCAAGTCCGCTGTACCAGTCGGATTTTTCAAGTACCGGTATAACCGAGTCGTAAATCAAACCTCTCTGAACGTTGAAGTCGTGGAGTTCCTGTGCCGTCATCTTGTGCTTTACACCGTCAACCGTAAAGTCCTTAACGTAGTTGGGTAAAAATTCCGCGTCTCCGGATTGTTCAAGTACGTCGCATAAATGCTCCGCAGCGCCGTTCCCGGTAAGAGTTGAAATATATCCCGGTATAAACGTGTTCTGCGCTAAAGATAAAGCATAATCGCCTATGTTCTTCTTTTGTTCGTACTTGCCCATAATGTCCGTGCCCGGAAGATTGAGCCTGCGTACAAAAGGTATCTTGTTTGCAACCTTGCGTAAGAAGCGTTCATATTCCGCCGTGCCGTTTGTGCTGTCCGGCAGATCAGTTCTGTATTCAACATCGTCAAATACGCGCCCCATAGCCGCAAGAACCGACGGACAGTATTGTAAAATAAGACTTGACATCGCCGTGGTTACGGCGTCGCCGATCATTTCGCCGTCCTCCGAATATCTCATTGATTTTATAACGTCTAAAACTCCCTGCATCATGGACGTTTCGAGAATAGGCGTCGCAATTCCGAGTAAAGAGTTGCCGAAAGCAAGAGCCTTGTCAAGAGGTCCTTTGTCGCTGTCCCAGCCTTCAAATATCTTTGCCGCCTGCGCTCCCGCAAGTAAAGGCATACATACCGGAGCCGCCCAGCTTATGTCAAAGTAAACGTTTCCGAAACGCAGCGAATATGATTGTTCCCCCTTCGCCTTTCTGAGATTGTACTCGTCCTTGTCGTCGTCGCCTGCCGTAAGCATTCCGAATTGGTAAAGCATAGCGCCCAGCGCCATAAGCGCCGTACCCGTCATGCCCTCCGAGAACTTTTGTATTATCCCTACGCCGTCAATGTGCTCTATCGCACCGTTGCTTGCGTTTTTTATGGAATAGTCCTCGAATATCTGCTTTATTCCCGATACAATGCTTACAGGCGAGTACCTGACGCCTTCTCTTAAAATGTTCATCGGCGTGCTCTTGAACGGAATTATCGCGTCAATGAGTATTCCGGCACCCGTGCTGCTGTTGCTTACCTTGTTAAGGGCGTTTGCAAAGGAATTCGCCTCTCTGAACGTCGTTCTCTGAGCCTCGCGCGCAGCGTATAGCATAAGGTCTTTTATGACATTCTTGCTTATGCTGCCGTTCGATATGTCGCTTAATGTGTAACCCCTCGCCACTGCCGCATGAGCAAATTGTGAAGCAAACTCGCGCCGCATAAAGAATATGTCCTCTTTTTCAAGCTTGTCCGAGTTGAAACGTCTGAGCCGTTCAAGCCAGCCCGTCTCAAATATCTTTCTCGCCTGCTCAATGTCCGACATTGCCGCATTGTATCTGCTCTTTCCTTTAAGCTCCGCAGAGTTCGCATCGAAATAGTCCCCCGCATATTCAAATATTTTCCTGTACTCGGCTTTTTTCGCAGCGTCAAAACCTATAATGCCGTGCTTTCTGTCAGCCTGTGAAATAAGCCCTGCCTTCTGCGCAGCCTGCTCCGCCAACGCCGATACAATGTTGCTTATGCCTCTCATGCCCATGTTCATGGTGTTGCCTATCGTGTTTCTGACGTGCGTTCTCGGATTGGTAAGCATTGCCATGTAACGCCATGCGCGTACCTTTTCGCCGAATTTGGTAACTATCTGACTTGCAATGTTTTCAATGATAGCGTCGCGCGCTGCAACAACCTCGTCCGCGGTTCTCGCCTTTAAGAGATTATTTTTGAGCGTTTCGTCAATGACAATAAGCTCCTGCTTTTTGCTGTATAGAAACTCCCCGTTTTCGCGTGCCTTTTTGCGTGCCTCTTTTACCTCGCTTGTCGTAATGCCTTTCCGCTGACCTGATATCTGCCTGTTTTTTTTGTCAACAATGCGCCCTGTCTGAGCCAGTATGTGCCTGTTCTCGGCGTTTGCCATGCTCTCAACGCCGTAGAGTACAGCAGTCGGAGAAAGCGTCTTGAAGGCTCTCACGGCCTGTAATGCCTGACCTGCAAGAGACGCCGAGTTGATAAAGGCGGCAACAAGTAAGTCGGTAGCCGGAACGCCGTTGTAAAGAGCGTTGCTCTGGTCTATGTAGTTCTGGGTGTTGTTGAGTAAAAGCTCGATAAGCGCCATGTCCTCCTTGCCTATCGCAAAGCCGTAGTCAACTCTTTCGAGAATAGATTGCATAGCCTCGGCATAGCCTTTTGTGTTGATTAGGTTTTCCGCATTGATAAGCGCGCTCTCGTCGCTTATGACCTTGTGAGAATATTTGCCGCGCTTAACGTCGTCAAGAACCGTTGCAATTCTTTCGTCGGGCGTGCTCTCCGCCTCGGCGTATGTTCTTATGCCGTAGCTTACTTTTCCGCCGTATGCGTCCTCTTTGGGAATATTCACGTCGCGGAATGGCTTTTCGCCTTTCGGAATGTACTTGCCCTTGTCGTTTTGCTCGCTCTGCCCGGCTTGCTCCGTCTCACCCGAATTTTTTCCGTTAAACGAATAAAAGATATTGTCCGTATCTTTGCCGTACAGACCTATGTTGTCGGTTGACTTGACTTGATTTTCGCCGTAAGCAACCCATTCGTTGCCGTCGTGAACTCCGTCAAAGCCGAGACTCTGTAAAATGTCCGAAACGTCAACGCCGTTCTTGTCCGCAAGAGATTTCATAAAGTCAAATACAGAGGAATTTTCGCCTTTGAGCTTGTTTTTGGAATATTGCTCGCCGTAAAGCTTTGAAATGGCGAATTCCTTGTCAAGCTTGTTGTAGAACATGCTGAGAGTGCCGCGCTGCCCTAAGTCAAACGGACGCTTGATAGACGCATAAAGCTCATATACATTTTTTCCGAAACTTTCGGCAATACTCTTAACGTCCGTTAAGTATATTCCTTTTCCGAGCGTGCTGCCCTCGTTCGTCCCCGACTTCGATAAGTCAAACGCATTTATTTCGCTGTTTGTTCCGTGATAAAGCTTTTTAGGCTTTCCGTTCTTGTCAACAGCCTTGCTCGCTCTCTGCGGACTGTTCTCCCAGTCTCCGAACCAACGCTTAAATTGTTGCGAATTTGTAACGTTTTCGTATTTCGCGTTGACAGACGTACCGCTTTCGCGTATACTATGTATAGAGCCCTCCCGAGGCAGCCCACCGGACAATTGGAGTCCGGCCCGCTGTAGTAGAGACAAGGCTTCTTTTGAGCCCGCACGAGGCAGATGCCTAGGCAATTGGAGCCTAGCTGTCTGTAGTAGAGCCAAGGCTCTTTTTTTATCCCAATAATACAGCGTGTTTTTGCCTGCTGTTTCGCCGTTTATCGCCGCAACAAGCTGTTTGAGTACGTTTCCTTTACCGAATACAGAGGCTATTGCATTGCTGTCTATTGATAGATAGTTTTGCGTAGCAAACCCGTCTATCTGAATCGGTGCAACGACATTCTTGCCGTTTACCGTAAATCCGAGTATGGCAACAACTCTGTTGGACTCAGTGTCGGAATTGATAACCGCAATGGGACTTTCCAGAGCTTTCGGCAGCTGCTTTAACATACTTTCGCCGAGAGAATGGTCTGCGTCCTTCGTTCCGTTCAATGCGTAATCGACGTGCTGCCGGTTTATCGTGACCGGAAGGGCGTTAAAGCCTATGTCGCGTAAAACTTTCGGTGTACCGGAGACAATAAGCGAATCACGTTTCGGTATCAGACCTTTTTTGTAGTCGTCAACCTGCTGTTCAAAAGACTTTGTATAATCATACTTTTCGTCGCCGTCCTCGGCGGCTTTTTTGTTTCTTCCGTTAAATGAGTATGATATGTCGCCGTCCTCATCATTGTCCGCACTGTCCTCCGCAATAACCTCGCTCATGTCAACGTCGTCGTTCTTGCCTATGCCGAGTTCGCTGTCTATCTGTGACAGCCTTTCCTGAAGCTCTGTAAGTTCCGTTTCGTTCGGGAACGTCCTCTTTACTTCGCTTTCGAGCGTCTTTATTTCGCCGTTGTATGTGTCAATGGCATTCTCCGCGTCATTGTACATGGTTTCTATCTTTTCCGTGCTGTTTGTTATTCTCGTGAGATTTCCGGCGGCGCTGTCTCCTGCGCTTACCGTGTACCTTGACTTTCCGTCAAGATAGAAAACCAAACCTTTCTCAATAGACTGCGAAACCGAAAGCTTTAAGCCCCTGAATGTGCCGAGTTCGACCTCTTTGCCGTTTCTCGGTACTTTTCTCATAAGCTGTTCAAGAGCTTTTGCCGCGTCCGCCCTGTCGCCGTAAGTCTTTTTGCCGAGAGTTATTTCAAACTCTTTTCCCGTGTTTCTTTTTACCGTGTCCGCGTCTGCTTTGTATGATTCGGAATTCTTTTTAAGCCTTGAAATGGTTTCGGGCAGCGTTGCAAGACGGTGCTTGTTCTGCTCAAGTTCCGAAATAAATCGGCGCTGTTTGCTCTTTAGATTGCTTATCTTGTCCTCGACCTGTACTTTTTCAAGGAATAACGGGTTTCCGGAGGCTATTGACTTCGCCTCTCTCGCCGATAATACAAAGTCCGACATTTCCTCCAGTTCTTCCACGTTGCCGCCGCTGAGCGCCTGATTGATAAATCCGGCTTTTCTCTCAAGCATTTGCCACTGATAGCTGTCGTATGAACGCTCCTGTATGTAACGGTAGATAGTGACCTCTTTGTTTTCGTTGCCGTAACGTATAATGCGTCCTTCGCGCTGCTCAATGTCGCTCGGACGGTAAGGTACTGTAAGGTGGTGCAGTGCCACAGCCTTGACCTGCGCGTTCATTCCTTCGCCCATAACCGCCGTAGAACCGATAAGCACGCGTATCTCTCCGCTGTTTACTTTTCCGCTGAGTTCGCCTTTGTCCTCGTAGTCCTGCGCAACGGCTATTTCCTCGCGCGGTATGCCTGCCGCAACAAGCTTGTTTATAAGGTCGGCATATGCGTTGAAATTGTAGCGCTTTCCGGGATTTCCGTTAACACCCTCGTCGCAGAATACAAACTGAGTGCCCTTGTTCCTGTCGCTCTTTTTGTACTCCTCGTAAATGTTTGCCGCAGCTTTTGAAAGCCTGTTGTCGGCGAGTGTTAATTGTTCTTCGGTGTATTTTCCGCCGAATAAGTCTTTTACAAAGCGTAAGTCGATAGCAGCAAGCTGTCCCATTTTGGTAATGGAAAGCATGTTGTTCTGCGATTTCTGACCGTTTGCGCGTACCTCGTCGATAAGACCGTCGAGTATTTCAAGAAATTCCTGCTGTATCGGATTGCTCTCGTTGGTGACATTAACATACTTTGCTTTCGGCAGATCCTTTACAACGTCCGCAGTTTTGAGAATGTCCGCAACCTGCCTGAACAGCGAAACCATTTCGGGCACGTTCTTGAATTTCGAGAAACGTTCTTTCATTCGTATCTTGGTTCCGGTAGGATCTATCTCGGCAGACGTAACAATGTCGCCGAATACCGACGCCCATGCGTCAAAAGAGCCTATTCCCGCGTCCTCAAGCGTTTTCGGAGCTAAGAAACGCATCATGTTGTACATTTCGCTCAGCGAGTTTGTGATAGGTGTCGCCGTTGCAAATATGACCGTTCCGCCGTTGTTGTTCAGATGATCCGTCATCATAAACATATTTTCCGCACGGCTCGCGCGTGTTTTGTTGCTCGGCTTGTTTATTGCAACGCCCGAAACGCGTGAAAGCTTTGATGAGAACGGCAGATTTTTGAAGTTGTGAGCCTCGTCTACGAATAAAGAGTCAACGCCGAGATCTTCAAATACAATGCCATTGTCCTTCGGGCTTTCGGTTATCTTCTTAAGATTTGCCTCCAGAGATTTTTTCTGCTTTTCAAGATCGCGTATAAACCTTGCGTCAATGCTTTTTCCCTGTTCGCGGCGTGCCGCCGTCACTGTTTCCTCAAGCCTTGCAATCTCGTTTTGAATAAATTGCTTTTTAGTGCCGTCCGAAACGTCAAGCATACCGAAAGATGAGTGCGGCATTATAACAATGTCCCATTCGTTTGCCGCGACCTGAGATAAAAACCTCGTTCTCTGCGCAGCGTTTGCGCCCTTTTCAAGATATATGACCTTTGCGCCGGGGTACATTTTAAGAATGTCGTTTCTGAAGTCCGATACCTTGTGGTTCGGAACTACAAACATGTTCTTTTTTGTTGTGCCGAGTCTCTTGCGCTCCATAGCCGAGATAATCATTTCCGCCGTCTTGCCCGTGCCTACGCCGTGAGCAAGTAAAGTGTTGCCGTTGAATACAATTCTCGCAACAGCGCGTTTTTGGTACGGTCTCGGTTTGAATGTGCTCGAAAGACCGCCGAATGTCAGGTATTCCGAAAGCGACGAAAAATCCATGTTCGCATAGGAATTGAACCTGTCGTTGTAGTCGTTTACAAGCGCTTCGCGGCGTTCCGTGTCCTTGAAAGCCCATTCTTCAAACGCGTCCTTGATGTCGCGTATTTTGTCCGCTGCTGCTTTTGTTTCGGCAACGTCAACGTTTCCGTCCGCGTCTCTTACCGTAACGGAACGCATATTTAAAGCTTTTTCGGCAAGTTTCATGCCGTCAATGCGGCTCGTGCCGTATTTCTTCGTGAGCAGCGTGTTGTCGCCCCATATGTTTCCGGATATGTACCATGTGCCGCTCTTTGAATCGTAGCTTACGGTCGGCTTGAACCTTAAACCGAATAACTGCGAAATAAAGTCGCGTATGTATTCCGGCTTTATCCATGACGCGCCGAATTGCGGAGTGATGTTCCCTGCGGTTTTCTGCACGGGAAGTACCGAACGTAATAATTTCTCGTTGCGCTCATACCCCGGCTTTCCCTCTACTGCTTTGAGCTTTTGCCTTACGTTGCCGGATAGATATATCTCCATGAGCTGGTAGTCGCCGTCCGGAGTGAGTATAATTCTGTCCGAGAGCTGCTCTGCGGCATTTTGCTCCGTCGTGCCTAAAAGAGAGGCAATGCGCGAAAGATCTACACCGCCCGTTTCCGATATTGTAATTCCGAGAGCGTCAAGCGCGTTTCCTGCTTTTTTGGGAGCTTGCTTTACAAACGTGTCCTTGAAAAAGACCTCCGATTTGATTATCTTCTTTGCCTTTGTGTCGTAGATTTCAAGACCGTTTGTTTTTATAAAATCGCTGTCCGCGCCGAGTAAAACGCGGTTGGAGGTAAGACTGCCGTTTTTCTTTACAAATTCGTCGTATACCTTGTTAAGGGTTTTGCGTAATTCCTCGCGTTCGGTGTCGGAAGCATTTCTCGCCGCAATAAGATTGTTGTATGCGTCGCGTACCGCCATGTAATCTCTTGCAATGCCTGCTTTCTTGCCGGTAATCTTCTTTACCTCTCCCGTCTGAAAGTCAGCATATACAACGCCGTCCCCGCTGTCGCGGAAACTCTGCGCCTTGTTGCCGAACTCGTTGACGTCTGTAACTCTTACGGTCTTGGTATCTGAAAGTAAGTTCTTCGGCAGCTTGGATATTGCGCCGTCAAGCATTTTTTTCACGTCGCCGGTCTGCCCTACGGATAATTTTTCGCCGTATTGTCCCCTGACCACTTCAGGATTACCCAGAATGTTCTGGGGGTGGTTTGCAAAATATTCGTTTATCGGCATACCGTGAAACTCGGATAGGTTGATAAAACTCTCGCCGTTGGGAACCTCGCCGTGCGCTCTCTTGCGGAAGATAATAAGGTCGGTAACGACGTTCGCACCGGCGTTTTTCGAGAATACCGTCGCAGGAAGCCTGTAAGCCGCAACTAAATCTGCTCTGCGTGAAAGTTCGTTTCTCAGCTTTGTGTCGTATTTGTCAAGTGTTCCGCTTGACGTGAGTAATGCCATAACGCCGCCGTCCGCAAGCTTGTCAAGACTTTTCATAAAGAAATAGTCGTGAATCATGTACTTTGTGCCCTTGTAGTCGTACTTGATGTCGCCGAAAGGTACGTTTCCTATGATTAAGTCAAATGCGCCGTCCTTAAACTGCGCGTCCTGAAAACCGCTTATCTTTACGTCTGCGCCGGAATAGAGATAACTTGCAATGCGTCCGGAAATGCTGTCTATCTCAACGCCGTGTAATCTTGATTTTTCGCTTAACGACTTCGGTATGCGCCCAAAGAAATTGCCTATGCCCATTGACGGCTCAAGAATGTTTCCGCCGAGGCAGCCTAAACGCTTTAACGCAGAATATATTGCGTCAATAACATATGTCGGAGTAAAATAAGCGTCGTTTACCGTGCTTCTCGCCGACTTTATTTCCTCGTCCGTCATAACCTCTCTGAGCCTTGATAAGTCGTAGGCAAACGCACCTGCAAGACCGCCCCAGCCCTTGTATTTCGCAAGTATTTCAAGCTGCGCCTTAGTAGGCTTTTTGCCGCTTTCCTCAAGCTCGTGAAGTACCTTTATAGCCTCAAGGTTGTCCTTTATGGACGGACGTCCGCTGTCAATGCTTTCCGCAAGCTCTTTTGAAATGGAAAAATTCTTCGGTTTTTGCTCTTTTTCCTGTTCCGAATCATTTTCCGGCTCTTTGTTTTGCTGTTCTTCTGTCAGTTCTTCAGCCTGTTCGGGTTGCTCCTTTTGCTTGACCTGCTCTTGTGCCTGCTCTTTGGTCTGCTCGCTTGTCTGCTTCTCGGAATTAATCTGCTCTTTTGACAGACTTTCGTTTGCCTTTTGCAGGGCAGCGTCCGAGTTTTCCTCGGTAACTGCGCCTGACTTTTCGTTTTCCTGCTCCTCGATGTTTTCCGAAACGCCTGTGTCCTCTGCGGCATTGATGTTTGCTGCGGCATTTTCGAGATTGTTTTCCTGTGTAACGGTACTGCCTGTGCCGTTCGCCCCGGTCTTGCCCGATATGGTTCCGGAACCGTTTGTCACCGCGTTGTCTTTCAGCCACTGCGCATAGTCGTATGCCGTCTTGTTTATGGGATAGAATACGTTTCCGTCCGTCATAACGCGGTATTCCGTCTCATAAGCGCTGTCAGGAAGAACGCTCTCATCTCCCGTAATGCTGTAATACAGTACAGGATCAACAGCTTTTATGTGTTCTCCGCCCTGTTTTGTTTCTTTGAGCGCACGCAGCTCTTTTATAAAATCAAAATTGTTTACGCCGAGCGCATGGTATTTAGCCTTGTTGTATTCAAAAGAATGTTTTACGTCACGTGAAACGTCGGAGTCATATTTGCTTTTGGCGATTTTGCTCTTAACGCTTCTCTTTCGTGTAACCTCTCTGCCGTCCGAAACGCTGCGTTCGATAAATCCGGCATAGGTTTGTTCTCCGTATTCCTTTGTGTTGTAATTGCTGCCGACAAGAGCTTTTTTAACCTTGCTTTTCTGCATCGGCGGCATATTCTCTGTGTGTTTTTCTACGCGTTCCCCCGTGCTGCCGTTCGGTATCGAAGTCTCAGACTTGTCCGCTTTGGTTTCGCCGTCTGCGTCCTTGCCGCTTACATCGACATTATCAGTTCCATTATGTCCTGTTCCGTCATTTCCATTGCGAAC
>ERZ824575.3515-NODE-3515-length-10827-cov-3.002878_pt1 | contig 10827 bp, 6 predicted proteins | sample MGYA00519470_ERZ824575 | MGnify/ENA primary metagenome ERZ824575 (study PRJEB31778, sample SAMEA3449170) | human gut metagenome | biome: human gut; feature: human-associated habitat; material: faeces | place: United Kingdom | collected 2010/2012 ...
TTTGCTGTATTATCAAAAGGATGATTACAACCAGGCAATCGAAGCCTATAAACAAGTTATCGAAAAATATCCGGGCAGTGAAGAAGCCCGGATGGCTATGCGCGATCTAAAATCGATCTATGTAGATCTCAACCGTATCGATGAATTTGCTGCTCTTGCCAATGCCATGCCGGGACATATCCGCTTCGATGCCAATGAGCAGGACTCTCTGACATATACTGCCGCAGAAAAAATCTATATGCGGGGACGACTGGAAGAAGCAAAAACAAGTTTCAACAAATACTTGCAGACTTTCCCGGAAGGAGCTTTCAGCTTGAACGCACATTACCATCTTTGCTTGATCGGAAGCGAACAGAAGAACTATGATATGATTCTTCTCCATTCCGGAAAGCTATTGGAATACCCCAACAATCCGTTTGCAGAAGAGGCTCTTATTCTTCGTGCCGAAGTACAGTTCAATCAGCAACAGACTGCAGACGCTTTGACCAGCTATAAAATGCTGAAAGAGAAAGCAACTAATGTGGAACGCCGCCAGCTTGCTGAAACCGGAGTACTTCGTTGCGCTTTTCTGCTGAGAGACGACATCGAAACAATTCATGCCGCTACCGACTTGCTGGCAGAAGCCAAACTTAGTCCGGAGCTAAGAAACGAAGCCCTTTATTATCGCGCCAAAGCATATACCAAGCAGAAAGCCGATAAAAAAGCTGTGGATGATTTGCGTGAGTTAGCCAAAGATACACGTAATGCATATGGAGCTGAAGCCAAATATCTGGTGGCGCAATCGCTTTACGATGCAAAAGAATACAACGCCGCCGAGAAAGAACTTCTCAACTACATAGAGCAAAGTACACCACACGCTTATTGGCTGGCACGCAGTTTTGTCCTTTTGTCCGATGTATATGCCGCCATGGGCAAAGACTTGGATGCACGCCAATACCTGTTGAGTCTGCAACAGAATTATCAAGGCAACGATGACATCGCAACTATGATCGAAAGCAGACTGAGCAAATTGAAAGTTAAAAATTGAAAGTTGAGAACTAAAATATAAAACTAAAATGAAACGATCTCTTTATATAATAGGTGGAATCACATTGGCAATCTCCATGCCATCCCATCTCCTAGCCCAAACGACACAGCCGAAAGATACGACCATGAATCGTACCGTCGTTGTGGAACAAGAATACAATCCGGACATCATGGATGCTTCCAAAGTGAACGTCCTGCCTAAAGTCGAAGAACCGACTGTCAGCAAAAAAGAAGTGGAATATGCTACTACATTCTTTCCGGCAACTTCCGTTCCGGCAGGGTTGATGAATCCTTATACCGGAAAAGAAATACAACCCGGAAGCGCCCCCGGATATGTACGTGCCGGTTACGGCAATTTAGGCAATCTGGACATCCTCACCAATTATCTATTCCGTCTGTCGAAGAAAGACAAGCTGAATGTACGTTTTCAAATGGACGGCATGGATGGAAAGTTGACTCTCCCTTACACAGACGGCGAAAAATGGAATGCTTTTTACTACCGCACACGTGCCAATGTGGATTATACGCACCAGTTCAATAAATTAGACTTGAATATTGCCGGAAACTTCGGGCTAAGCAACTTCAACTTCCTGCCGGGAAGCGTCAACAGCAAGCAGAAATTCACATCCGGTGACTTCCATGCGGGCATTCATTTCACTGATGAGACTGCACCACTGCGTTTCAACGCAGAAACAAATCTGTTGATGTATGAACGTCAACATAACATGTTCAATGAATCTGAAGCCAATACAGGTATCAAGGAAACAATCATACGCACCAAAGGCGATGTCACGGGAGCTATCGGCGACCAACAATTAATAACTATCGCTTTGGAAATGAACAATCTTCTCTACAACGGATATACAAAGAATGTTTCCACCGGAGATGAATACTTCAAAAACTACACAACGCTTCTTTTAAATCCATATTACGAACTGGATAATGATGACTGGAAATTGCATATCGGAGCCAATGTAGATTTATCTTTCGGATTTGACAAGTCTTTCCGTATCTCACCCGATATCACTGCACAGTATATTTTTTCTGATAGCTACATTGTTTATGCAAAAGCAACCGGCGGTAAGCAATTGAATGATTTCCGCAGATTAGAAAGTATCTGTCCTTACGGTGAACTGCCGGAGGCAAATACCACTGCCACTTTGGGATACGTACAACGTCCTTATGATACTTACGAGCAAATCAACGGTAGTATCGGATTCAAAGCAAGCCCTTATCCGGGACTTTGGTTCAACGTGTTCGGTGGTTATCAGAATCTAAAGAACGACTTATCTTATTTAGGTTTTGACCCAAGTAATATTCATTCAGGTTCTTACCTTTCTTTTGCTCAAGATAATACAGAAAATCTCTACCTTGGCGGTGAAATCAGTTACGATTACAAAGATATCCTCGGAATATCAGCTAAATATACTTACCGTAATTGGGACAGCAAAACAGAGGAGTATCTGTTGGCTGTGAAACCAGTCAGTGAAATGTCTTTCAATGTACGTATTCATCCGATCTCTGCTCTTAACATAAATCTAGGTTATGATTACATCAACCGGAAAGAAGTGAAAGAGTATGCAAAAATGACCGCAATTAATGATTTGCATATCGGAGCCAGCTATAATGTATTCAAAGGAGTATCCGTTTATGCGCAAGTACATAACCTGCTGAACAAGAAATATCAATATTATTTAGGTTATCCTACGGAAGGATTCAATTTCTTAGGAGGATTGAGTTTCCGATTCTAAATTAATGAAAGGGGCGTTTCCATTTCCGGATAACGCCCCTTCTCAAAAACTTAAACTTCAATTATTTTGTTGTCTTCACTACAAATCCGTAATAGATTTACAAACCTTGTATTTCTTCTGCCGACAGACCTGTTATCTGTGAAATAGTATTAATAGGAATATTCAAAGCCTTCATATTACGTGCTGTTTCTCTTTTTTCTTCCGCACGTCCTTCTGCACGACCTTCTGCACGACCTTCCGCGCGACCCTCTGCGCGGCCTTCCGCACGTTCTGTCAATATATTATCTTTCAATATTACAATATTATCCAAATGACGATAATATGCTTCAAGTTCAGTTTTCGTCATTTTATCGAGTTTCAATCGTTCACGAGCCTCCGTCAAACCGGGAGCAGTAGCACTATCTGGTATATCACCTGTATTCAAATAACAAATCCATTCTTCCAACGGACTCTTGGCAACCTGATTAAAGTCATTCACCTTTAATATATAATATTCAGGATAAAGCTGGCTGACAGCATCGACCTTAAACGTCTGTTTCTGAAATGGAGTTAACTCCAGCACATCATTCTGATGAATCCCTCTGAACTCCGTTTTACCATGATATACTATATCCTTTCCATTGCCTAATGAAAAATAGACAATATTAACGCTATACACTTTACGTACTTTATCATAACCTTCTCCACGATTAATGTACTCGGTCACCAATTTAGAAGTACCAAACAACATACGTTGGAAATAAGCATACTCATTGTTATTCTGAACTTCAATCAGAATAAGCTCTCCTTTAGAGTTCTCCGCAAGCATATCAACACGATTATACTTATCAAACTCATCTTCTTGATTTCCTTCACTTTCCAACAATTTCTGAATGACAATCTTTTCATTGAGAAGAGTAGTCAGAAAGCCTTCAAGAACTGCAAAATTGGCTTTATTACGCAATAAGCGTTTCATAGCCCAATCGAAACGAATATAATTACTTGACATAAGTTCGTCTCCTTTCTTGTTATCTTGTTTCAAGCTAACAAAGGTAAGCAGAAAATGTTTGATTTCAAGTATATATGCTTCAATTTCTTTCTACTAAGAATATTCTATCTTCCACTGTCCCAAAGTCCGCGTTGTACTATCGAAATTCACTCCAACTTTAACAACCTTGCGATGCTCTACCTCATAAGGAATGGCATACTGTTTACTATTAATTTGTGCCAACGCTTCTTCGGGAGTTCCGTCTACCTTAAATTCAAACACATAAATCGCATCAGGCATCTTGATTACCACATCAGCCCTACCAATAGCATTCTTAACCTCTACATCCACATATTGCCCCATCAAACGGAATAACAAATAGAAAATAGTCTGATAGTGCTTTTCCTGATTATTCTCCAAATCATAAGGTATAGAAGAAAAGAAAGAACGAGTACGAAGAAGGCACTGCTCAATATCACCTTTCATCAGGTCTCTTACAAAAGAGACTACATAAAAATTACTTTCACGTGTCGGTTGATTGAGATAGGAAGGGATCAGAGTCTCAATAAAGCCTATCTTAACTTCTTCGTTGGGATAACCTAATGTATATGTACGAAAGAGAGGTTCATATCCTTTAATAGTCAAATAGCCACTCTGATAAAGTACAGGAATCGGATCGGTAATAACCTCTGTCGCTTTATCAAAATCTTCGTCTTTCACTTCCATCTTTTCCAATAGAGTAAGACTGAAGTCCATTCGCTGTAACATTTCAATCAAGAAAGTAGGCGTACCGGTAGAAAACCAAAAGCTCTTATAATCTCTTTGCGAAAATGCATTGAAAAGGCTGAACGGATTGTAAATATCTTCACAAATCTTGCTGAAATGATAACCGTCATACTGCCGTTTCAAATGCCGACAAGCTTCTTCATAGGTTTCATTATTCGCTTGAGCTATCCTCTCAATATCCGGTTGCATCTGACTTAGCAACTCTTGCTCTGTAATACCACAAATAGCACTATAATCATCGCTCATACTGATATTCTGCAAGTTATTCAGCTCACTAAATATACTCATCTGACTGAACTTGCTGATTCCTGTCAGAAACAAGAAACGAAGATATTGCCCTTGCGCTTTAAGAGGACTGAAAAACTTCCGCATTTCAGTTCGCAATTGTCCTTGTAAAGCAGAGTCGCTATTACTATCCAATAAAGGTGCATCATATTCGTCAATCAATACAACAGCCTGCTTTCCTGTCTGTTGGTAGATTCGTTGAAGCAAACCGGTTAAACGGGCTGCATAGCTCGTTTCTTCTTCATTTTTCCCATAAGTCCTCTCCCATTCGCTTAGATAAAGATTCAATTGCTCTTGCAAATCTTCGATTGTGGTGTATTTCGTTCTACTAAAATCAATATGCAACACAGGATAAACAGTCCATTCTTTCTCTAACTGTTCCATAGCCAATCCTTCGAACAACTCTTTCTTTCCGGAAAAATAAGCTTCAAGAGTAGAGACTAGAAGACTTTTTCCAAAGCGACGCGGACGACTAAGGAAATAAATCTTATTTGTATGAGTCAAATGATAAATTAATGCAGTTTTATCAATATACACACAATCATTATTACGTAAATCCTCAAAATTCTGTATTCCGATAGGATATCTTCTAAATGTCTCTTTCATACCACTCTAATGCTTTTATTGGAAATATGAACAAAGATACGAAATAAAATGATTACATGACACTTAATATTATTATAAAACCCTACAATATCATTCAATTGCATTGTTCGATTCACATAAACTTATCTAAAGAACTACCTTATTAATAGCCATTAAAATAGTGACGCTATCCCACCAATATAGTGACGGTATATGCTTAGGATAGCGTCACTATCCAAGGCAAATACCGTCACTATATTTAAACCGAATATTTCGGGCTTTTAACTCTAGTTTCCGCGCTGTGTAGGCAAGGTAAATTCCTGCGAATCACAAATCATTCCATTCTCGTCCGCCACTGCGACACGGAATGTCACTTCACCGTCTTTCAATTTTTCACCTGCATGAATGGAAGCGGTATAACGGATGCCTTCACCCGGAAGAATTTCCTCCACCATCACGGAAGGAGAAATGCCGAGATGCTTCACCTTCCCCACCGTTTCTACCACAGGAACTACATTATAAACAGGATTTCTCCCTTCATTCATAATCTCAAAGATTATCTTGCTATTTTCTCCCGCATCAATCACATGACTGCGATTATCATCTATAAAACGGATCTTGCGCAACTTCAGTTGAGAAATAGGCTGTTGCACTTGCGGCTGTTTCTTATACTTTTGCACACGCACTTCCCGTACTTCAGGAATATACGCATCTTCCTCTATTTGCTCTTGCCTCGGCGCCGTCAACGCGTTTCCAATAGCCGCACCGGCAATGGTTCCCACAATATTCCCAATAGCAGAACCACGGTAACCGCCCCTCCAGCCATGATTATTATCTCCGATAAGTCCGCCTATCGAACTTCCCAGACTACCTCCGATAGAAGCACCTGCCATGATAGCTCCCGGATTTCCCATACGCCCCGACGCACATCCACTCACAATCAAAGCGGAAAGCAAAATTACTGTTAGTTGTTTCTTCATGAGTCTCTCTATTTAGTGTTATTATTTATTCTACCACTTTAAAACGAGCGAAACGTAATAATAGTTGTTTGTCTCCCGCATTTTTAAAATGAATAGTTGCTTTCGCATTGTCTCCCGTTCCTTCTACTTTAATCACTTCACCCAATCCGAAACGTTCGTGCTCTATCATCTGTCCGGCCTGTACTCCTGCTACCGATGGCGAAGTGGAAGAGGTTGCCTGTGCACCGCTACTTGGGCTAACAGTACTAACTTTCTTCAAATTCCTCGGTACGCTGGAAGCAATGATCTGTGCTTTCGGACGTTCACGTTGTTCGGAAGATGTACTTCCGAAAGGGGCACGCGACGGAGAAGCTGAACGGGTGAATCCTCCTTCAATCTCTCTACGGAAACGTCCTGCACCTTCATCGACAGCACGGCTCACTCCTGCCTCATGCGGCAATTGCAAGTAATGAACATCGATATCACGCAAGAAACGACTGGGGCTTCCAAATTCCATCTTTCCATAACGGAAACGGGTTTTGGCAAAAGACAGATAACAATGTTCCTCCGCACGAGTAATAGCTACATAGAACAAACGACGTTCTTCTTCCAGTGCCCGGGGAGAATCTCCTACCATCCCACTGGGAAACAGGTTTTCTTCCAGACCGACCACAAATACATTCTTAAACTCCAATCCTTTAGCCGAATGAACTGTCATCAACGTTATCTTTTCCCCATCATCCGCCTTGTCGGAATCCTGATCGGTAAGCAATGCAATCTCCGAAAGGAAATCGGTAAGAGACACATTCGGGTTACCCTCCTCCTGTCGCAAAGCGCAGAAGTCATTCATTCCATTCACTAACTCTTCTATATTCTCTTTACGACTTAGATTCTCGGGTGATGTGTCCTGACAGACATCGTTGATAATGCCGGACTGACGGATGATATTCGTTCCTATTTCATAAGCGTTCTTATCTGCCTGATCGACAATGAAACTTTCTATCAATTCACGAAAGCCTTGCAGTTTCGCATGCGTTCCTTTATTTATATCCAGTCCGTAACTCAATGGTTCGCAGAGTGTCGCCCAAAGACTTACACCATGATCGGTAGCCGCCGATATAATCTTCCCGACCGTCGTATCTCCAATGCCACGCGCCGGATAATTAATAATCCGCTTGAATGCTTCTTCATCATTCGGATTCACTACCAAACGGAAATAAGCAATCACATCTTTTATCTCTTTTCGCTGGTAGAACGAAAGTCCTCCGTAAATCTTATAAGGTATACTCCGTTTCCGAAGAGCCTCTTCAAAAATACGGCTTTGTGCATTCGTACGATACAGGATGGCAAAATCAGCATATCCGTAGCGATACTCCCGTCGCAGTTCCGCAATCTTATTAGCTACAATATCTCCCTCTTCCACATCGCTATACGCCTGAAATACGCCGATAGGTTCCCCCTTTTCTTTCTCCGAAAACACGGCTTTCCGTATCTGGCGTTCATTCTTCTCAATCAGGCTGTTGGCAGCACAAACAATGGTTTGTGTGGAACGGTAATTCTGCTCCAGTTTAAAGACTTTCGTATTGGGATAGATTTTTGTAAAATAGAGAATATTGTCAATATCCGCCCCACGGAAAGAATAGATACTTTGCGCATCATCTCCCACGACACAAATGCGTTGGTTCTCTTTCGTTAGTTGTAGTATAATATTGTGTTGAGCATAATTTGTATCCTGATACTCGTCTACCAACACATAATGAAATTGATCTTGATAACGTGTCAACACATCTGGGAAATCACGGAACAGAATGTAAGTATATACCAGCAAGTCATCAAAGTCCATAGCTCCCGCCTGACGGCATCTTTCCCAATAGCGAGTATAGATATCACGGATAGCGGGCATCCTAGCAGCTATATCTCCTTCGTAAGCCTCTTTATTGGCAGCGTACCCCGTAGGAGTGACCAAATGATTCTTAGCATTGGAAATACGCGCCTGCACTACTCCAGGTTTATAAGTCTTCTCATCCAGTCCCATCTCTTTAATAATAGAACGAAGTAAACTTTTACTATCAGCTGCATCATAAATAGAAAATTGGGGAGTAAATCCGATATATTGTGCTTCTCGACGGAGGATACGAGCAAAGACTGAATGGAAAGTACCCATCCATATATAACTTGACCATGGAAGGCCTATGTCACGATTAACACGTCTCACTATCTCATGTGCAGCCTTGTTGGTAAAAGTCAATGCAAGTATATGATGTGCATCATACCCTTTCTCCTTTATCAGATAATCAATTTTATAAGTCAACACACGTGTCTTTCCCGAACCTGCACCGGCTATCACCAGCGAAGGCCCGTCGTTATAAGTCACTGCTGCACACTGACTCTCATTTAATTCCTCTATATAGTTGGTATTCATAACAGCATTATAAAAACAATGAGGATTTTTAACAAACCCTTGGCGTTCAAATTTGTTTCAATACGACAAAAGTATAACATTCATTTGACAATGAAGATATTTTTATGAATTTTCATCACTAACTATTTAACCTAATCACTCAAAGCAATGAAAAAGAGTATATTTTTATCATTTATTTTATGTTTGTGCCTTGTCGCCTGCATACCACAGCAAGCAATGGCACAAAAGCAAAGCCGCATGGAAAAGCTGCTAAGGTATCTGAACGACAATGACGCCGACAAATGGCAGAAGAACAGGGAAAAACTGGATGACGAAACAAAGGCGTACTATGCCGAAGATTTATCATTGATGGACGTCCTCAACGACCTGTGGAACGGACAGAGCGAACAGGCAGCCACCCTCTACTTCGGCTGCTACGAGAAAGCCGCCCAAAGTAACTTCCCCGGCATCTGCGAAGGGGAAAAGATTCCGCTTTCTCAGATACGGGACAAGGCGGACCAGTCCATTATCAACCTGCTGGAGGCCTCGAAAGATAAAATACCTTTCAGCCGGGCACTGCTGGACAGCATTCACGCCACCGAATATCCGGTTGACTCCGCCATGCTGCAACGGCTGCAGAACATCCGCGAGGTGGCACTGCTGGAAGGAATGCTCAAAACCCCCACTCCCATCATCTATCAGACTTACGTCAAGGAGTATCCCAACGGCAAATTTATTGCACAAGTCAACGCCTCCGAAAACGTACGGCTCTACCAACTGGTGAAGACGGCCCCGACTCCTGCAAACTTCAAAGCCTTCTTTGAAGACCCCGAAATGCAAAAGTATTATCAAGACAGAGGTCCGCGCCCCTATCTTGCCGAGGTCCGTACCTTATACGATGATTTCCTGTTCCAACGTATCGACAGCCTGAAAAAAGAAGGAAATGCCACCGCCATCCGGCAGATTATCGATGATTATAAGAACACACCTTATCTGTCCACCGGTGCACGGACTCACCTGAACGATCTTGAATATCTCAGTGAAAAGGCAGACTTCGAGCTTCTGAAACCGGCAATAGTCAACTCCGAATCGCTCGGTTTATTGCAGGAATTCCTCAAAACACACAAGTATAAGGAATTTCGTGACCAGGCAAAGAATTTGCGTGCTCCATTTATCCTGCAAGCCATCGTTTCCACCCCGACTACTGTAAAATATTACACTCAAGGACGATTGATAAAGTGCTGCGAGACCGACAGCACCGGTAATATTACGACCAGCTACACCTACAATGACAAGGGGCAGCTTACCACCACATTATCCGTGACTGAAAAGAACGGGCAACCCATCAACGAGGTGCAAACCAGCAGGCTGTACGACCCGCAAGGCCACTGCATCTTCGAAGTGAAGACTAATCCGAAAACCAAAACGGACTTCTACCGCCGTGCACGCCGCATCGGTATCGACGGAAGCATCGAAAGTGATTCCCTAAAATACATGGACGGCAGATATACCGTCAGCAGCTACAACAAGCAAGGATTACTGACGGAAACCAAAGAGTACAACAAGAACGGGGAAATGGAGGGATATACAGTCAACAAATATGACGACAAAGGCAGAATGACCGAATCTCAGCATCAGAATATGCTCTTTGTCAATTCGCCCAACCAGATTCTCTCACAAAAAGAACTGTATGAATATGATAAATACGGATACCTCACCCGCATCGTCTACCAACGTATCTTCGGCAACAGCCAAAAGACGTCCGGCTGCCTGACCTGCCTGTACGACGAGTACGGAAACCGGATCGACGGTGACTCCTATTACGAGTATGACAATACGGGGCAATGGATATGCCGCACCAGCTATGACAACCCACAGCAAGTGGAACGTATACAGTACATTTATAAATAAAAATAAAATACCGTGAACCTTTTACGAACTATGGCTGTTATTATAGTATAACAAAACCATTTAAAGTTTTGACAATATGAATACTATATTAATGTCTTTAATAATTATGACCATGACTTACGAAATGCCTAAACTTCCTTACGCAAACAACGCGCT
>ERZ824575.3524-NODE-3524-length-10799-cov-9.161113_pt1 | contig 10799 bp, 9 predicted proteins | sample MGYA00519470_ERZ824575 | MGnify/ENA primary metagenome ERZ824575 (study PRJEB31778, sample SAMEA3449170) | human gut metagenome | biome: human gut; feature: human-associated habitat; material: faeces | place: United Kingdom | collected 2010/2012 ...
CACTGGTAGGCGGTGAGACCGCAGAGCATCCCGGACTGATGCCTGAGGATGAGTACGATCTGGCCGGATTTGCAGTAGGTGTGGTAGAGCGTAAGGATCTGATCACCGGCGAGAACATCAAGCCCGGTGATGTACTGGTGGGAATCACTTCCTCCGGTGTACATTCCAATGGTTTCTCCCTGGTGAGAAAGGTATTCGATATGACCAAAGAGAGCCTGGATACCTATTATGACGAACTGGGCAAGACTCTGGGTGAAGCACTGCTTGCTCCCACCAGAATCTATGTGAAGGCTATGAAGTCTGTGAAGAACGCAGGCGTTAAGGTAAAAGGCTGCAGCCATATTACCGGCGGCGGTTTCTATGAGAATATTCCCAGAATGCTTCCTGAAGGCATCCGCGCAGTTGTGAAGAAGGACAGCTACGAAGTACCCGCTATTTTCCGTCTGATGCAGAAAAAGGGCAACATTGCTGACGAGATGATGTACAACACCTACAACATGGGTCTTGGCATGGTGCTGGCACTGGATCCCGCAGATGTGGACAAGACTCTGGAAGCACTGAAGGCAGCAGGGGAGACCGCTTACGTGGTAGGTACCTGCGAAGCCGGTGAAAAGGGTGTGACCCTATGTTAAGAGTAGTCGTACTGGTATCCGGTGGAGGAACGAATCTGCAGGCGATCATTGATGCTATCGCAGCGGGCAAGGTCACCAATGCGCAGATCGTCGGTGTCATCAGCAACAACAAGACGGTGAAGAGCCTGGAGAGAGCACGTAATGCAGGAATTCCTGCGGTATGTGTGTCTCCGAAGGATTATGAGAGCAGAGAAGTATTTAACGATGCGTTGCTTGCAAAGGTGAAGGAATTTACCCCGGATCTGATCGTGCTGGCAGGCTTCCTGGTGAAGATCCCGGAGACTATGGTGCATGAATACAGTAATCGTATCATCAATATTCATCCGTCTCTGATCCCCTCTTTCTGTGGTGTGGGATACTATGGACTTCATGTGCATGAAAAGGCACTGGAGCGCGGTGTGAAGGTCACCGGAGCCACCGTGCATTTTGTGAATGAAGGCATGGATGAAGGCCCTATCATTGCACAGAAAGCAGTGGCAGTGGAAGATGATGATACCCCGGAAATCTTACAGAGACGTGTCATGGAACAGGCTGAGTGGCTGCTTCTGCCTCAGGCGGTGGATGACATTGCCAATGGACGGATCTGCGTCGTAGACGGCAAAGTAAAGCATAACAAATGAGTAACTATTCAGAGCCAATGGGCGAAGTAATCACCATGAGCAAATAGCATACAAACATGTTATTCAGGAAAGCCTCGCAGAGGCGGTTTTGCGAATGGGGGGTGAATAGTTACGGAATAAGGAGAAACATAATATGGGTATGAAAGTATTGATCGTAGGTGGCGGTGGCAGAGAGCATGCCATTGCAACCTGTGTTGCAAAGAGTCCTAAGGTAGATAAGATCTATTGTGCTCCGGGCAATGCCGGAATCGGTCAGATCGCAGAATGTGTTCCCATCGGAGCCATGGAATTTGACAAGATCGTTGCTTTTGCGAAGGAACAGGCCGTTGACCTGACCATCGTAGGTATGGACGATCCTCTGGTAGGCGGACTGGTAGATGCACTGGAGGCAGAGGGCCTGCGTGCTTTCGGACCCCGTAAAAATGCAGCAATCCTGGAGGGCAGCAAGGCTTTTTCCAAGGATCTTATGAAAAAATATAATATTCCTACCGCAGCCTATGAGAATTTCGATAATGCGGAGGATGCCATCAAATATCTGAAGGAGCAGGCAAGTTTCCCTACCGTGCTGAAGGCAGATGGCCTGGCACTGGGAAAAGGCGTACTGATCTGCAATACGTTGGAGGAAGCTCTGGCAGGCGTGGATGAGATCATGCTGGACAAGAAATTCGGTGCGGCTGGTAATCGTATGGTCATCGAAGAGTTTATGACCGGAAGAGAAGTCAGTGTACTTTCCTTTGTAGATGGCAAGACCATCCGGATCATGACTTCTGCACAGGATCACAAGAGAGCGAAGGACGGCGATCAGGGACTGAATACCGGCGGTATGGGAACCTTTTCTCCCAGCCCGTTCTATACCGAAGAAGTGGATGCATTCTGCAAGAAATATATTTACCAGGCTACGGTGGATGCCATGGCAGCGGAAGGCAGACCTTTCAAAGGCGTTATTTTCTTCGGATTGATGCTGACACCGAACGGTCCCAAAGTACTGGAGTACAATGCAAGATTCGGTGACCCGGAGGCACAGGTGGTACTGCCCCGCATGAAGAACGATATTATCGAGGTCATGGAGGCTTGTGTGGACGGTACTCTGGATCAGATCGATCTGCAGTTTGAAGACAATGCTGCAGTCTGTGTGGTTCTGGCCAGTGATGGCTATCCGGTATCCTATGAGAAGGGTTATGTGATAAACGGACTGGAGAAGTTCAACGGAAAAGACGGCTATTATTGTTTCCATGCGGGAACGAAGCTCACAGACAAGGGAATCGTGACAAACGGCGGACGTGTTCTGGGAGTGACAGCCAAGGGAGCTACCCTGAAGGAGGCCCGTGCCAATGCCTATGAGGCAACGGAATGGATCACCTTCGAGAACAAATACATGCGTCATGACATTGGCAAGGCAATCGATGAAGCGTAAGACATGTCAGGATACAGAAGGAGTTGCAGATGAAAAAGACAGTACAGAGAACAAGTAAATTCAAGGCTTTCTGGGGAATGCTTGCATTGGTGCTTGTGCTGGGAGCAGGACTTTTTGCCGAGAATCTGGCGTTTGTCAGCCATGCGGAAAGCGCAGCCAAGGTAACAGCATCCAGTGCAAAGATCCGTAAGAGCGCGGATTCTTCCAGTGAAGTCATCGGCAGTGCGGCAAAGGATAAGACCATTTCCATCAAGAGCCAGACCAAGGGAGCGGATGGCTATACCTGGTATGAGGTATATGTGGATGCGAATACGCTGGGATATATTCGTTCCGATCTGGTAAGCATTACCGACGGATCTACCCCGCCGTCTTCTTCAACTACGACCACCACGACAACTACAACGACGACTACCACAGCAACACCGGCTCCGGCAGTGAATGAAACACCGGTGGATGTCACAGCGGTGGAGCCTGTAAGTGCTACCGTGACGGGCGGACAGTCGGTGCGTGTGCGCAGCAATGCATCTACCACGAGCCAGATCGTAACCACGGCAGAGAACGGAATGGCTCTGACCGTCACCGGACAGGCTACCGGTACGGACGGCAATACCTGGTATCAGGTGAATTTCATCGCCAACAATACCGAAGTGACCGGATTTATCCGTTCCGATTATGTGGCGTTATCCGGAGAACTGCAGGCACCTTCCACAGAGCAGCCTGCGGAAGAACAGCCTTCGGAAGAACAGCCCGCCGAGGATACACAGACCACTTCCAAGGACTGGGATACCCAGTTGCAGGGAGATGCATGGTATCTGTTAGATATGGTAGGACAGAAACAATACAAGATCGATGATCTGTTCAGCTCTATTGACCAGATTACTGAGATCAATGCGCAGTTTGAGACCAATCAGAAGAAGATCACCAGTCAGAAGGTCGTGATCATTATTCTTGTCATTCTTCTGGTGGCAGCGGCGGCAGCAGTCACTCTGCTGATCTTCAAGATCAAGGATATGACGGATGCGGCTGATTTCTCTGATGCGGAGGAAGCAGCACTTCGCAGAAGAAGAGTGGACAGACCCCAGACCGGCAGAGGTCAGGGTGGAAGACCGGCACCTCAGGGCGGCAGAACCCAGGGTGGCCAGAAAGTGATGCATGAAGTGGGAGCGGAGAGACGTCCCGCAGGAAAGCCCGCCGGACAGGGCGGCAGACCGGTGCAGGGACAGAGACCGGCAGGCCAGCAGGCAAGACCCGCGACACAGGGAGCCAGACCTACGGCACCCCAGGCCGGAAGACCCGCACCGCAGGGAACCAGACCTGCAGCACCTCAGACCGGAAGACCCGCACCGCAGGGAACCAGACCTGCAGCACCCCAGACCGGAAGACCCGCACCGCAAGTAGACAGACCGGTAAAACCGGCACAGAATAACGGTAATCCGCAGGATCCCGGCTGGAAGTCCAAGAACTTCATGTCCGATGATGACGAGTTCGAATTCGAATTCCTGAACTGGGACGGCGACGAAGAACAATAGGAATAAAAAGACCGGAAACGGCATCTTACGAGAGTGGGATGCCGCTTTCTTTTTAAAATTTTGATAAACTTTCCCGGTCTGCAGTTGACAGCACCGCCCTCACTGTTATAATAGACGTATAACAATCGGTGACAGTGGGAAGGGAGTGATTTTGATGATAATAGAGATAGATTTCAACAGTAATGAAGCGCTCTATATGCAACTGCGCAATCAGATCATCATGGGAATTGCCACGTCACAGTTTCATGAGGGAGATTCCCTGCCGAGTGTACGGCAGCTGGCGGATACCATCGGGATCAATATGCATACTGTAAATAAGGCCTATACGGTTCTGAAGCAGGAGGGCTATGTCAAGGTCGACAGGCGAAAGGGAGCCGTGATCGCTCTGGATGTGGACCGTATGCGTGCGGTGGATGAATTGCGGAAGGAACTGCAGGTAATACTTGCTAAGAGCAGCTGCAAAAATATTTCCAGGCAGGAAGTACATGAATTGATTGATGAAATTTATGAAGAATATGGAGGACTGAATTGATGCAGTCACAGTTTACGGATAAAGCGCAGAATGCGCTTGCCCAGGCCGGCAGATGTGCCAGAGGCCTGAAACAGGGCTATATCGGGACCGAACACATTCTGGTGGGACTCCTGAAGGAAGATACCGGTGTAGCCGCAAAAGTGTTGGCGGATAACGGAGTAGAAGTGGATCAGGTCATGGAAATGATCCGGGATCTGATCGCCTTTGAAAACGGTGTGGCCGTGAAGGACAAAGAGGGATATTCTCCCAGAGCTGCCCGGATTCTGGAAGAGGCACACCGCCAGGCTGCCCGTTTCGGACAGAAGCAGACCGGCACGGAGCATCTGCTTCTTGCACTGATCAAAGAGGGCGAGAATGTTGCCGTGCGTCTGCTGAACACGTTGGGAGCCAATGTGCAGAAGATCTATGTAGATACCCTGATCGCCATCGGACAGGACGGCAATCTGTACAAGGAAGATCTGGGGAAAAAGGGAGACCGCAAGGCGAAGCAGTCTACACTGGAACAATACAGCAGAGACCTGACGGCTCTGGCCAGAGAAGGAAAATTGGATCCTGTGGTAGGCAGAGAAGAAGAGATCCGCAGAGTAGTGCAGATCTTAAGTCGCCGCACGAAGAACAATCCCTGTCTCGTCGGAGAACCCGGTGTAGGTAAGACCGCCGTGGTAGAAGGTCTGGCAGCCCGCATTGTGGCAGGAGACGTACCTTTTACCGTGCAGAATAAGAGAGTACTGACACTAGATTTGTCGGGAATGGTGGCAGGAAGTAAGTACCGTGGCGAGTTCGAGGAACGTATCAAGAAGGTATTGAAGGAAGTGACGGAGGACGGGAATATTATTTTATTCCTGGATGAACTTCATACGATCATTGGTGCCGGAGGTGCGGAAGGCGCCATTGACGCTTCCAATATCATGAAGCCTTCCCTGGCCCGTGGAGAGATCCAGCTGATTGGTGCCACCACCATTGCGGAATACCGCAAGTATATTGAGAAGGATGCGGCTCTGGAGCGCAGATTCCAGCCGGTGACTGTGGAAGAACCTACAGAGGAAGAGGCGGTCCGTATTCTGGAGGGCATCAAAGGAAAATATGAGGATCATCACCATGTGCAGATCACCCCGGAGGCCATTGAGGCTGCTGTCAGATTGTCCAGCCGTTATATCAATGACAGAAATCTGCCGGATAAGGCCATCGATCTGATCGATGAAGCTTCGGCAAGCGCAAGACTGAGTGCATTGGATGCCCCGGATAAAGCGAAGGAGATCGCTGACCGTATCCACGAGATGGATCAGGAGATGGAGAGAGCTATCCGCATGGAAGCATTTGACCAGATGGCAGAGATCAAGAAGCAGCAGGATGCGCTGGTGAAAAAATATGACCGCCTGATGAAAAAGCGGGAGAAACAGGAAGCGGGCAATGTTATCAGTATCGGTGAGAATGAGATCGCCGAGGTCGTTGCCCAGTGGACCAAGATCCCCGTACAGAAGCTGGCGGAAAAAGAGAGCGAACGACTGTTAAAACTGGAGAAGACGCTGCATAAGCGTGTCATCGGCCAGGAGGAAGCAGTGACTGCAGTGGCCAGGGCCATGCGCAGAGGCCGTGTGGGTCTGAAGGATCCCAACCGTCCCATCGGCTCCTTCCTGTTCTTAGGTCCTACCGGTGTTGGTAAGACGGAACTGTCCAAGGCATTGGCAGAAGCCATGTTCGGCTCTGAAGATGCCATGATCCGTGTTGATATGTCCGAATACATGGAAGGCCATTCGGTCTCCAAGATGATCGGATCACCGCCCGGATATGTAGGCTTTGAAGAAGGCGGACAGCTGAGCGAGAAGGTTCGCCGTAATCCCTACTCTGTTGTTCTGTTTGACGAGATCGAGAAAGCGCATCCGGATGTATTTAATGTTCTTTTGCAGGTACTGGATGACGGTCATATCACGGACTCCAAGGGACGCAAGGTCAGCTTCAAGAACACTGTGCTGATCATGACTTCCAATGCGGGTGCACAGCGTATCGTGGATCCCAAGAATCTGGGCTTTGCCACAGAGAAGAGCGAGACAAAGGATTACGAGAAGATGAAATCCAATGTCATGGAAGAAGTAAAGCGCAGCTTCAAGCCGGAATTTATCAACCGTATTGATGATATTATCGTGTTCCACCAGCTGAACAATGAGAACATGAAGGAGATCGTGAATCTTCTGGCATCCAATCTGTACAAGAGATGTGAGGATCAGCTGGGGATCCATCTGACCATCACAGCAGCGCTGAAGGAGCATCTGGTATCCAAATATGCGGATAACAAGATGGGAGCAAGACCCTTGAAGCGTGCGATCCAGTCCGTGGTAGAGGATGCTCTGGCAGAGGAGATCCTGCAGAAAAAGGTGGTACCGGGAGATAAGGTATCTGCCGGATTCAAGGATGGAAAAGTTGTATTTACCGTGAAAAATTAAGTATTTGTAACTATTCAGTCACTCAATTTGCAAAATCGCTCTTGCAGAGCGTTCCTTTTGCTCATTGAGGTTACTTCGTCCTATAAATTACGTCAAAGGTTCTTACGAATGCAAGCATTCGACGTACCTATGACACAATTTACATGACTCTGAATAGTTACAAAATAAATAAAACTTTTTGTAGAAAAACAGGGTGAGATATATTATACTGTAACTATTCAAACCCCATTCGCAAAGAACGAAAGAGAAAGATGTATTGCGGATGCAGTTACTTTCAGGAGGACAGACAGATGGCAGTAGTGGAAGAAATACTTCGCAGTGAAGCAGACGGATCTATCAGTTTTGGTAATCACAAGCTGGCCAAGAAGGCAAAAGTGGAAGATTATGAGCATGCAGGAGATCTGCTGAAGGTTAAGACCTACAATGAGATGACAAAGCTGGAAAAGAACGGCATGTTTTTATATGAATCTGTTCCCGGAACCAGTGTACTGGAGTTCAAGGAAGCTGACAACAGTGTGGAGTTCATCGTAGAAGGTGACGAGGATTCCCAGATCACTGTAGGACTGAAGGACGATACCGAGTACGAAGTATTTATCGACGGTAAGAACGTAGGAACCATGAAAACCGGACTTGGCGGCAAACTGAGCCTGAGCGTAGAACTGGAAGCAGCAGGTGAAGTACCTGTTAAGATCGTAGAGGCGTAAGGACGCACTGCAAAGGAGTCCAGGCACGGAGGATATTGTAGTACTTCGTGACTGGGCTTTTTTTAAATATTCAGAGTTTCCGGAGGCGGTTTTGCGGGGGCTGAATAGGTATTACAATGATTGAGGAGAGAGCATGGCAAAAGGAAAGACGGCCACTGTATTTTTCTGTCAGAACTGTGGCTATGAATCCACGAAATGGCTGGGACAATGTCCCGGCTGCAGAGAGTGGAATACTTTCGTGGAAGAGACGATAGATAAAACGGAATTGAAAAATACCGGAAACGGTGCAAAGAGAGACAGGAGAGAGGCTTCGGAGCCCTGTGTGCTGTCGGAGATCGCTATCCGGGAGGAAAATAAGACTCTCACCGGAATTAAGGAACTGGATCGGGTGCTGGGAGGCGGCATTGTGCAGGGATCTCTGACGCTGGTAGGCGGAGACCCCGGTATCGGTAAATCCACACTGTTATTGCAGGTCTGCCATAACTTATCCACGGCGGGACATAAAGTATTGTATATTTCCGGTGAGGAATCCAAGGTACAGATCAAGATGCGGGCGGACCGTCTGGGGGCTTTTTCGGAGCATATGCTGCTACTGTGTGAGACGAATCTGGATATCATCAGTGAAGTGATCCGCAAGAGCAAGCCGGAGGTCGTGATCATCGACTCCATACAGACCATGTACAACGAGAGCGTGTCGGCGGCGCCGGGAAGCGTGTCTCAGGTGCGGGAATCCACCGGTATTTTGCTGCAGCTGGCAAAGGGACTGGGAATCTCAATCTTCATTGTAGGCCATGTGACCAAGGAAGGTACGGTGGCAGGTCCCAGAGTGCTGGAACATATGGTGGATACCGTTCTTTATTTTGAAGGGGACAGACATGCGTCCTACCGTATTCTGCGGGGGGTGAAGAACCGTTTTGGATCTACGAACGAGATCGGTGTTTTCGAGATGCGGGAAACGGGACTGGCAGAGGTCAAGAATCCTTCGGAATATATGCTGAACGGACGGCCGGAGAATGCCAGCGGCTCTGTGGTGGCGTGTACCATGGAGGGCACCAGACCGCTTCTGATCGAATTGCAGGCACTGGTGTGCCACAGTAATTTCGGCATCCCCAGAAGACAGACCACCGGTACGGATTTCAACCGTGTGAACCTGCTGATGGCGGTATTGGAGAAGAGATCGGGAGTGCAGCTGTCCTCCTGTGATGCCTACGTGAATATTACGGGAGGTATCAAGATCCAGGAGCCGGCCATTGATCTGGGAATCGTGCTGGCGATTCTGTCCAGCTTCCGGAATAAGGCATTGAATCCGAAAATGGTAGCTTTCGGAGAAGTGGGATTAAGTGGCGAAGTCCGCGCGGTCAGCATGGCAAAACAGCGTGTGGCGGAGGCGGAGAAACTGGGCTTCGAGGAATGCGTGGTGCCCTACGTGTCACTGGAAGAGTGCAAAAAAGGAAGCAAAATCCGTGTCATCGGCGTCAGCTCCGTGCAGGATGCCATGGACCGATTGTTCTAAAGAAGCTTTTTAGCATTTCATTATGAGGAGGACAAAGATATGGCCGTAAGAATAGGAATTGATATCGGCAGCAGTACCACCAAGATCGTAGCTTTTGAAGGAGAACATATGCTTCCGCCCATGGCAGTCAAGGCAGACAGCCAGGTGGCATCCCTCTACGGTGCTTTCGGAAGATATCTGTATGAGAATAATCTGCAGCTTTTAGATGTGGAAGGTGTCTATATCACCGGCGTGGGAAGCAAATATGTGGAGAAAGCGGTATACGATCGTCCGACCTATAAGGTAGATGAATTCGTTGCCACAGGAACTGGAGGCTATTATCTGACGGACAAAAAGGAAGTTATCGTTATCAGTATGGGAACCGGAAGCTTTTTCGTCAAGGTGACGGAGAATGAGATGAAGCATTTAGGCGGTGTCGGCTTAGGAGGCGGAACCATCTGCGGACTGTCCTCGATCATACTGAATACCGGGGATATCCATGAGATCGTCCCTCTGTCCCGGAAAGGTGATGTGGCAAAGATCGACCTGCGGATCGGCGATCTGGCCAAGGAAAAGCTCCCCGGCCTGAACCTGGACGTGACTGCGTCCAACTTCGGCAAAGCGGATGCCCAGTCCAAGCCCGAAGACATCGCGGCTGGTATCGTCCATATGGTCATCGAGAACATCTGCCAGGCCGGAATCCTGGCCTCCCGGAACACCGGCATCAAGGATTATATCCTCATCGGCGGCCTGACCAAATTCTTCGAGTGCCGCCAGATCATCGAAGACTTCAAGAGCCTGTGGGATGTGAAGGTCACTATTCCGGAGTACTCCGATTATGCTACCGCTATTGGGGCGGTGATTGCGCCGGATGCGGAGAAAGAGGAGATTTGAGAAATAAAAAAGTAAGAGGGATTGATTTCTCAATCCCTCTTGGTGTATAATCTACTTAGAAAGGTGGTCGGAAGTGAAAATTCCGATTTGCCCTCAGTAAAATACTAGAAAAGAAATAGCATCTACTTTGGCGAGGGGATGCTATTTCTTTTTGTTATTATCGTCACCATGTCTGTCAATGTATGATAAAGCTGTAAAGACAACTAACAACAGAGTAAGTACTTCCATCGTATTCATGGGCATCACCCTCCTTTGTAAGACTAGAGGGCATCTAACAATCGGAAAATCGCATCCGCTTTCTGTTCGATTACACAAATACAGTATAACATAAATCGAACATATGTTCAATATCATGATGAAAAACATTCCTGTTAATTCACATTAAAATAACACCCCATCATGGCGTGATTCTTCAGATCGCGCCATGGTGAGGTAAAAAGTGTTACCAAAACAGAAAATAAAAAAAGCCGATAAAATCGACTTTTTAAAGCAGGGGAAGAGGGGATCGAACCCCCGTTAACGGTTTTGGAGACCGCCGCAC
>ERZ824575.3525-NODE-3525-length-10799-cov-3.101731_pt1 | contig 10799 bp, 5 predicted proteins | sample MGYA00519470_ERZ824575 | MGnify/ENA primary metagenome ERZ824575 (study PRJEB31778, sample SAMEA3449170) | human gut metagenome | biome: human gut; feature: human-associated habitat; material: faeces | place: United Kingdom | collected 2010/2012 ...
ACTGGGCCTGGCGCAGCAGCTCCTGCGACTGCGGGAAGTGGATGTTGTAGTAGGCCTCGCGCAGCGGCAGCAGCCCGTAGCGGGTGCGGAAGGGTTCGGTGAAGGGGTCTTCGATGGCATCGCGGATCAGCGGCCAGAGTTTGCAGACGATCTGGTACATGCCCTTCGCGCCGAGCAGGTTCGAGAGTTTCTCGGTCGAGGGGTAGATGCCCTGCATGCCGCTCTCGGGCCGCCGCGAGAGGGCCTGTTCGACGGTCTCGAGTTCGGGGTGGGCCATCGAGAGCATGCCGCGGTAGAATCCCGGGCGTCCGAAGATGAGGTACTCGCGCCCCTTCTCGATGCGTTTCTCGATCCACTTGATGCCCTGGAACCAGACCAGCTCGGCCGTGCCCGTGGCATCCTGCACCGAGACGGTGAAGCGGCGCCGGCGCCCTTCGCCGGCATAGGCGACGCCCATGACGCGGGCCCGGAACTGGACGTAGGCGAGCCCGGCCGCGTCGGTGATCTCGGCGATGCGGTAGATGCGCGTGCGGTCGATGTAGCGGAACGGGAAGTGGCGGAGCATGTCGCCGAGCGTACGGATCCCCAACTCCCTGTCGAGGAGCTTCGCCCGGGCTTCGCCGACCCCCGGGACATACTTGATATCGTTGTCGAGACGGTCCACCGGGCAAATATACGAAGTTTTCCGGGAAATGGTGAGCCTTCGGCCCGGGGTATCTCCTTCCGGAACGCATTTCCCGGCCTTCGGACGGGCTCCCGGGGCGGTGCGGGCGGTGCGGACGGTGCGGGCGGTCGGATTGCCGATGCGGACAGGGCACGGGCGGCACGGAAACTCCGCGCCGCCCGTGCGTTCCGTTTCCGGGAGCCGGCTATTCGTCCAGCGCGCCGCAGACGCGGCGGTTGATCGCGCGGATGCGCTCCGCGTCGACCTTCATCACCCGGCGGTCGTAGGTCATCAGGCCGTTCACTTCGGTCTCGACGTCGGTGGTCTGCGTGTAGACCGCCGCGGAGAAGTAGCGCAGGTGGTCGAGCAGCGACGAGGCGTAGCGCTCATACTCGTCGGTAACCTGCTGCGGGGTGTTGAAGCGCACATAGCCCCAGTTGCGGTCCTGCTCCCAGAGGTGCCCCTCGACGACCTGCCCGATGCCGCCGAACTCGCCGAGCACCGAGACGCGGTCGGCGTCGAAGATCAGCAGCCCCGGCATGGGGTAGTTGTGCTGGTCGAGCATGTCGCCCGCGCGGTAGTGGTTTCCGCCGCTGGCGGCATCGACCAGACGCGTCGGGTCGTAGGCCTTCGTCCAGGCCGCGATCTCGGGGGTCTTGAACTGTCCCCAGGTCTCGTTGAAGGGAATCCAGACGCCGATCGAGACGAACGGCCGCAGGCAGTCGATGATCTCGCGCCACTCATTGCGGTAGCAGGCCTCCGACTCGGGCGAGCGCTGCCGCTCCTCACCCGTGAAGTAGCGGGTCATCTGCCACTGGGGATTGCCGAACGAGATGTCGCCGCTGGGCATGTCCTGCCAGACGATGATCCCCTCGCGGTCGCAGTGGTAGTACCAGCGGGCCGGTTCGACCTTCACGTGCTTGCGGATCATGTTGTAGCCCAGCTCCTTGGTCTTTACGATGTCGTAGCGCAGCGCCTCGTCCGAGGGGGCGGTGTAGAGCCCGTCGGGCCACCATCCCTGGTCGAGGGGCCCGAACTGGAAGAGGGGCCGGTTGTTGAGCATCAGGCGCGGGACGTTGTTGCGGTCGCGGCCTGTCGAGAACTTGCGCATGGCCGTGTAGCTCGCCACGCGGTCCACGACGCGGCCGTCGTGGCGCAGCGTAACCTGCAGGTCGTAGAGGAAGGGGCTTTCGGGGCTCCAGAGCTTCGGCTCGGCAACGGGAAGCTCCACGGAGGTGCTGGGCAGCGCCTCGGCCGTGGCGACCACCGTGCCGCCGTCCCGGAGCACGACCTCGATGCGGTCGCCCGGGGCCGCCTCCGAGAGGGGCACCTCGACCGTGAAGCGCTGGTGGTCGAGGTCGGCCGTGGCCTGCACGCCGAGGATGTAGCGCTGCGGCACGGCTTCGAGCCAGACGGTCTGCCAGATGCCGCTCACGGAGGAGTACCAGATGCCGTTCGGATTGTCCGACTGCTTGCCGCGGGGCTGGAAACCCTTTTCGGTGGGGTCCCAGACGCGGATGCGGAGCGTGTTGCCGCCCTTGCGCAGGGCCGGGGTGATGTCGAAGCTGAAGGGGGTGAAGCCGCCGGTGTGCGAGCCGACCGTCGTGCCGTTCACCCAGACGTCGGTCTTCCAGTCCGAGGCGCCGATGTGGAGCAGGACGCGGTCGCCGCGCCACGAGGCCGGAATCGTGAAGCTGCGTTCGTACCAGAGGCAGCGGTCGGCGCCGGGGCGCTCGCCGACCCCCGAGAGGGCCGACTCCGCTGCGAAGGGGACGAGGATCTTGCCCTCGAACGTCTCGGGCGCGGCTTCGAGCGGGAGGATGGCGTAGTCCCAGAGTCCGTTGAGGTTTTGCCACTTCTCGCGCACGAGCTGCGGACGCGGGTATTCGGGCAGCACCTGCTGCGGGTCGAGTTTCTCACCCCACGGGGTGAGCAGGCGTACCTGGGCCGGCTGCCATTGGGCGGCGGCCGGCAGCGCGGCCAGGAGGGCCAGCGCCATGAGGAAGGTTCGTTTCATAGACGGTGAAGTTTGGATGGTCGTAATTGTTTGCGATTCTAAAATTACGCATATTTTCGGCGACGGCCAAACGACCCCGTCGGGGATGGATTCCGCTGTTTTTGTATACTCGGCTGTAAATCAGCACGACGATCGGTTTCTGGACCGAGTGTGGCCCGGGCTTTGTTGCGATATGACACTCTTTTGAGACGATAGTATACACCTAGGGGCGAAAGAAAATCTATTTTTGTTCAAAACGAAACGTCGTGTCGGAAAGAGCGACTCGGGTTTCGATACCACCTGACCTGCTACGAAAATGGATGACAGAACCCTGCTGACAGGAGTCGGGGCGCTGCTGGCACTCGGTGCTCCGGCTTCGGCGCAAAACATGCGCCCCAACGTGATCGTGATCTATACGGACGACCATGGTACGCTGGACATGAACTGTTACGGTGCCCGGGACCTCCGGACGCCTCACATGGATACGCTGGCGGCGCGGGGCGTACGTTTCACGCAATTCTATGCCGCCCCCGTGAGTTCGGCCTCCCGGGCGAGTCTGATGACCGGACAATTCACCGCCCGTGCGGGACTTACGGGGAATGCCGGGGACCGGGGCCTGCCGACGGACAAGGAGACGATTGCCGAGCGTCTGCGGGCAAACGGTTACCGGACAGCCTGTATCGGCAAGTGGCACCTGGGGTCGCTCAGGGAGTATGCTCCGAACAGTCGGGGATTCGATTATTTCTGGGGATTTCTGGGAGGCTGCATCGACAGCTATTCGCATTTCTACTATTGGGGAGGTCCGAACCGGCACGACCTCTGGTGCAACGATCGGGAGATCTATCGCGGCGGAACCTTTTTTGCCGAAGAGACGTTGCGCGAGGCCGAGCGGTTCATTACAAACGGGGACGAACGCCCCTTCTTTCTCTATTGGGCCGTCAATATCCCTCATTATCCGCTTCAGCCGTCGGAGAAGTGGCTGGAGTATTATGCCGATCTGCCCCAGCCGCGCCGTCAGTATGCGGCTTTTATCTCGACATTCGATGATTGTCTGGGCGGGTTGAGAGCCTTTCTTCGGGAGAATGGGCTGGAGGAGAACACAATTGTCATACTGCAGTCGGATAACGGCCACAGCACCGAGGTGAGAACCTTCGGTGGAGGGGGTTATTGCGGCGACTATCGAGGCGGGAAGTTCTCCCTTTTCGAAGGGGGAATCCGGGTGCCGGCCCTCATCTCCTGGCCCGGACATCTTCCGCAGGGGGCCGTCCGGGACCAGATGGCCATGAATATTGACTGGTTTCCGACGATTCTCGAACTTTGCGGAATTGATGCCGCGGGGTGTGACGTGGATGGGAAGAGTCTCGTGGGGGTGCTCCTCGACGGTTCGGCCCCGGCACCACATGAAACGCTGCATTTCGATTTCGAGCGCCAGTGGGCCGTACGTCACGGTGACTGGAAACTGCTTTTCAATGCCATCGATGTACGTCCCAATGACCGGAACGTGACCCTCGAAGGTCTCTTCCTGACCAACCTGAAGATGGATCCTTCGGAATCGCGGAATCTTCTCGAATCCTATCCGCAGCAGGCCGGCGAGCTGCTGGAGCTGCGTCTGCAGTATGTCGCCTCACTCTCCGGACCGAGAAAGTAATTCGTAAATCATGTGTCTGCAGGTTAGTGACATGCGTTCCGATGCCCGTGCGTGTTGAATCGATATGATACTCTTTTGGGACGATAGTACACACCTCGGCACGGAAGAAAACGTACCTTTGTTTACGAAAAACGAGACCCCATGCGCTATTCCGACAATCCGATTCTGACACCCCGCGACCTGCGGCCGAGCCGCGAAGGGATGAAAATCGAGTGCCTGCTCAATCCGGGCGCCTTCCGCTTTGACGGCCGCACGTGGCTGCTTGTCCGCGTGGCCGAGCGTCCCGAGCAGCACGACGGGGAGATCAGCTTCCCGATGCTCGACGCCGCGAACCGCATGACGATCATGCGCGTTCCGACCTCCTCGCCCGATCTGGACCTCTCGGACCCGCGGGTGATCACCTACCGGGGCGCCGATTACCTGACGACGATGTCGCACCTGCGGCTGGTGAGCAGCAGCGACGGCATCCACTTCCGCGAGGATCTGGCCTATGCGCCGCTCTTCGGCAGCGACGCCTACGAGGCCTACGGCGTGGAGGACTGCCGCGTAACGCAGCTCGAAGGGGCCTACTGCCTGACCTATACGGCCGTCTCGGCCAACGGCGTGGCGGTGCGCATGCGCCGCACGACGGACTGGCACCGTTTCGAGGATTACGGGCTGGTGCTGCCGCCCCACAACAAGGACTGCACGCTCTTCGATGCGAAGATCGGCGACCTATATTATATGCTGCACCGTCCGAGCAGCCCCGAGATCGGCGGCAACTACATCTGGATCGCCCAGAGTCCCGACCTGCGCCACTGGGGCAACCACCGCTGCGTGGCCCGCACGCGTCCGGGACGGTGGGACAGCGCCCGCATCGGCGCGGGGTGTGCGCCGATCCGCACCGACCGCGGCTGGCTGATGATCTACCACGGCGCCGACGAGGCGCACCGCTACTGCCTGGGTGCGATGCTGCTCGATGCGGAGGACCCCTCGAAGGTGCTGGCGCGCAGCGACCGCCCGATCCTGGAGCCCGAGGCGCCCTACGAGCAGACGGGATTCTTCGGCAACGTCGTCTTCTCGAACGGCCAGATCGTCGACGGCGACCGCATCGCGCTCTACTACGGCGCCTCGGACGAGGTGATCTGCCGCGCGGACTTCTCGGTGCGCGAGATCCTGCAAACCCTCGAATAACCCGAACCAAACGAAAAAACATAAAACCGACTTGAAACCCATGAAGAACCTTTTGACACACTGTTTCTGTCCGCTGCTGTGCCTGGCAGCCCTCACCGGTTGCGCAAACCAGGGTGCCGCGGGCTGCGACAGCCGCTCGACGGCGCTCGACGTCGATCTGACGAACCGTCTCTACCCCAAGGTGCAGACCCCGACCGAATCGCTCGTGGTGGTGAACCTCGCGAAGGACGACATCGAGGGCCAGGTGGCCGCCATCGGCCTGCAGGGCATCATCAACCGCGACAGCCGCGAGAAGGTCTATGTGATGAACAGCCGCTGCAAGGACAACCACGGCGGCTGGAAGATCGGCCCCACGGCGCAGGCGCAGATGGGGCAGTTCTGGCTCGACCGGGTCCTCACCGACATCCCGCAGCAGGTGCTGCCGCTCGATACCACGAAGCGCAATCCCGCCTTCCGGGCTCTTGTCGAGCGGTACCGCGACCGCATCAAGGGGGTGGTGATCTACGATCCCGAACTGGTCGAGGCGACGATCGAGGCGGCGACGACGATCGCCGCGCAGACCGACGCACTGATCCTCTCGCCGTCGCTCTACGAGGAGGTGAAATCCTGCGGATTCCCCGTCGTCGAGGATCTGCGGGGCCGTTTCCGCAGCAACATCGAGTGTCTGGACTGGCTCATGGAGCACTACTTCGAGGGGGCCTGCCACGACGTGGCCTTCACCTGGTCGCACATGACCCTCGACTTTGCCGAGAGCTGGGGCGCCGCCAACAAGGACTATGTGGTGGCCAACCGGCTGTTCACCTACTTCCTCGACATCCGGATTCCCGAGGAGTGCCACTACTACGAAAATATCGTGAAGCGCTATCCCGCCGGCACGCAGATCATGGGCTGGACCGACGAGCTGAAGGCCGACAAGCTCTTTGCCGACTACGGTTATGTGATGATCCCCTTCATCTCGGTGGAGAACATGACCGTCATGTCGTCGTTCCCCTCCGTGCAGGGTACGCCCATCGAGCCGCGCGCCTATGAGGCCGACCCGAACACGACCTATGTGGCGATGCTCGTGGCCGACGGCGACAATCTGCTCCATACGATGATCTACGAACCCTACACGATCGAGGAGTCGGAGCACTTCGGCGAGATTCCCCTGACGTGGGTCATCAACCCGGGCATCGTCGATCTGGCGCCGCGCGTCTTCACCTGGTACGACCGCGTGCTCAAGGGAGCCGGGCAGGAGATGGCCGCCATGATGGGCGACGGATCGCCCAATACGGACCGTTACAGCGGCTTCTCGTTCTACTGCGCCCTGACGCGCCACTACCTCGACCGGGCGGGCATCCTCACGATGAAGCAGATGATCGACGGCGAGTCGGTCGCCTGGAACGTGCAGCCCTACTGCATCGAGGGCGGCTATGCCGGCACGGACTGGCGCGGCATCGAGCCGCACGAGTACCACATGGACCACGGGACGTTCCACATCGGCACGACCAACTCGCGGCCCGAGTACCTCGACCGGGCGCTGGCCCGCACGCCCGAGGGCGAGCCCTACTTCCTCTCGGTGATGATCGGCACGGCCAGCGAGGATGCCCCGACCTACGCCCTGGAGGTGAAGCGCTACCTCGAATCGCGCAACGACGGCCGCCGCTACGTCTTCGTGCGCACGGCCGACCTGGCCGCGACCTATCGTGCCTGGAAGGGCCTTCCCGTGATGTAGCCCCGATCCCGGACCATACGAAAAAAGCTCTTCGGAACACACCCTCAGGGCGTGTTCCGCGGGGGCTGCTCACCGTCTGAAATTTCCGAAAAACAACCAACCAAACTTTAACAATCAAAAAACGCTATGAAAAGGAGCTTGCTCAAAATGGCTTTTGCGGCAATGATCGCGCTGCTCTGCGTCCCGTTCGCGGGGAGTCGCGCCGTTGCGCAGACCCGCAGCGTTGCGGGAACCGTCGTCGACGCGTCGGGTAATCCGGTTGTCGGCGCCGCCGTGGTCATCGAGGGAACCACGAAGGGAACCTCGACCGGTCTGGACGGTTCGTTCACGCTCGAAGGGGTGAAGGACGATACGCACCTGACCGTGTCGTACATCGGTTACAAGACCCTCACAACCCCCTCGCTCGGTTCGCAGACCTCGTTGACGATCACCCTCGAGGAGGATACGCAGATGCTGGACGACGTCGTGGTGATCGGCTACGGCGTGCAGCGCAAGAGCGACGTCACGGGGTCGATCACCTCGATCAAGGAGGATGCCCTGATCAACCGTTCGGTGGAGAACATCCAGCAGGCCCTGCAGGGCAAGGCGGCTGGCGTATCGGTCTTCTCGGCTTCGGCAGCCCCGAACTCCTCGCCGTCGATCCGTATCCGCGGCTTCTCGTCGAACAGCGCCGGAGCCACCGACCCGCTCTACATCGTCGACGGTCTGAAGGTGAGCAACATCGGTTACCTGGATCCGTCGTCCGTAGAGTCGATGGAGATCCTCAAGGACGGCGCCTCGGCCGCCATCTACGGTGCCGAAGCCGGCAACGGCGTGGTGCTCATCACCACGAAGAAGGGCCGCAAGGGCGAGGCCCGCGCCTTCTACGACTTCACCTACGGCATCACCTCGCTGGCGCGCAAGGCCGACCTGATGAATGCCGAGCAGTATGTGGCCTATCAGTCGGCCGCCGGCAACAGCCAGCTCATGGAGCCCTGGGACGGTGTAACGGACACCGACTGGTTCGACGCCCTCTACGGTGACGGCGGATCGTTCCAGCGCCACACGGCGGGCTTCGAGTCGGCCAACGACAACGGCTCGGTCTACGCCTCGCTGTCGTACATGAACAACGACGGCATGTACTACGGCGACAAGGACTGGCTCAAGCGCATCACCTTCCAGCTCAACGGCGACTACAAGATCAAGGAGTGGCTCACCTTCACGACCAACAATACGGTCGAGAGCTCGCGGTGGCAGAGCCCCGGCGACGGCATCAACAAGGATTTCAACAGTTCGCCCTATCTCTACGACCCGCTGCTCAAGCCCTTCTACGACAAGGACAACCTGCCGACCTACATGCAGGAGCTCATTGCCACGCAGGGCGATGACATGATGATGAAGAACGAGGAGGGCGACTACGCCGGCGTTCCCTTCACGGCCAAGGACAAGACGAGCCCCATGACGTGGTACTACAGCGGCGAGGGGCACCACAAGAGCTTCGCCCTGCGCGGCGCCTCTTCGGTAATCCTCTCGCCCTTCAAGGGCTTTACCTTCACCTCGCGCGTGGGCTACCGCCTCGAATCGTCGAACTACGACTACTACGGCGTGCCCTTCTACGAGGCCGTCTCGTCGCGCACGACGCCCTACATCGAGGGCCGCACCGACATGACGCGCTTCTACCAGTGGGAGAACTTCGCCAATTACAACCGCACCTTCGGCAAGCACGCCGTCGTGGCGATGATCGGTATGTCGTGGCAGTACAACTGGTACAACTTTACCTCGGCCAACGCCAACGGCCTGACCAATACGGCCGACAATTTCCACTACCTGAACTTCGCCGCGGCCGATGCCGTGAAGGGTGTCGGCGGCGAGGTCGGCGAGACGGCCAGCCTGAGCTACTTCGGACGTGTGGGCTACACCTACGACGACCGTTACAGCGTGATGTTCAACTTCCGCGCCGACGCCTACGACCTCTCGAAGCTCTCGCGCGAGTCCCGCTGGGGCTACTTCCCCTCGGTGTCGGCCGGATGGACCGTCTCGAACGAGCCGTTCCTGCGCGAGGTGGATCCCCGGAGCCTCTCGTTCCTCAAGGTCCGCGCCTCGTACGGCGTGAACGGCAACGTCAACGTGCTGGGCGGCTACCGCTACCGTTCGTCGATGAACGTTACGGACTACTACCCGATGGGCGGGCAGCTGCTCCCGACCATCACCCCTTCGGACGTGCTGGCCAACCCCTCGCTCGAGTGGGAGGAGTCCAAGCAGGTCGATGTGGGTGTCGATGCCCGCTTCCTGAACAACCGCCTCTCGTTCACGATGGACTACTTCAACAAGAACACCACGGGCCAGCTCGTGACGATGACCTCCCCGATCTCGACGGGAACGACCTCGGTAACGCGTAACGTGGGTCTGGTGAACAACCACGGCTTCGAATTCGAACTCGGCTGGCAAGATCAGGTCGGCGAGTTCTCCTACAGCGTCAATGCCAACCTCTCGACGCTCAAGACGCGCGTCAAGGAGCTGGAGGGCGACCGCATCTGGAGCGGCGACATGGTGGTCTTCGACGTCGACAAGCCCGTATGGAGCTACTACGGCTGGAAATACCTGGGTGTGAATTCCGAGGACGGCAGCGCCATCTACTACGACAAGGACCGCAACGGCACGATCGACGACCAGGACAAGGTCTACCTCGGCACGCCGATTCCCGACTTCACCTACGGCATCACGGTGAACCTCGCCTGGAAGGGCTTCGACTTCACGCTCTTCGGCAGCGGCTCGCACGGCAACAAGCTGCTCTACTATGTGGGCACCACGCCGCAGGCCAACCGTCCCGCCGAGCTGTGGACCAAGTCGTGGGACGTTCTGGGCGCCGGTGCGAAGTATCCGCATCCCGACCCGAACGGCGACACGCACTTCTCGAAGTCGGACATGTACCTCAAGAGCGGTTCGTACTTCAAGATCAAGCAGCTGCAGCTGGGCTACACGCTGCCCGCGTCGCTGACGAAGAAGTTCGCCGTGTCGCGTCTGCGCGTCTATGTCTCGCTCGACAACTTCTTCTGCTTCTCACCCTATTGGGGCATGGATCCCGAGGCGGTGAACGCCACCTCGGCCATGGGTGCCGACTACGGCAACTACCCGACGCCGAAGACGCTGACCTTCGGAGCCAACCTTTCGTTCTAATCCAATAACCTTACGACAACGATGAAAAAGCATATCATAGCATTTGCGGGACTGCTTGCCGGAGCGCTGATGTCGGTCTCCTGCTCGCAGGACCTGCTCGATTTCGAGCAGCACGGCGTCATGGAGGTCGACAAGACCTACGCCGAGGCCGACGATCAGACGGCCCAGCAGCTCATAGCCAACGTGTACGTGCGTGTGAAGTACCTGATGATGGGCGACTGGGGCGTACACTACATCGCCACGACGACGGCCAAGACGGCCGACTGCTGGCCGGGCGGTTCGGGACCGAACGACGGCGTGGACTACCTGCGCATGGCCATGATGGTCGACGATGAGGAGAACTCCGCCTACAAGGAGATGTATTCGCGTCTGTACCAGATCATCTACAAGTGCAACATGATCGTCGACAAGCTCAACGACGGATCGGACGAGCGCCGGCGGGTGATCG
>ERZ824575.3546-NODE-3546-length-10724-cov-6.906177_pt1 | contig 10724 bp, 6 predicted proteins | sample MGYA00519470_ERZ824575 | MGnify/ENA primary metagenome ERZ824575 (study PRJEB31778, sample SAMEA3449170) | human gut metagenome | biome: human gut; feature: human-associated habitat; material: faeces | place: United Kingdom | collected 2010/2012 ...
GAGGGGGGAATGATTGCTGATCTGAGCGAGGCATTGGAAAACTGCGCCAGCGACGGGATAAAGGCAATGTATGACAGCTACGAGGTGTCTGCGCTGGATTCTGCGATGATCGACGGAAGGCTGATGGCGCTTCCGGAGCCGAGTTTTGTAGACGGTCCGAATCTGCTGTGGCTGCGCAGGGACTGGATGGACGAGCTGGGACTTGAAGCACCGGATACGATGGAGGAGGCTGTGGAGATCGTACGGGCATTTGTGGAACAGGATCCCGGAAATAACGGAGAAGGCAACACCATTGGCCTGGTGTGCCATTCCGATCTGACCGGAGAAACAGGATATCGTTATGAATTTCAGCTGAATACACTTTTTGCATCCTATAGTGCATTTCCAAAGCAGTGGATTTTGCAGGAGGACGGCACAGTGGTTTACGGCTCGGTGCAGCCGCAGGTAAAAGAGGCACTTGCCGAAGTGAGAAAATTGTATGAAGAGAAGCTGCTGGATGATAGCTTTATGCTCCGTACGATGGCAAATATTGCGGAACTGATCGTAGACGGAAAGTGCGGTTCGTTTTTCGGTCCCTGGTGGGCGCCGAACAATCCGCTGATGGAAGCGATGGAGAAAAACCCGGATGCGGTATGGGAGCCCTATCTGATCCGGACGACAGAGGATGGAAAGCTGCAGTATTATGATCAGAATCCGAGCTACAAATACGTTGTGGTGCGAAAAGACTTTGAGCATCCGGAGATCGTATTTAAAATGGCAAGCGTGATGTTCGATAAAATGCGTACAGAAGGACGATACAACGAAGAACTTGCTTATTATTTTCAGACCAATGTGGATTCCACGGCGCGGCCGATCTCCATCAATATTGATTACAGCGATGCGCTGCATCGCTGCTATGAGGATATTAACGGTGCACTGACCGGGAAAAAGGATCCGGATGAGCTGCAGGTTCTCGAATATGCCTATTATGAAAAATGCAAAGATTATCTGGAAAATTCCCAGTCTGCAGACGCGGAAACCTGGGCGGCTTATGAATCCAGGATCCGTGCCTGTGCTCTGCTGGATAATAAGGACCTGGAGGTGTGCAGTACTGTCTTTTCCGGGGAGACGGAAACCATGAAGACGAAATGGTCGAAGCTTCAGGAAATGGAAAAGAAGCTATATCTGGAAATCATCACAGGAGTGAAGGAGCTGGATGAATTTGACAGATTTGTGGAAGAATGGATGGAAGCGGGCGGAGATCAGATTACGCTAGAGGTAACAGAAGCGGTGCGGGAAGCGAAAGGGGCTTGATTTTACCGAGGGTTTGTGCAAAAATAAAATACGGTAAAAAGGAAAGGTGCCAATGGAGGTAGTCATGAGAGGAATTGATACACCTGTCAGAAAAATGCGGAGAGAGATTTTTAAAGAGATCGCGCAGCTTGCATATCATTCTGACAATCTGAATGATGATGTAGAAGCGTTACCCTATAAAATTGTGAATCCTGAAACTCCGATTTATCGGGAAAGCATTTACCGGGAGCGTGAAATAGTAAGAGAGCAGATCCGGCTTGCGATGGGGCTGTCGCTTCGCCCGGAAGACGCACCGGTGCATGTGACACAGGGGCTGGAGGAAAGCAATATTGACGAAAAATATTACGAGCCTCCGATGATCCAGGTGATTCCCTCGGCATGTAATGCCTGCCCTGAAAATGAATATTGTGTAACAGACCGTTGTATGGGGTGTGTAGCACATCCGTGTCAGGTTGTATGCCCGAGAGGGGCGATCAGCACCGTAAATGGCAAGTCGGTCATTGATCAGAGCAAATGTATTCGCTGTGGTAAATGTAAATCAGTGTGTCCCTACGATGCAGTTTCCCATCAGCAGAGACCCTGCAGCGCAGCCTGCGGTGTGGGTGCGATCGGCAGCGATGGGGCCGGCAGGGCGGTTATCGACAGCGAGAAGTGTGTCACCTGTGGCCAGTGTATGGTAAGCTGCCCCTTTGGTGCCATTGCTGACAAGTCCCAGATATTCCAGCTGATCCGTGCCATGCAGTCCGGCCGCACGATCATTGCACAGGTGGCACCTGCTTTTGCCGGACAGTTTGGTCCCAAGGTAACGCCGGAGATGTTCAAGACAGCACTGAAGGAACTGGGATTTGCGGATGTATATGAAACTGCTCTGGGTGCGGATATGGGATGTATGGCGGAAGCAGAGCATTATGTAAAGGAAGTAGCCACAGGTAAGCAACAGTTTGCGCTGACTTCCTGCTGTCCTTCCTGGTCCGTGATGGCGAAGAATCTGTTCCCGGAGACCATTGACAAGATCAGCAACGAGCTGACTCCTATGGTAGCCACCGCCCGTCTGATCAAACAGGAGCATCCGGATGCTTCCGTGGTATTCATCGGACCCTGTGCTTCCAAGAAGCTGGAAGCCAGCAGACGTACCGTTCGATCCGATGTGGACTTTGTCATCACTTTTGAAGAACTTACCGGTATGTTCGAGGCCAAGGGAATTCTGCTGGACGAGATCAAGGCCATGGACGAGATGAAGGATGCCACCTCCGCCGGAAGAGGTTATGGTGTGGCAGGCGGCGTTGCCAATGCCATCAAGGACTGCATCGAGAAATACTATCCCGGTACACCGGTCAATATCCAGCATGCGGAGAGCCTGGCAGAATGTAAGAAAGCCCTGCTCCTTGCCAAGGCCGGCAAGATGAACGGCTGCCTGATCGAGGGCATGGCCTGCCCCGGAGGCTGTATCGCCGGAGCCGGCACCAACATCGCCATCCCCGTAGCTGCCAGAGCCGTGGACAAGTTCAAGAACGAAGCTGAGAAGAAAGTGCCTGATGAAAGTGTGGATCAGGAAATGGTGGAACTGGAAAAAGAATAAACACTGCAACAGAACAGATATATCCCGAAAACGAAACCGTCACATTACCGTGGCGGTTTTGTTGCGCGCATAGAGATAAAATTAGAGAAACTATTCAGAATAGTTACAAATGGCATATTGTTATTTCGGGAAAGATACTATAAAATAGCGTGGAGAACTTTTAGGAGAAACTATTTTATGAACATTCAGGACAGGATTATATTTTTCATGGAAATCTTAGGAACCATCGCTTTTGCAGCATCAGGTGCCATGGTGGGGATCCGGAAACGGATGGATATTTTCGGCATCTGTGTGCTGGGCGTGGTGACGGCTGTAGGCGGTGGTATGACCAGAGATGTGATCCTTGGGAAATTACCTTCGGCACTGGAGAAACCGGTATATGTCGGTGTCTCGGTGGCTACAGCACTGGCTATTTTTATACTGCTTTATATCAAACAGGATCTTTTGAGCGGCAGACTGGGAACCTTTTATGACAAAGCGATGTTAGTCATGGACTCTGTAGGACTGGGAATTTTTACTTCCCTGGGTGTGATGTCCGGCATCGACAACGGCTATCCGGACAATACCTTTTTGCTGGTATTTATCGGCATGCTCACCGGCGTGGGCGGCGGTCTGATGCGTGACATGATGGCGGGAGAGGAACCGTATATTTTCGTAAAGCATATTTATGCCTGTGCCTCTCTGGTAGGCGGTATCTGCTGCGTCTGGCTGTACCGCAGTATCGGCAGACTTCCCGCGGTATTTATCGCTGCCTTTGTGGTCATGGCGATCCGGTTTCTGGCGGCACACTTTCGGTGGAATCTGCCCCATCCGAAAACCTTGTCTTAACTGTTGCAGTTTTTGAAAAAAGGCGGTAGAATAAGGAAGTAGTTCTGCCTTCTGAGAGAGGGCGAACAGGAATATATAAGCAGGGAAGCGTAGGCCGGAAGGTACAGAACGGATACGGATCGCCTGCGGAAATGAGGAGAAAATGACAAAGATCAGAACAAGATACGCACCCAGCCCTACCGGTAAAATGCATGTAGGTAATCTGCGATCCGCATTATATGAATTTTTGATTGCAAAGCATGCCGGCGGAGATTTTATGCTCCGCATCGAGGATACAGATCAGGAACGTTATGTGGAAGGTGCTACCGAGATCATCTATCGTACCCTGGAGAAGACCGGACTGGTACATGACGAAGGCCCGGATAAGGACGGCGGTTATGGTCCTTACGTGCAGAGTGAACGTATGAAAACCGGTATTTATATGAAATATGCCAAGGAACTGATCGATAAGGGAGAAGCTTATTACTGTTTCTGTGACAAGGAGAGACTGGCTTCCCTGAAGACCGAAGTTGTGGATGGTAAGGAGATCACCGTATATGACAAGCACTGCCTGTCCCTGTCCAAAGAAGAGATTGAGGCAAATCTTGCCGCAGGCAAGCCTTTTGTCATTCGCCAGAACAACCCCAAGGAAGGCACCACGACTTTCCATGACGAGTTATACGGAGACATTACAGTAGATAACTCCCAGCTGGATGATATGATCTTGATCAAATCCGACGGTTACCCTACCTATAACTTTGCAAACGTGGTAGATGACCATACCATGAATATCACCCATGTGGTACGAGGCAACGAATATCTGTCCTCCTCCCCCAAATATGTACGTCTGTACGAAGCTTTCGGATGGCAGGTACCGGTATATATCCATCTGCCGCTGATCACCGATGAGAACCACAAGAAGCTGTCCAAGAGAAGCGGACATGCTTCCTTCGAGGATCTGATCGATCAGGGATTCATTACCGAAGCCATCGTGAACTATGTGGCACTGCTTGGATGGAGCCCGGAGGATAACCGCGAGATTTTCTCTCTGGATGAATTGATCAAGGAGTTCGATTACCATCGCATCAGCAAGTCCCCGGCAGTCTTCGATATCGTGAAATTGCGTTGGATGAATGGTGAATATCTGAAGGCTATGGATTTCGACAAGTTCTATGAGATGGCAGAGCCTTACCTGAAGGCAGCGATTAGCAAGCCTCTGGATCTGAAGAAGATCGCAGCCATGGTAAAGACCCGAATCGAAGTATTCCCGGATATTGCCGGACTGGTAGATTTCTTCGAGGAGCTTCCGGAATATGACGTGGCAATGTATACACACAAGAAGATGAAGACTACCGCAGAGACTTCTCTGGAGGTATTGAAAGATCTGCTTCCGATCCTGGAGGCACAGGAGGATTACAGCAATGACGGGCTGTATCAGACTCTTGTAAAATATGTGGAGGAAAAAGGCTGTAAGAACGGCTATGTGATGTGGCCGATCCGTACTGCCGTATCCGGCAAGCAGATGACACCTGCCGGTGCTACGGAGATTATGGAAGTCCTGGGCAAAGAGGAATCTCTGGCAAGAATCCGCAAAGGAATCGAGTTATTACAGGCAAATGTCTGATCTGACATGCTTAAATGCCTCCCAGCGGGAGGCTGTCACGTTCGGAGAGGGACCGCTGTTATTACTGGCGGGCCCCGGCTCCGGCAAGACATTTACCATCACCCAGAGGATCCTGTATCTGATCCGGGAACGCCGGATCACCCCGGAGAAGCTTCTGGTGATCACCTTTACCAGAGAAGCGGCTCTATCCATGAGGCAGCGCTTTGCGCAGATATCTCCACAGGAAGTGCATACCGTCAATTTTGGAACATTTCATTCTGTTTTCTATCAAATCCTGCTCCAGTCGGGCAGAATTTCATCAGGCAATATTTTAAACGACAGACAAAAAAGAGATCTTATCCTTCCCATTTTGAAGAAAATAACAGACTGTAGAAAAAGATCCGCAGCGGAAGTAACGGAGCTTGCCGGGAACTATCTTGCTGCCATCGGTTATTACAAAAATACCGGCGATATTGAGAACAGCAGAAAGAAGCTTCCGGAAGAAGAAAAACAACATTTTTCCAGGATCTATGAAGCTTATGAGGAGGCGAGAAAAAATACCGGAGGCCTTGATTTTGAGGATATGTTAAAGGAATGTGAGGAATTTCTGCAAAGGGATCCGGTGCAGCGTACATACTGGCAGAACCGGTTTGAATATATACTGATCGATGAATTTCAGGATATCAATTACAGACAGTACAGTATCGTGAAAATTCTGGCGGAAAAACATAGAAATATTTTTGCAGTGGGGGATGATGATCAGGCCATTTACGGATTCCGCGGAGCCAGACCAGCCTGCATGAGACAGTTTGTAGAGGAATTTGGTGCAAAGCAGATCCTTCTTCGGACGAATTATCGCAGTCATCCGGATATCGTGGAGGCATCCCTGGCGGTGATAGATGAGAATAAAGACCGTTTTCATAAGAATCTGGAGCCTTGCGAGGCGCATAGACGGCAGGCAGGGGATCATAAGACTGACGCCGGATACCGGAAGGAATATCGGGTAAAAATCAGGGAATTCAGTGAGGCTTCGGAACAAATGAGGTATCTGGTACAAAGCTTGAAAAATCGGATAAATGGGGAGACCTGTGCTGTATTGTTCCGGACAAATCTGGCCATGCAGGGCGTGGCGGCGAGACTTACCGGGGAGGGGATCCCTTTTTCCATGAAAGAGAAGGGGAGAAACATTTACGACCATTTTATCGCACAGGATCTTCTGTCCTATCTGCGGATCGCGCAGGGGTGTGCTACAAGAGCGGATTACCTGAGGGTGAGCAACAGACCATATCGGAATATTTCTAGAGAGGCTTTTGGTGCCGAAGCATCTTTACCGGCTTTGAAGAAATATTATGAAGATCTGACTGCGGGAAGTCCGGACGCGGGGCAGCAAAAGGCGCAGAAAGCGGTCGGAGTATGGATACGACAGATGGAATTTGTAAAAAATACGGAACTGAAGCTTGCAATGGCATTTTTGCGTAAGGCGTGCGGCTATGAGAGATACCTGCGGATGAGAGCTGCACAGGAGGGAAAAACAGATCTGACGGAATGGCAGGAAGTGCTGGATTTTATCACGGAGGATGCGGGACGATACCGAAGCCTTGAAGAATGGCAGGAAGCACAGGAGCTTTACCGGGAACAACTGCAATGCAGGGAAACTGTAAGGAGTGGCATGCAGAAGAAGCAGGAAAAACAGGAAAACAGCGGGATCACTCTGCTGACGGTACATGCGGCAAAGGGGCTGGAATTCGACCATGTGTGGATCCCGGACTGTAATGAGAAGACCTTTCCCCACGGAAGCTCCCGGGAGCCGGAGCATTGTGAAGAGGAACGACGGATCTTCTATGTGGCGATGACACGGGCAAAAAAAGACCTGGAACTTCTCTGCCTTACAGGCACGAGAGAGCGTCCCAGGTTCCCTTCCAGATTCCTTATTCCTCTGAATCGTTATCATCGATGATCTCGTCAAATTCACAGCTGTCGAGATACTCATCAAAAGCATCGGCAACCTTTTCGTAGACATCATCATCTTCAATGTATGCGAGAATGGGTTCTTCATTCGGGTCATCCGGATTCTCGGAATATCCGTAGAACCATACTTCTCCGTCTTCGTTTTCGCCGTCCTCGTCCAGAGGCAACAGTACGATATAGTCCTTGGCCTCTACGGTGAGAATGGTAATGATGGCACAGTTGACAACAGTGCCGTCTTCCAGCTCCAGCTCAACGGTCATTTCTTCATCTTCATAGCTTTCTTTTTTACCCATGGGAATCCTCCTGTTATGTTTATTGGGTGTAACAGTACTTTGTTCCTTTATTATAACCGCTTACGGATATTCTTGCAATGCTTGTTTTTCTTACACTTACAGACTATAATAAAAATGGACAAAGAGACTGTAAGTGATAGAAAACTGGAAGATGGGGTATGACAATGACAGAAAAAAAGCATGCAATAAAGCCTTACCCTCTGGGGGCGCATGTGGAGGACGGAGCCATCCGTTTTGCCTATGCGTCCGGGAAAAAGGATTGCGGCATTCTCATATATGACAGAAAGAGTGGAAAAAAAACGCACAGGGTTCCGTTTCGACAGGAGGAACGGATGGGAAATGTGTACTGTAAATATCTGGAACTGGAGCCGGAAAATGTCGGGTATCAGTTCTATGAAGGGGAGCGTACTGTGCCGGATCTGCATGCACAGGGGTTCCTGCGTAAGCCTGCTTATGGGAAAATACGTAAGCCTGCGGATCGCATTGCAGTATTTCCCAACGAAGATTTTGACTGGGAACAGGACATGCACCCTATGCTTCCCTATGAAGACAGCACCTGCTATTGCCTTCATGTGCGTGGCTTTACCATGCATGCCTCATCTCAGGTAACACATCGAGGCACCTTTGCAGGGGTTGTGGAGAAGCTGGACTATCTGCAGGAAATCGGTATGACAACCGTGGAATTCCAACCGGTCTATGAATTCGATGAGACACCGGAGAAGACGGTGCCGAAGACCTCCGGAGAGCTTGCGGCCGTGGCGGGGGAAAAGAACGGAGAAGGTAAATTGCCCGGCTACCGGGTGCTGAACTATTGGGGCTATCGGGAAGGCTTCTATTATGCGCCTAAGGCAGCCTATGCGGCAGGGGAAGACCCGGCAGAAGAGTTTCGTCTTATGGTAAAAGAATTCCATAAGCGAAAAATGGAAGTGATCCTGCAGTTCTATTTCCCCCGGGGAATGGATGCGGCAGAGATCGGGAATATTTTAAGATTCTGGGTATTATCCTATCATGTGGATGGTTTTCATCTGATGGGGGAGGGAGTACCGGCTCAGATGCTGGCTGGAGATCCGGCATTGTCCGGGACAAAACTGTGGCATTATTCCTTTGATACGGAGCAACTCTATGATCCGGCAGTGAAGCCGGAATACCGGAATCTGGCGGAATACCGGGACGATTATCTGTATACCATGCGTCGTTTTCTTAAGGGAGATGACAATATGCTATCGGGCGTATTGTATGAGATGCGTCATATCCCCGCCAATATGGGACGGATCCATTATCTGTCCAATTATTACGGCCTTACGCTGATGGATATGGTGTCCTATGATCACAAGCATAATGAAGCCAACGGAGAAGGTAACCGGGATGGCAATGATTATAACTGCAGCTGGAACTGTGGGGAGGAAGGACCGTCCAGACGGAAAAAAGTGCAGGCACTTCGGAAAAAACAGTTACAGAATGCATTTTGTATGTTGCTGCTGACACAGTCCACCCCGTTGATTTTCATGGGGGATGAGTTTGGCAATTCCCAGCAGGGCAACAATAATCCCTATTGCCAGGACAATAAAATCACATGGCTGAACTGGCAGGACAGGGAGAAAAATGCGGAATTATTGAATTTCTGGAAACAGATGATCGCTTTCCGGAAAGCTCACCCGATCCTGCACCCTGTCGAAGAACTGCGAATCCTGGACAGCCTGTCCTGTGGTTATCCGGATCTGTCCTATCACGGACAGAATGCCTGGAGGCCCCAGACAGAGAGCTATAACCGGCATGTAGGCATTATGTACTGCGGAAAGTATGCAAAGATACCACAGGGTGGGGAGGATTCTTTCCTCTATGTTGCCATGAATATGCACTGGGAGCCGCAGAAACTGGCATTTCCAAAGCTGCCGAAGGGTATGGAATGGAATCTTGTGCTGGCAACGGAGAAGGCGGAAGATACTCTGACAGTGCAGGAGAAAGAAGAACAGTCCAGAGAGCAGACGGGGATCATTGCCCCCAGAAGTATTGCAGTATATGAAGGCGTTGTGATGGCAGCATCACAAGACAAGGAGAAAAAAGTTTCGGCAAGATCTTTAAAAAAGAAAACAGATGCTGCCGGAGAAAGATGATAGAACGAAATGAATATCTGGAAACATTTTAAAACGATCACACATCATAAGACCCTTGTGGCAAAGGGCTGCTTTAAGGTAGGTCTGTATAAACAGGGATTGTTGCATGATATGTCCAAGTATAGTCCCACAGAGTTCTGGGTAGGGGCAAAATACTATCAGGGGACACGCAGCCCAAACAATGCGGAACGAGAAGATATCGGTTATTCCAGCGCCTGGCTGCACCATAAGGGCCGGAATAAACATCATTACGAATACTGGATCGATTACAGCATGCAGGCACTGCCCGGTGGAATGGCTCCGGTGCCGATGCCGGATAAGTATATTGCGGAAATGATCATGGACCGGATCGCTGCCAGTAAGGTCTATATGGGAGGCGAATACACGGACAGGTCTCCTCTTGATTACTATTATCAGGGGACAGATAGGGCACCCATTCATCCGGAGACGAAGGCAAAACTGCTATATGTGCTGGAAATGCTGGCAGAGGAGGGAGAGGAGAAGACCTTTCGGTTTATCAAAGAGGAACTGGTGCAGCATAAACGATGTATGGACTGGCACCAGCTGGAGAAAGCGGAATAGAATAGTAAAAAACAGTGGTAAGTAGAGGATCCTATGAACTGTATCATTCTGTTATTGTTACTATTTTGTGGTGGAAATTCCTGTAGCAACGGCTGTAGCTGTATAGGAAACAGCAATCGCAGTTCCTGCGGAAACAACAATTCCTGTGGGAATTCCAATAACTCCTGTGGAAGCAGTAGTTCCTGTGGCAGCTCGAATGCCTGCGGCACACGTTGTCTGGAAGACGAGGGACGCGGTGGAGACAGAGACTGCAGACCGCCCAGACCGGATTTCCCGAATTTCACACCGGTGGATGATCCGGCATTTTCCAGGAGAAATGACGGAAGATGCGAGACCTGTGGATGTGAGCAGAATTCCTGAAAATATGGGTAACAGGAAAGCCCCTGAACTGTTTTGGTAGTTCAGGGGCTTGTTTTGTCTGAAAGACTAGTTGGACATAACTTCTTTCCAGTATTTGTTGAAAAGCTCTTCGCCATCCTCACCGA
>ERZ824575.3548-NODE-3548-length-10721-cov-9.911401_pt1 | contig 10721 bp, 10 predicted proteins | sample MGYA00519470_ERZ824575 | MGnify/ENA primary metagenome ERZ824575 (study PRJEB31778, sample SAMEA3449170) | human gut metagenome | biome: human gut; feature: human-associated habitat; material: faeces | place: United Kingdom | collected 2010/2012 ...
CCGGCGCGGAGGGACTGTATAATATCTACATCATGGAGGAGCTGCACAGCATCCTGTCCCTGGGCGCGGGCGGCTCCACCAAGATGGTGGATATCCGCTGGGATGACCGCATTGACCGGGTCTTCCACCCCAAGTACCCCACCGAGTACATCCAGCGGCAGGAGCAGGTGACGGCGGATCTGGAGAAGTTCGCCGCCTTCCACCGGGAGATGCTGGAGAATCTGGGGAAGTAAGAGGGTTTCTGTCATTCCGAGCGTAGGGGCGGGGTTCTACCCCGCCCGTCGTTCAACGGAAACGCCATCGTAAACCGAGTGGGAGGGGTAGAACCCCTCCCCTACGCACCAACTGCCGTACCCGTCGGTTCACCGCGCGGGGCGTCGGGGACGCCGCCCCCCCCCCACAAAATATTGCGCATGTTCTTATCCAAAACAAGGAGGTGACGGCTTGCAGCGTAAACAGAGCTTTTTGAGCGGCGCGGCCATTCTGGCGGGCGCGGTGGCCGTCACCAAGGTGCTGGGCGCCCTGTACAAGATCCCGCTGGGCAACCTGCTGGACAGCCAGGGCATGGCCCACTTTTACGCCGCCTATAACGTCTATAATCTTCTGCTGATGCTGTCCACGGCGGGACTGCCCCTGGCCGCCTCACGGCTGGTGGCACGCTCGGAGACACTGGGCCGCCACGACCAGGCCCGGCAGGTATTCCGCTGCGCGCTGGCGCTGCTGGGCGGTGTGGGCCTGCTGTTTTCGGCGCTGATGTTCTGCCTGCCGGAGGCCATGGCAAACGCACTCCACGATTCCATGGCGGCTGCCGCCATCCGGGTGCTGGCCCCGTCGGTGCTGTGCGTGTGCCTGACCTCCGCCATCCGGGGCTATACCCAGGGGCTGGGCGACATGACCCCCACCGCCATCAGCCAGGTCATCGAATCCGCCTGCAAGCTGGTGGTGGGATTGGGACTGTGCTGGTTCCTGCTCCGCAGCGGCGCCGCGCCGGAGACCGGCGCAGCCGGCGCCATCGCGGGCGTCACCTGCGGCACGGCGCTGGGCTTTCTGTTCCTGCTGTGGGCGCTGCACCGCTGCCCCCGCCAGCATGGCGGCCCGGTGGAGCCGACAGGCGAGACCCTGCGGCAGCTTCTGAAGATCGGCGTCCCCATCACCGTGGCGGGCGGGGCCATGAGCCTGATGACCCTGTTGGATCAGTCCCTGGTGCTGGGCACGCTGCAATCCCGCCTGGGCCTTTCCGCCAAGGCCGCCGCGGAGCTGTACGGCCAGTACACCTTCGGCATGACGCTGTTCGTACTGCCGCCGTCGTTCATCTATCCCCTGTCCGTATCCCTGATCCCCGCCATCACCCAGGCTAAGGCCCGGCATGACGAGGCCGCCGCCGGGCGGCTCACCGCCTCGGCCCTGCGGATCACGGCGCTGCTGGCCTTCCCCATGGGAGCGGGCCTCAGCGTGCTGGCCGGGCCTATCCTGCAGCTTCTCTATCCCGCCGTGCCGGAGACGGCCCAGGCCGCCGCCTATCACCTGACGGTGCTGGGCATCGCCAGCATCTTCGTGTGCCTGATGGTGGTGACCAACGGTATTCTGCAGGCCAACGGCAGGGAGAGCGTCCCCATCTGGACGCTGCTGGCCGGCGGCGTGCTGAAGATCGTCACCAACTATCTGATGGTGGGCAACCCCGACATGGGCATCCGGGGCGCGCCGGTGGGTACGCTGTACAGCTACGCCCTGATCGTGGTGCTGAATATGATCGCCGTCCACCGCTGTATGAAGGGGCAGGTGGACTTCTTCCGCTGCCTGTGGCGGCCGGGCCTGTGTACCGTCGTGATGGCGCTGGCCGCCCGCTCCGCCTACGGACTGCTGGCCGCCCATGTCTCCCAGAATCTGGCAGCCGTGGCCGCCATTGCCGCAGCGGCGGTGGTGTATGTGATCCTGGCCCTTGCCCTGGGCGCGGTGACCGCCGATGACCTCCGGCACTTCAAAAAGGGGGAAAAATGGGTCCAGCGCCTGCATCTGCGGTGATTTTTTGCGTTTTCTGTGTAAAAAGGCTTGCAAACAGGCGGCAAATATGGTAAATTTTCTATTGCGCCTTTCCCTGAAAGGCACTTTCTCTGTTCTTAATGCGGATATGCTTCGTTTTAGGATATGGTTCTACCAATGAAAAAAATTTAGGAGGAAATACCCATGAATAAAACCGAACTGATCAATGCCGTCGCCGAGAAGGCCGGTCTGTCCAAGAAGGCTGCCGAGGCCGCTGTCAACGCCACCCTGTCCGCCATCACCGAGGGTCTGAAGACCGAGGAGAAGGTGCAGCTGGTGGGCTTTGGCTCTTTCGAGGTGAAGCACCGCGCCGAGCGTACCGGCCTGAATCCCCGCACCAAGGAGCCCGTCACCATCGCCGCCGCCAAGATCCCCACTTTCAAGGCCGGCAAGGCGCTGAAGGACGCCATCAAGTAAAAACTCCTGGCACAAAATCTGCGATTTTGTTGCCAAAAGGCCTGCACCCCGCTGCGCGCCTTTGGCACTGGCGGGGCGAGATGTATTTTTCGCCACGCACATGTCGCGGCGAAAAATGATCGCAATTTTTCGCGCCTGTACCCCAAGGGTACTTGTTCCGCTTCGCTCCACGGCGCGGGCGCGAACTCTGCGAGGCTTGCGAGGCTATTGTTTATTGAAAAAGAGAAGCGGCGCTGCCGCTTTTCTTTTTACCCCCAAGGAGGACACACCATGAGACTGGACAAATACCTGAAGGTCAGCCGCCTCATCAAGCGGCGCACCGTGGCCAACGAGGCCTGCGACAATGAGCGGGTCACCGTCAACGGACGGGTGGCCCGGGCCTCCTACGACGTGAAGGTGGGCGACGTGATCACCATCCGCTTCGGCCAGAAGGCCCTGTCGGTGGAGGTTCTGTCGGTGGCCGACAATGTGGGCAAGGCCGACGCCGCCGCCATGTACCGGGAAACCACGGACAAGACGTTATAAAATACCGCACCCTCTCATACAATGCAGTAACGCTTTGTAGGAGAGGGTGTTTCTTTTGGCATATGAGACCAACAATAACCCGGGCCTGTACCACCGGCTGACGCTGGAGGGCCGGGAGAAGCTGACCGTATCCGGCGTGGAGGACGTGGAGCGGTTCGACGAGAGCTGCATCGTCATGTCCACCTGCGCCGGAACGCTGGTGATCACCGGCGAGGCGCTGCACATCGGCAAGCTGAGCCTGGATGGCGGCGAGCTGCATGTGGACGGCCGCATCGACGGCATCAACTACGAGGAGGAGCAGCCCAGCCGCGGCGGCGGCCTGTTCAGCCGGCTGTTTGCCTGATGGAAAACTACGTCTCCGCCCAGCTGCAGCAGCTGGGCGCGTCGATGGCCCTGGGGGCGGCAGGCGGACTGATATACGACGCGCTGCGCGCCCTTCGCTTTCTGGACCGCCGCGACCGGCGGCTGACCCATCTGCTGGACGCCCTGTTCGCGCTGCTGCTGGGCGTGGGGCTGCTGTGGCTGGCCCTGGTGGTGGGCGGCGGCGAGCTGCGGCTCTATATGCTCACCGGTATGCTGCTGGGCGCGGTGCTGTGGTTTCTGCTGCTGTCGCCGCTGCTGCGGCCCGTGTGGGACTTCTGGGCCGCGTCCCTGCGGGAGACGGGCCGCCTGCTGTGGTCGCCCCTGGCACTTCTGGGGCGGCTCATAAAAAAATGGGCCGCCGCCGTCAAAAAGGGCTTTTCTTTTTGCGTAAAGTGCGCTACAATAAGGGTGGATGGGTGGAAGTCTCACCATTCCAAGGAAAAAACGCCGCAGCAGAAGGGAGGCCGCCCCATGGCGCGGGAGAAGAGACAAAAGAAAACAAAGAAGCGCCCCGGCACCATGGTGCTGCTGGTGATCGCGGTGCTGGTGGCGGTGCTGGGGATCCAGATCGTCAGGGTCTATCAGCAGCTGAAGGTGGCCCGCCAGGAGGAGGCTGCCCTGTCCCAGCAGCTGACCCAACAGCAGCAGGAGAATGACGCCCTGCGCTCCGACCTGGAGAAAAAGGGCGACGAGAGCTTTATCAAGGCCCTGGCTCGTGATCTGCTGGGCCTGGCCGACGAGGGCGAACGGATTTTTTACGATGTGAATGACTAAAAAGAGACGGCTGCGCCGTCTCTTTTCTATTTGTCATTTTCCCCATTGTGTGGTATGCTGACATCACCGGGGCGCATAACGCCCCACAGGAGGAACCTATGAAACATATGACATTCCGGGAGCGGCGCTATCGCCGCGCCCATCTGGACTTCGTGCGCCACATTACGCTGGATCCCAAGGGCCCCGGCGTGGTGCGCATCCACATGATACCGCCCAAGGACGACGGGCCGGACACGCCGTTTCTGCTGCTGCTCAACGGCGCGTCGCTGGTGCCGCTGAATCTCAGCTGGGCGATCCTGCTGGCCAACCTGATGGATCAGCTCCAGGCCTACGAGGGTCAGGAGCTGGAGGAGCGCCAGTGGGAGGCCCTGCTGACGGCGGCGGTGGAGGAGACCCACCGCACCTATCCCCGCACCAGGCGGCAGACGCTGGCCGCCGACATGCACCTGATGCTGACCAGCCTGATCGCCATCGCCCAGGGCCGTGAGCCGGAGGCGGAGGTGGCGCTGCTGTCCCTGGCGGACTACGCGCCGGAAATGACCGCGCCCCACCGGATGGATCTGATGGTCAGCGCCATGGAGAAGGACGGCGCGTGGCACTGCAACCAGAAGTGCCTGCACTGCTACGCCGCGGGCCAGCCCATGGGCGAAACGCCGGAGTTATCCACCGAGCAGTGGAAAACCGCGCTGGAGCTTCTGCGCAGGGCCAACATCCCGCAGGTGACCTTTACCGGCGGTGAGCCGACCCTGCGGAGCGATCTGGTGGAGCTGGTGCGCGCGGCGGAGTGGTTCGTCACCCGCCTGAATACCAATGGCCGGGCCCTGACGCCGGAGCTGTGCGCCGGGCTTTACGATGCCAGCCTTGACAGCGTGCAGGTGACCCTGTACAGCGCCGAGGGCAACATCCACAACCAGCTGGTGGGCGTCAACGGCTTCAACGACACGGTGCAGGGCATCCGCCACGCGGTGGAGGCGGGGCTCATCGTATCGGTGAACACGCCCCTGTGCTCCCTCAATACCCACTATGCCGACACGCTGCGCTTTGCCCACAGTCTGGGCGTGCGGTATGCCACCTGCTCCGGCCTGATCCCCTCCGGCAGCGCCTGCGGACAGGAGAGCCGGGCCACCGCCCTGACCCCCGACGAGCTGACGGACATCCTCCGTCAGGCGGTGGAGACGGCACGGGAGCTGGGCATGGAGCTGGACTTCACCTCCCCCGGCTGGCTGGATGAGGAGACGCTGCGTGAGCTGGGCCTGAGCCTGATCCCCAGCTGCGGCGCGTGTCTCTCCAACATGGCGGTAACGCCGGACGGCAAGGTGGTGCCCTGCCAGAGCTGGCTGTCCGATGCGCCGCTGGGCGACCTGCTCCACGACGACTGGAAGGATATCTGGAACGATCCCCGCTGCGCCGCCATCCGGGCGGAGAGCGTGAAGATGGATCACCTCTGCCAGCTGCGGGGAAAGGAGGCGGCGGAATGAAAAAGCTTCTTACGCTGCTGCTGGGCCTGGGTCTTGCCCTGTGTCTCAGCGTCGCCGCCTGGGCGGACTACGACTATATCGACCGCTACGACGTCACCGTCACCCCCAATACCGATGACGGCAGCCTGAACATGACCGTCTCGCTGGAGTGGACGGCCCTGGAGTCCCTGCCCTACGGGCAGGAGCTGAAGATCGGCGTTCCCAACGGCTCCATCCGGGAGGAGACGGCCCTGACCGACAATATTGAACGGCTGGAATACGACAACAGCTACATGTACGTCTACCTTGACCGGGCCTATGACGACGGCGAGACCTTCACCTTTGCCTATTCGTGGGTGCAGGAGTTCATGTACACGCTGGACGGCGATGTGGTATCCTACGACTACACCCCCGGCTGGTTTGACGAGGCGCAGATCGGCGTGATGACCCTGACGTGGAACGATCCCGCCGGCGTCACCGGTGATTTCGGCGGCACGTCCAACGCCGTGGGCGACGTGACCGTCACCGATACCGGCATGGTGATCTCGGCCCGGGATATGGGCCACGGCGATACCATGAACATCGTGGTGCAGTATGCCGACTGGCCCACCGTGCTGGATCAGGCCTACAGCGCCGACAACATGCCTGTTGACTACGTGGATTACGACGACTGGTACGACGAGGACGAGGACACAAGCATGGCTGCCCTGTTCCTGACGCTGATCATCACCATCTTCATCGTTGGGGCGGTGGTGTGGATCCTCCGGGAGCTGGGCGACGGCTACGCCCCCGGCTTCGGCACCCGGTATGTGTTCGTCAACCATCTCTGGTACCCTGCCGGGCTTGACGGCAAGCCCCGTCCCGGCAGCGTCGGCATGCCCCACAAGCCCAGACCCCGCTCCAGCAGCCAGAGCAGCTTTGGCGGCGGAAGCCGGGGCGGCGGGTTTAGCGGCGGCGGCTTCGGCGGCGGGGGACACTGTGCCTGCGCCAGCAGCTGCGCCTGTGCCTGTGCCTGCGCCTGTGCCGGCGGCGGCCGTGCCGGATGCAGCGCCAAGAATCTCTACGGCGCCGTGAAGCTGAGCCGCGAGGTAACGGAACGGCTGCAATAAAAAGGAGCCGCGTCCCTTTTCAGGACACGGCTCAAGCGGGTGGGATATTGGAAAGCTTCCGGATATTATGGTACACCATCGGCCCCCATCTTGTCCATAGGAGCTTTTGTCGCTTTTCCGCTTCTTTCGGCGCTCCTCGTCGAAACGCACAAAAATTGTTGCACTTTTGTGAACTTTCCCTAAAATTACTGTGATGCTCTTTTCAAATGCAGGGCAATGTGCTATAATGCGGACAAGGATAAGGGGAAATCCCTCCCCGACCCTTTGTTCCGTACCCCAAGAAAGGAGCAACCAATATGAAGTTCACATTCGCCTGCAAGAAGATCGCGCTGAACGACTCCATTAAGGAGTACGCCGAGAAGAAGATCAGTAAGCTCGACCGGTACTTCGCGGAGGAAGCGGACGCATTTGTGACCTTTGCCGTGGAAAAGAAAAACCGCTGCACCGTGGAGCTGACCATCCGCGCCGCCAACGGCACGTTGTTCCGTGCCCAGGCCGAGGATCCCGACGGTGACATGCGGGGCGCCATCGACGGGACTGTCAGTTTCATCGAGCGCCGCATCCGCAAGAACAAGACCCGCCTGGCCAAGAACCTGCGGCCGGAGGTCATGGAGCCGGAGCTGCCGGAGTTCCATGTGGAAGAGGAGGACGAGTTCCATGTGGTGCGCACCAAGCGCTTCACCGTCAAGCCCATGACCATCGACGAGGCCATTTTGCAGATGAACCTGCTGGATCATTCCTTCTATGTCTTCCGCAACGTGGCGGACGACACCATCTCTGTGGTCTATCGCCGCAACAACGGCGGCTACGGCATCATCGAGACCCAGGAATAATATACCATCGCCCGCCGCGCCGCGGGAATTTCCGATATCATACAAGCGGGACACACAGCTGTGTGTCCCGCTTGCTTCTTCATATGGCCGCGTAATACATGGCACCCACAGCCTGGCCGAACTGGGCCACCGTCACACCGTGCTCCGGCAGCTGGCGCATCAGGGGCGTACACATGAGATCCTCGTCCGCCGCCTCCAGCCGGAGGTCGGGTACGATCTCCCGGCATCCCTCCTGCAAAAGGCGGAAGCAGGCCGGGTGCTTTACGAAGCGGCCGAACAGATACCGCACATCCGTCCGGGGCTGCATCAGCCACCGCATCTCCCGGCTGATCTGGCCCACGTTCCGGCCGATCTGGCGGAACACGGACTGTGCCGCAGCGTTTCCTGCCGCCGCCTGCTCCATCAGGTGGGCAAGGCAGGGCTTGCGCATGTCCTCCGGGTTCTGACGGATGGTCAGCACGTCGCCGCGCTCCTCCGTGAAGCCCGCCAGCAGCGCCGGATCGGCGTCATAGGCCAGCCGGAAGGCAGCCGCCTGTCCCAGATACCGCCGGGCGCCCGGAAGGCAGGAGTTCTCGTTGCGGGTGGAGCGCAGATCCTCCGGCGGCAGCGCCCGCTGGGGAAAGCTGCCCAGATCCAGCAGGAAGTCGTACAGCTCCACCGGCATCTCCGGGATGGTGCCGTCGCTGTCCAGATAGCCCACGCCGAAATCGGTGCCCAGTGCGTGGGCGATGACGCCGCCGGAAAAGTCCGGCTCGCCGCCGCTGCAGGCCAGCTCCGCCGCCGCCGTAAAGGCGGCGATGTGGCCGTCGTTGGTCATGTGGATGGCCGCGCCGTCCCGACAGTAGGGCCGCAGCAGCTCCACCAGAGCGCCCAGTTCGGCGAAGGCCGTTTCATAGTCGATGGCAGGATTCTCCCGCATACCCTTGGTCTTGGGGCTTTCGCCGCCTACGATCCGGTCGCGGATCACCACGTCCGGGAAGCTGATGCCCAGCACATCCAGCGGCACGCTGGCGCTTTGGGCCACGGCTTGGGCCATTTCCTCATCGCCGGTGTCCTTGTCCAGCGCCGCCTGAAGCGCCGGTGTCATGCCGGCGGCGCAGCAGGCCATCAGACGCACCAGCAAGGTGATGGGACCGGTCAGACCCTCGGCCACCGGGCTGGCGGCGGGGTTCCAGTCGTATTCCTTTACGCAGACCAGACGGCTGTCCACCGCCACCGCCGCCTTGATGTCGGTGCCGCCGATGTCGATGCCGCAGCATACGCCGCGGCCGCACCGCTCCACCGACCTCCGCAGCCGGGGCAGCAGATCGCCGCCGCGCTGCGGCTCCGGCGCGGTGGGAACGTAGGCGCTCCGGTCACGGACGGCGAAGGAGAACGTCCCGCCGCCGAAGGCCCGGCACAGGCGATTGGCGATGTTGACCACCTTGCCATAGCCGCTGCGGACCGTCTCGTGAACCTGAAAGATGTCGTTCAATTCGCCCAGCAGGGCCACGACCTCCGTCTCCCGCAGATCCAGATAGAAGGCCATTTCCCGACCGCTGAGGGCGGACAGGGTGTTGAACACGCAGGCGGTGACGTACTGTGCCGCAAACTGCCGCTGCTCCGCGCCCTCCCACCGGGGGATGGGCAGGGAGAAGTCACGCCGTGTGCCGTCCGTCAGCGTCAGCTGCATGGTGACGGCCACATGCTCTGGCAGCGCTTCGCAGTCCCGGCGTACATCGCTGAGCCAGACGCTCTGGCCGGACTTGGCCTGCTGCAACCATTGAGAAAGCATAAGAGTTCCTCCTGAAAGAAAGGAGCGCCGCCGGAATGGCGGCGCTCCGAGCGTTAAAAAGCCAAAAAGCCTCGCAGAGTTCACGTCCGCAGACGTGAATGATTTTAATCATTTTTTGCCACGACATGCGCGTGGCGAAAAATACTTCTCGGCCCAGCAAGTGCCAAAGGCGCGCAGCGGGCCGCAAACCCTTTTGGCAGCAAAATCGTAGATTTTGCGCCAGCTTACAAAACGTGTACCTCCTCCGGGTCGAACACCAGACGGCACGCCTCGCCCACCTGATAGATGCGCTTGTTCTTGGGGTTGTGCTCGGCCAGCTTCACCAGCGTATCGCCCACCATCACATGGTAGTTCTGATAGCTGCCCATGAAGCAGGACACGATCACCTTGCAGGGCAGGCCGCCCTCGTCCGCCAGATGGCCGGACTCGGGACGCAGCACCACAGTATAGGTCTCGCCCTCCTTCAGGTCGTCGCGGCCTGCCACGGCCATTTCGTGACCCTCGATGTTCAGCGTGGCGTGGGTGCCGTTGTGGCCGGTCATAACGCCCTTCAGGAAGTTGGCCTCGCCGATGAAGTCCGCCACGAACTCGTTGACCGGGTGATAGTAAATTTCCTGGGGCGTACCCATCTGCTCCACCACGCCGTTCTTCATGATGATGATGTTGTCGGAGAGGGCCATGGCCTCGGACTGGTCGTGGGTGACGTAGATGGCGGTGATGCCCACCTCCTGCTGGATGCGGCGGATCTCGGTACGCATGGAGACGCGGAGCTTGGCGTCCAGGTTGCTGAGGGGCTCGTCGAACAGCAGGACGGACGGCTCGATCACCAGCGCGCGGGCCAGGGCCACACGCTGCTGCTGGCCGCCGGACAGCTGGTTGGTCATGCGGCCCTCCATACCGGTCAGCTCCACCAGATCCAGGATCTTCATGACCCGCTCCTTGATCTCGTCCTTGGACACCTTGCGCAGCTTCAGGCCGTAGGCCACGTTGTCGAACACGTTGTAGTGGGGCAGCAGGGCGTAGCTCTGGAACACCATGGCGGTATCGCGTTTGTTGGGGGTCAGGGCGTTGATGGCCTCGTCGCCCAGATAGATCTCGCCCTCGTCGGGGCTTTCAAAGCCGGCGATCATCCGCAATGTGGTGGTCTTGCCGCAGCCGGAGGGGCCCAGCAGCGTCACAAAGCTGCCCGGCTCGATGGTCAGGGAGGTGTCCTTCACCGCGTAGAAATCCTTGCCGGTCTTAGGGTCCTGATAGATCTTGGAGATATGCTCCAAGCGGACGCCTTTTTTCACTTTATCCATTTATTTGCCCTCCTTGAGCTTTCTGCTGGTGCCGAAGTACTTCATGAACAGGTTCATCAGCAGCACCGCGCCATAGGTGATGACGATCAGGATGGTGGCGAAGGCGCAGGCCAGGCTGTACGAGCCCT
>ERZ824575.3554-NODE-3554-length-10714-cov-2.901867_pt1 | contig 10714 bp, 6 predicted proteins | sample MGYA00519470_ERZ824575 | MGnify/ENA primary metagenome ERZ824575 (study PRJEB31778, sample SAMEA3449170) | human gut metagenome | biome: human gut; feature: human-associated habitat; material: faeces | place: United Kingdom | collected 2010/2012 ...
CGCGCCATCGCCGAGCGGTACCTGAGCATCGGCTGCTCGGTCATGACCCCCAATCCAAATCGCCTGGAGCTGCTGGGCCGTCTGGTTGTAGAGGTTGAAGGCCAGGTTCATCTCGTTCTGCAGCCGCTCCTGCTCGGTGAGGCAGCTGCGGCGGACGATGCCCTGATTCTGGTCCATGTACCGGGCGTAGCGCTGCTGGGCTTCGTAGTAGTTGTCGCGGGCCTCGTCGTGGAGGCGCTGGGTGAAGGCCAGGTCGTTGCGCGCCTTGTCGGTGCGGTACTGCGTGATGAACTCCTGCAGGTTGCGCATCACCGTGTCGGTCAGCGTCGCCGAGACGAGCTGGTCCTGCATGGTTACCCGCAGCGAGACGACCAGCGTCTTGCGGTCCACGCCCGCGGCGATGCGCTCGCGGAGCGTGCGGACCGCCTCATCCTCCGCGCGCGTCAGGCGGAAGGGATCCGTTCCGGAGCCCGCGGGATGCGGCTCCTCCGTTGCGAAGAGGTGCCGGATCCCGCCGAGCAGCCGGAAGGGAAGCCCGAGGAGGCGCTCCCACCAGGGGAGGCGCAGCTCCTCGGAGACGTACTCCTCGACGGTCCAGCTCTTCTCCCCGTCGGCCGACGTGAGGCGTACGTCAAACAGGGCAGTCAGGAAAGGTACCGACTGCACGATATCCGGATAGAGCTCCGGAGAGACCGCATCCGCGGTGTTCAGGCTCCCCGTCTGGATCCCGGCCATCGAGGCCAGGGAGCTCAATCCGCCGAGATTCGGCCGCCCGGCCTGGATCTCGGGGGCCAGCTTGACCGTCGTGGTGTACTCGCGGGGGATGCTGAAGGCGATGACCAGGCCCGCGAGGGCCCCGGCGAGACACCCCCGGACGATCAGGCGCCGCCCCTCCCAGAGCTTTTGCAGCATCTCCAGCAGATCCAATCCCGCATCCGCGGCTTCCGCGGTGCGGCGTGGCGTATCGGTTTGCATGCGGGGTCTATTTCGAGAGGTTGGCAATCGTGGCGGCCATTGTTCCGATCGAGGCGGCCGAGGTGGCGAGGCTCATGACGGCCGGGAGGCTCAACCCCCTGCGCTCGCGCTTCGAGGGGATGACGATCTGGCAGCCCGGCTCGATGCGTGCCCTGCGGAGGCTGCGGACGCGGGCCACCGTGCCGTTCATGTAGACGATGTAGGCGCGGCAGCGCTTGGCGCGGAATCCGTAGCCGCCGGCCTGTCCCACGTAGTATTTCAGCGGCTTGCCCTGGAGGTAGAGCACCGTGTTGGGATACATCACCTCGCCCGAGATGCTCACCGTCGAGACATACTGGGGGACGATCAGCCGGTCGTCCTCGCGCAGCACCAGGTCGTAGTCCGAGCCGGGGGCTTCGAGCGCCCGGTCGAGCTCGATGCCGACCGTGTAGGTGTCGCCCAGCTGGAGTTTCTCCACGGCGAGCGAGTCGCCGCCCTGCCGGTTCTGGAGCGCCACGCGGAGCGTCGTCTCGCGCACGGCGCGCTCCTCGTCGTTCATGCGGCGGATCAGCCGCGCACCGTGGGCATAGGCGTCGGACGTGAGCCCTCCGGCCCGCCCGACGAGGTCCGAGAGGCGCTCGTTCTTGCGGATGAGCGTGTAGCGGCCCGGGAAGAGCACCTCGCCGTCGGCGGCGACCTGCTGCTGCTCCCGGTAGGCGGGGCTGCGGCGCACCTCCACGATGTCGTAGGGCAGGAGCACGAAGCCCGGCTCCCCGTCGACGATGAGCCCCTCGTTGAGGGCGAAGGAGTAGGTGCGCCCCAGCTCGCTCGACGGGGTCAGACTCCCGGGGTCCTTGATGCGGCGGGCGATGTCGATGCGGGCCGTCGAGGCGCCGTCCAGAAGCCCTCCGGCCTCGACAACGAGGTCCTCGACCGTCATGTTCGCGGCGTAGGGATACGTTCCCGGCCGGGCCACCTCGCCGCCGATGGTGAGCGTCCCGCGCTCCTCGAGCTCCCCGATGCTCGGGAGGATCAGCACGTCGTTGCGCCGCAGCGCGACGTCGGGCACCTCGCCCGACATCACCCCGGCCAGATCCAGCGCCTCCATTTCGAGCGTCAGATCCTCGCGTTCGCGCAGCAGCAGGGCGCGTCCCGGGAAGGCGTCGCCGCGGAGCCCTCCGGCCCGGGCGATCAGTTCGCGGACGGTATGCAGCCCCGGGCCCAGTTCGTACATGCCCGGGCGGTCGACGGCTCCGCGCACCTCCACGCGGTTGGCGAAGCGGTCCAGCACCGACCCCACGGCGACGACATCGCCGTCCTCGAGCATCCAGCCGGCATAGTCGGGTTCGCGGACGCTGAAGATCCGGTACTCGCCGCCCGTTTCGCGGATGACGCGCACCTCGTCGCGGTAGGCGTCGCCGCGGAACCCGCCGGCATACTCCATCAGGCGGCCCAGGCTCTCGCCGGGCTTCATCTCGTAGTACATCGGGCGCTTCACGTTCCCCGTGATCTCGACGCGGATGCCGTAGGGCGGTACGACGATTGCATCGCCCTCCTCGAGGCGGATGCCGTCCTCCAGCCGTCCTTCGAGCAGCAGTTCGTAGAGATCCGCACGGGCCACCTCGCGGCCGCCCCGCATGACGCGGATGTCGCGCAGGCTGCCGATCGGGGTGATGCCCCCGGCGCGGTAGAGGGCGTTGAAGAGCGTGGCCAGCGAGGAGAGCCGGTAGGTGCCCGGCGTGGCCACCTCGCCCAGCAGGTGCACCTGGATCGTGCGCAGCCGCCCCAGCGTTAGGCGCACCTCCGACGAGGGTTCGGCGCCCGTAACGCCGGCGTAGATCTGGCCGAAGACCTTGCGGAGCCGCTCGTTCGCCTCGCCGACCGTCAGTCCGTTCAGGTAGACCGGGCCGACCTGCTCGACCATGATGTTGCCCTCGGGGGTGATCTCCTCGCGGAGGCTCCGCTCGTTCTCGCCCCAGATGTCGATGATCACCTCGTCGCCGGGCCCCAGGCGGTAGCTCTCGGGCGTGGCCTGGTTCTCGTTGGGCTCGAACGTGAGGGCCGTCTCGCGGAAGATGTCGCGGCCGAAGAGCTCCGGACCCTCCGCCGCACGCGCCGCCGCGCCCTCTGCCGCGCTGCTCTTCGCCGGGGTTGCCGCGCCCGTGCCGGAGGTGTCGGCCGCCTCCGGCGGCAGGGTTGCCTGCTGCCGGCTGCGGCGCTGCTCCTCGATGCCCTGCCCCGGGCTCTTCGCGCCGTGCTGCGCCGCGGCGCCGTAGGTCTGTTTCAGCCGCTCGGCCTGCTCGGGCGTTACGCCCCGGGCCAGCAGCTCGCGGCCGATCTGACGGTCGCTCTTGCCGGCCTGCCGGGCCTCGATGAGGTAGCGCACGGCGGCCTGGTCGCTCATCTGCGCCTGCGCCGGAACGCCCCCTGCCAGGAAGAACAGCAGCAGCGCCGGCCATCCGAAAATGGTTCGTATCATGTCTTGTTGGGTGTTTTTCGGGGGTGGAGGGGACGTGTTACATCCGGTCCATCAGCCGCTGCAGCCACAGCACGGGCCCCGTGCGCTCGACGTGCGAGAGGTGCCCCAGGCGGTGCAGCCTGCGGAAGAGCCGTCCCGAGGGCTTGAGCCGCCGCAGCGGGTAGTAGATGCCCGTGGTGATGATGACGCCCAGAAAAAGCACGAGGTAGAGCTGCAGGTCGATCGGGGCGCCGGCGGCGTAGGCGGCCCACCAGGCCAGCACGACGAGCAGGTTGAGGGTCAGGATGACCGCGGTGGTCCCGGCGTGCGAGAATCCCAGCGAGATGAAGAGGTGGTGCAGGTGGGTCTTGTCGGGCCGGAAGGGGGAGCCGCCGCGCAGGATGCGGGCGCACATGACGCGCAGCGTGTCGAAGACCGGGAAGGCCAGGACGGCCAGCGTGAAGGGGATGAGCCCCATGTTCCGGTCGACATGGCGTTCGCAGGGCGTGCCGTCCTGGAGGGTCCGGATCACGAAGATCGCGATGACGATCCCCAGCACGAGGGTTCCGCCGTCGCCGATGAACATCTTCGAGCGCTTGCCGTAGACGTTGTGCAGGAAGAAGGGGACAAGGGCCCCGACCGAGACGGCGGCGAGGGTCGCCATCGAGGTGTCGCCCGCGCGGTGGAAGAGCCACCCGAACATGACGCAGGCCATGATGCAGTAGCCCGACGAGAGCCCGTCCACGCCGTCGATCAGGTTGATGGCGTTGATGATCCCCACGGCGGCGAAGAGGGTCAGCGGCACGGCGACTCCGGTGGGAATGGCATTGAGCCCCCAGAGTCCGTGGAAGTCGTTGAGCAGGTAGCCGCCGATGCCGGCCAGGCAGAGCACCGTGAGGATCTCGATCACCAGGCGGACGTGGGGCGAGAGGCCCAGGATGTCGTCGATCGTGCCCGTGTAGAGCATGACGGTCATGGCCATGACGACGACCAGCATGTCGGCATCGGCCTCGAAGAGGCTTGAAACGCCGATGCCCGTGATGCCGCCCAGGAAGACGCAGATCCCGCCCAGGATCGGGATGGGGGTCCGCTGCAGCTTGCGGGCGTTGGGGACATCGACGATATCCTTCAGCCGGGCGATGCGGACCATCGTCGGGTGGGCGATGGCGACGCACAGCAGCGCCGTGAGAAACGGCAGCAGTATGGTTTGTGCGAAGAGGTGCGATCCCATGTGAGCGCTTGGATTCGGACGCTCCGCCCGGGGAGGGGCGGCGTCCGGGTGAAACAACGGAATAATAGGGTGCCTTCGGGGTCTCCGGTCAGGGAATCTTTTCGATCTGCGAGGCGCGCAGCGAGGTCGTGGCGACGGCCGCGATGCCCTCGATCGAGACGACGACGCGGCATTCGCGGGCCTGCCGGATCCGGAGCAGGATCCCCTCGACCCCGGCGAAGAGCCCCTCCGTGATGCGCACGCGGTCGCCCTTTGCGAGAGCCGCCTCCGAAGGGGTGAGGTAGAGCGGCTGCGCCTCGATCCGCCCGGCGACGGCCATGAAGTGGCGCATCTGGACCTCGGGAACGGTCATGGGGCGGTGCAGCCCCTCGTCGGTCTGCATCACATAGCGGAGCATCGGCAGGCGGAAGGTCTTCAGCTCGTCGATCACCCGCTTGGTCGTGCGCACGAAGATGTAGTTGTGCAGGGCCGCCTCGCGGACCGTGCAGTAGCGGCCCCTGCGGTCGCGGCGCCGGACCATGCGTTCGGGGACGAAGGTCTCGATGCCGAGGTGCAGCAGGGCCTCCTTGGTCGGAAGCTCCCGCTGGTAGGTAACGCGCAGGACATACCAGGCTCCCTGTGGGTCGATCATGGCAACGGATTTTCGGTTTTGGAGGCCGGGGTGTCCGAACGGAGGATTTTTTTCGCGGCGGACATTCCCCGGGGACGTCGATCCCCGTATAATTCTCGGAAAATCAACTGTTTGCACATCTTCCACGCGGAAGAATCCCTCTCGGATACGCCGCATCTCCTTTCGGCCGGAGCGGCGGCGTGGAACAAATGTAGGTAAAAAAAAACGAACAGCCAAACATTTCCGGGGGATAAAAAATGCACACAATAATTTGAAAGTCAATAAGTTGTGTGTTTCGTCGCGGGACGTTTCCCGCCCGGTTCGCCGGGTGGGCGGAACGGCCCCCGGCCGTGGCGGAAACGGATTTATGAATGGCCGGATCGGGCGGTGCGGAGCGGTGTGCAGCCGTCGTGAAACGCACCGAAAAAAGAGAGGAACCGGGTTTTCCGGCTCCTCTCGGCGGGTTTTTCCGCGGGGCGGGTTCGCTCCGCGGCTATTTTTTGTTGTAGTTGTTCATCGTCATGGCGCATCCGACGGTTGCAAACGAGCGGATGGCCTCGGTGAAGAGCTTGAGCCGCTCGGGCATGGCCCGGAGCTCCTCGTCGGTCCACTCGCCGAGGACATACTCCACCTGGTGTCCCCGGGGGAAGTCGCCGCCGATGCCGAAGCGCATGCGGGCGAACTCCTCCGTGCCGAGCAGCTCGGCGATGTTCTTCAGGCCGTTGTGGCCTCCGGCGCTCCCTTTCGGGCGGAGGCGCAGCGTGCCGAAGGGCAGGGCGATGTCGTCGGAGATGACCAGCAGGTTTTCGGGAGCGATCTTCTCGGCCTCCATCCAGTAGCGCACGGCCTTGCCCGAGAGGTTCATGTAGGTCGAGGGCTTGAGCAGCAGCAGCGTGCGGCCCTTGTACCGCACCTCGGCCATGTCGCCGTAGCGCACGGTGGTAAAAACAGCGTTGGACGCCTCTGCGAGGGCGTCCAACACCTTGAATCCGATGTTGTGGCGGGTTCCGGCATACTCCATGCCGATGTTACCCAGCCCAACAATGAGGTATTTCATCGTCTACGGGCGACTATTTCGCGGCAGCGGCATCGGCACCGCGCGAAGCACGGGTTACGCGGACGGCGCATACGGCGGTCGTTGCGGGGGTTACGAAGCGCAGGTTCTCGAACTGGAGGTCGCCTACGAAGATCGTCTTGCCCACGCCCAGCGGCGTAACGTCCACGACGATCTCGTCGGGAAGGTTCTCTACCAGGGCGCTCACGGTGAGCTTGCGGGCCGAGAGGACGAGCTTGCCGCCGACCTTCACGCCCTCGGCCGTACCGGTCAGACGTACGGGGATGGCGATCGATACGGGCTTGCCCTCGGCGATGCGGTAGAAATCCAGGTGGAGGATCTCCTCGCGTACGGGGTGGAACTGGGCCTCACGCAGTACGGCCTGCTCCTTCTTGCCGTCGAAGTCGAACTCCACGATGTAGGAGTTGGGGGTGTAGATCAGGGGCTTGATCTCGCGGGGATCCACGGAGAACATCTCCGTCTCACCGTTTCCGCACAGTACGCAGGGGATCATGCCCTCGCGACGTACGGCCTTGGCGGCCTTCTTGCCGAAATCGGCGCGCTTCACGGCCTTTACCGAAATGGTTTTCATGGTGTTATAAAGTTTTTTAAGTGTTACCTGCGGCGGTTCTCAATGCCCGCGGCGCGGAGGCGCGTATCCGGCCTTTCCGCGGGCGTGCATCCCAATTCCGCCTGTTTCGGGTGCAAAGATAGCCAAATTCTTCAGAATGAAAAAACTGGACGTGAAAAATTCGTTCGGGCGGGGATTTTTTCCGCCGCGGCCCGCGCCGCATCTCCGCGCGCACCGTTCATCGCTTCTGCGCCGCATCTCCGCGCGCGCCGTTCTTCGGTCCCGCGCCGTCCGCTTGTCCGGGGTCCTTCCCGGGGTTCCGGCGGGTGGAAATTCCCTTTTTTTTTGCTATATTTGTCCAAAATCGCTTCGGAATCTGCGGTGTGCGGCGGCGGCTCCGGCCCGTGCCGCCGTTTTGCCGCCCTTCCGGAGAGAAAACCGTACTGCACCCATGAAAAACCCGATTGTCGCCCTGCTGCTGCTTGCCGCGACGGCAGCCTCCGCGCAAACCCCCTGCTGGCAGGATCCTGCCGTTTTCAACGTGAACGGCGAGAGCCGCCGCACGGAGATCATCTTCCACCCGACGCGCAGCGCGGCGCTCACCCTCCCCTTCGAGCGGAGCGTGAACTACCGCTCGCTCGACGGCGAGTGGCGCTTCCGCTACTTCGATTCGCCCGGGCAGCTGCCCGCAGGCATCGCCGCGACGACCGCCTCCGAGGCGGCCGCCTGGGGCACGATCCGCGTCCCGGGCAACTGGGAGGTGCAGGGGCACGGCACGCCCATCTACGTCAATACGGTCTACGAGTTCGCGCCGGTCGATCCGCAGCCCCCGCAGCTGCCCGAGGCGACGCCCGTGGGGGTCTATTTCCGCACGTTCCGCGTCCCCGACGCGTGGCGCGGCCGCGCGGTCTATCTCAACCTGGGCGGCGCGAAGTCCGGCGCGTACGTCTATGTGAACGGTCGCGAGGCGGGTTACTTCGAGGATTCGAAAAATGCCGTGCGCTACGACATCACCCCCTTGCTGCGCGAGGGCGACAACGACCTCATGGTCAAGATCTACCGCTGGAGCACGGGGTCGTGGCTCGAGTGCCAGGACTTCTGGCGCATGAGCGGCATCGAGCGCAGTGTCTATCTTTCGAGCGAGCGGCGCCCGACGGGCTTCGACTTCGAGGTGGTCTCGACGCTCGACGAGGGGCTGCGCGACGGACTCTTCGAGCTGCGCCTGGCGGCCGACTCCGCCTGCCGCATCGACTGCGCCTACGAGCTGCTCGACGCCGGCGGACGTGCGGTGCTCTCGGGCAGCGGCACCCTCGCCGGGGCGTGCCGCTTCGCGGGGCGGGTGCCCGACGTGCGTCCGTGGTCGGCGGAGCATCCCGCGCTCTACACGCTGCTGCTTTGCGTGGACGGGGAGTATGCGCGTTTCAACGTGGGCTTCCGCCGCTTCGAGATCACCGATGCCGAGCGGCCCGACTCCGCGGATCGTCCCTGCCGCGTCCTGCTCGTAAACGGGCAGCCGGTGAAGTTCAAGGGGGTCAATTACCACGAGCACAACCCCTGGACGGGCCACTACCTCACGCGCGAGCTGCTTCTGGAGGATCTCCGGCTCATGCGCCGCGCCAACATCAACGCCATCCGCACGAGCCACTACCCGCTGCCGCGCTTCTTCTACGAGCTGTGCGACAGCCTCGGCTTCTACGTCTATTCGGAGGCCAACATCGAGTCGCACGGCATGGGCTACGACCTCACGCGCACGCTGGGCAACCGCCGCGCGTGGTACCCCGCGCACCTGGACCGCATCCTGAACATGTACCTGCGCACGCGCAACTACCCCTGCGTGGCGATCCTCTCGCTCGGCAACGAGGCGGGCAACGGCTACAACTTCTACCGGGCCTACGAGGAGCTGGAGCGGCGCGAGCAGGCGGGCATGCACCGCCCGATCTGCTACGAGCGGGCCGTGCGGGAGTGGAACACCGACATGATCGTGCCGCAATACCCCTCGGCGGCGTGGTTCCGCCGCATGGGTGAGCAGGGCGCGGACCGTCCGGTCTGCCCCTCGGAGTACGCCCATGCGATGGGCAACTCGACCGGGTCGCTCGACCTGCAGTGGGAGGCGATCTACGCCTGGCCGAACCTGCAGGGCGGCTTCATCTGGGACTGGGTCGATCAGGGCCTTGCCGCGCGGAATGCCGCGGGCGAACCCTTCTGGGCCTATGGCGGCGACTACGGCGACCGCACGCCGAGCCAGGGCAACTTCCTCTGCAACGGCATCGTGAATCCCGACCGGCGGCCGCACCCCGCGCTGACGGAGGTGGCCTACGTCCACCAGCCGGTCGCCATCACCTCCGCCGACCCCGCAACGGGCCGCTTTACGATCTTCAACCGCCACTACTTCACCGACCTGGGGGGCTATGAACTTCGCTACCGGGTTTCGACCCACGGGCGGACGCTCCGCCGGGGCGTGCTGCACCTCGACACGGCTCCCCAGAGCGGCGAGGCCTTCACCGTGGCGCTGCCCCGCCTGCCGGAGGGGCGCCGCTGCTGGATCGACTTCGACCTGGCGACACGCGACGCCGATCCGCTCCGCGCGGCCGGGACGGTCGTCGCCACCGAACATTTCGCCCTGCAGGCCCCGACGCGGGCGGCCTATGCGGAGAAGGGCCGCTGCGAGGTGGCGGAGAACGACACGCTCATCCGGATCTTCTCGCCCCGCGTGGAGCTTTGCTTCGACAAGCGGCAGGGCGCCGTAACCTCCTGCCGGATCCGCGGCCGCGAGCTCTTCGCCGACGGCTTCGGCTTCCGTCCCAACTTCTGGCGCGCCCCGACCGACAACGACTACGGCAACGGCATGCCCCGCCGCGCGCAGTGCTGGAAAGAGGCGAGCCGCGACTTCCGCGCCACGGCGCGCGTTGCGGCGGGTCCCGCGGGCGGCACGCTCCTCGAAGCGGACTACGCGCTGTCGTCGGGCAATCCCTGCACGATGGCCTGCACGGTCTATCCTTCGGGCATCGTGGCCGTGGAGCTGCGCCTCGGGGGCGTCGCCTCCGACACCCCGACCGACATCCCCCGCGTCGGCGTGCGGATGCGCCTGCCCGCCGCGGCCGGGGCCTTCCGCTACTTCGGCCGGGGTCCCGCGGAGAACTACTGGGACCGCTGCGCCGGCAGCCGCCCGGGCGAATACCGCTCGACGGCCTCCGCGGAGTACTTCCCCTATGTCCGGCCCCAGGAGTGCGGACACCACACCGACTGCACGGAGCTCTCCCTCGGCGGGGTAACGTTCGTGGCCGACAGCCTCTTCGAATTCAACGTCCTGCGCAATGCCGTGGAGGATTTCGACTCCGAGGAGGCCGTCGCGTGCGACTACCAGTGGCTCAACTTCACGCCCGACGAGGAGCACGACCCCGCCGAGGCGCGCAACCGGCTGCCCCGCCAGCACCATATCGACGACATTGCGCCGCGCGACTTTGTCGAGGTGTGCCTCGACCTGCGGCAGACGGGCGTCGGGGGTTACGACAGCTGGGGCTCGCATCCCGAGCCCTCGCGCACGCTCTGGAGCAACGACGACCATACGCTGCGCTTCGCCGTAGTGCCCGAGGAGGTGATGTCCGCCGAGCGGGCCCGGCAGTTCCGCTATTGAAATCCGAAAAACCTTTTCCATCCATGAAACCGATTCTTTCCCGCCTTGCGGCCTTCGGCGGCCTTCTGCTGCTCGCGGCCTGCACCTCCACCCCCGCGCCCGAACCCTACGGCGCCCTGCCGACGCCCGGGCAGGTTGCCTGGCAGCGCATGGAGATGAACCTTTTCGTCCACTTCGGGCCCAACACCTTCACCGACTCGGA
>ERZ824575.3556-NODE-3556-length-10708-cov-4.334460_pt1 | contig 10708 bp, 7 predicted proteins | sample MGYA00519470_ERZ824575 | MGnify/ENA primary metagenome ERZ824575 (study PRJEB31778, sample SAMEA3449170) | human gut metagenome | biome: human gut; feature: human-associated habitat; material: faeces | place: United Kingdom | collected 2010/2012 ...
CCCGCCCGACGGTTCACTGTTTCTTCAAGGTAGGCAATGCTCCAGTAAGTTCGTATTGCCAGCCTGTGCCGCCCAATGCGGTGTTCATGGCGTTTTTGGCTTCTTCCCAGTTGCCGTCCGCCACCTTCGTGGCTTCGACGGTGATGCCAGCCTGATTTTCGCCGACGCTTTGGTCCTGACCGTTGTCTCCCCAGTAGCAGGCGGTGATGACCGGGTTGTCGAATGCGTTGGTAGTCTCTCCCGCTACGCCGCCTGTGGTTCCGCCCGGGCCGCTGACAATCCCCTTGGCATGGTAGCAGGCGGTCATGGTGCGGCTGTCGTGGACTCCCGTTACGCCGCCAACATAGATGTTGCCGCTTCCGGAGCCGCTCACGTTGCCCGTAGCGTAGCAGGCAACGAGGGTGCTGACGCCGTTGAATCCCACCACGCCGCCGACAAAGTGGGTGTCTGTGGTTTTGCCTTCAAGGATCACATCGCCCGTGGCATAGCAGGCGGTCATGGTGGAATCAGCATTTGTGGTACCTGCCACGCCGCCGACAGTGGACTCTCCCTTTACTGTGACCGAGGAGTTGCACCCGGTGATGAAACCGCCCCATTGACTGCCCACCAAGCCGCCTGCGGAGGAGCCGCTGACGCTGCCCGACACCGAACAGTTTGCAATTATGTCTTTGTAATAGCTAAATCCCGCCACGCTGCCGACATTGCCATAAACGTAATCGCTTTCTATCTGTACGTCTTTCAGCGTCAAGTCCTTCACCGTGCCGCCTTCGCCAATGCATCCGAACAGACCCGCATAGTGGTAACTTCCCGTAACGGTCAGCCCCGTGATGGTATGGCCGCCGCCGTCGAAGGTGCCGGTGTATGCGATGTCAAAGTCTGTTCCTATCGGTACCCAGTCGATGCCCGAAAGGTCGATGTCGCCCGTCAGGGTGATGTTGATGTCGGTTGCTCCGTCGTTCGCCAGCCTGGCGAGGTTTATCAGTCCCTTTTTGTTGCCCGTGGTGTAGTTGCCTTCGCTCACCTCGACGTAGCCCGGGTCATAGTTCAGCGTGATCTCGTAGAACTTGCCCGCCACGGGGGTGATGGCAGCAGAGAGGTCGCGTTCCTCGCTGCCGTTGGTCCGCAGTTTCGTGATTTCATAGCCGGGCACCACATTCGCCTCCCAGCAGGTCGCGCCGTTGTACGCGCACCGCTTCATCTCTATCCAGCCCTCTTGCGAGCCTTGCACGGCCTGGCCTTTTTCGTAGGTACACCGGGTGCAGGTATAGAGCTGGATGCTCTGCACCTCGCCGAGTGCCTCGTCCGTGGGCGTGATGCGCACCTTCGCCAGGGCGTGGGTGAAGTTCAGCGTGACGGGGGTCAGGTAGTCGCCCGTGCCCGTACCGTTCAGCAGGTAGGCCAGACCGTCGGTCTGCTGGTCGCCGAGGTCGAGGGTGCCGTCCGTAGCGGGGTACCAGGCATGGACGGTGTGGTTGTCGCGGTCGCTCCAGAACAGGGGTGTTCCGGCTTTGGCGGAGCCGTCGGCCTGCACGGTGTAGATACCGGTCTGCGTATCGCCTTCTATCTGTACGGCGAACTGGTCGCCCGTTTCAAACATGCAGTTGTTGCCGTCCGCGTTTTCGCTGACGCGCATCTGCGGTGCGCCCCAGGACAGCGCCTCGCCGCGCTCCATCATGCGGAAGGTGATGCGGGCTATCTCAAGGGGGTATTGTTCTTCCTGTTCTTCCTGTCCTTCCTGTTCTTCTTCGGACGGGAGGTCGCTGTCCGCCGGCTCGTCCTTCGTGCAGGCAGCCGTGGCAAGGAGCAGCGCGGCTGCGGCAAAAAGTAGATGGATGGAATTTTTTTTCTTCATGTCGGGTTGTTCTTGTTTGTTTTTGTTTTGTGTTGCCGTCTGGCCGAAGGTCGGGCCCGCAAGGGGGCCCCGTGTAAACACGGAGATTTTGTTCGGATGGCAGCCGGGAAACAGGGCCCGGAAACGGAGTTCGGGAGCAAAATTAACAGAAAAACCGAAAACGGGAGCTTTTGGCCGTCGATTTTGTCGTTTAGGCAAGAATTTGTCGTTTAGGCAAGAAAAAATTGTTGTTCCGGCAAAGATGCGGACCGTCGGAGACCGGTCGGAGTTACCAAACGGAGCTCTCCCCGCCCTGCGTTTTGCGCCAGTTGGAGGGGGAGACCCCCTCGCGTGCCTTGAACATGCGGGTGAAATGGCTGGGCGAGACGAAGCCTGCGGCCTCGGCGATTTCGGTAATGTTCAGCTCGGGATGCTGGAGCATGTGCCGTTTGGCGTACTCCATCCGCAGGTCGGTGATCCAGTCGCGGAACGAGCCGTTGCCGGTCGCCTTGATGTATTCCGAGAGGTAGGTGCGGTTGGTGTGGAGCGCATCGGCCAGTTCGCGGATGGTCAGTCCCGGCCGGAGGTAGCCGTCGGCGGTAATCCACTCGGAGAGCCGCGCCGCAAGGTCTGTATGGAGGGGCCGTGCCCCGGGGTCCGGCGTGTCGTCCGGACTGTCCGGACTGTCCGAATCGCACGGATCCGTGGCGCTCTCCTCTGCGGGGAGCTCCTCTTCGAGTGCCTGCTCGACCCGCTCGTAGAGGAGCAGGTAGTTCATGTAGGAGCAGTAGAGGTAGATGTAGAAGGGGACCGACGAGAGGATCCACAGGAAGACGTAGCGGTCGGGCAGGAAGGTGAGCAGCCCGCAGCCGACGCCGAAGATGACGGCCCACCATGTGAAGACGGACATCCAGCGGATGTAGGCGCCGATGTTGTCGGAGTGGGTGTCGTCGAAGAGGCGCACGGCGCGGCGGTAGGCGCGGACAAGCCGTCGGGCCAGCCACAGCCCGTAGCCCACGAGCCAGGCGGCCATCACGGTCAGCCCCGCCCTTTGGGCCGCGCCCTCGGGCAGTCCCAGCAGGATGATGCCCGAGAGGAGCGTGAAGAGCACCCATGCCGAGAGGTGGAGACGCAGCCGGCGGCGCGTGATGTAGAAACGGTCGAGCAGCGTGGTGAGTGCCGAACTGAAGAGCCAGTAGCAGAGGAAGTAGGTCGAGAGGTTCATCAGGATGGCCGCATGAACGTCGCGGAACCGCACCTCGAAGAAGAAGTGCACCGCGTAGTTGGCCGCCAGGAGCAGCAGTGCGCAGCCCATGATGCGCCGCGAGCGGAGGTAGTTCGCGAAGATGGCCTTGTCGGGGGTCGGAGCCAGCAGGAAGTAGGCGCCGAAGAAGATCATCAGCGGCAGGGCGATGCAGAGCGAATATTCGTAGAGCGGAAGATTCATGCGCGTATCGGGCTTGAAAGCGTTTGCAACAAAGGTACGCAATAATTCGATTGGCTGTCTCCGCGCGGAGCGAAAGTCTCTTGCCCGGATGCAAATATCGCCGCCGTCGAAATCATCTCCCGGCCGTCGCCCGCGGCGTCTGCGCTGTCGCTGCTGCCGGGGCCGATCCCGATCGCGCCCCGGACAGTTTGTCCGCAAATGCGTTTTCGGGAACCGCGCAAAAATGAAAAAGCCTTACATATCATGGATACATAAGGCTTTTTGCTCGTTTCAGCGTCTTTCCGCGGCGCCTTCCAGAGCTGTTGACGAGGCTTGAACTCGTGACCTCTTCCTTACCAAGGAAGTGCTCTACCACTGAGCTACAACAGCAGTTTTCTGTTCGAGTGGTGCAAAAGTACGCAAGAAAAATGAAATGACCAAAAAAATGTGCAACTTTCACAATTATTTTCTATCTTTACTACCAAATTACAACCATAAACAGATGAAACGTATTCTGATAGTAGGCGCCGGAGGTCAGATCGGTTCCGAGCTGACAGTTTATCTGCGCAACATTTACGGTGGGGCGAATGTCGTGGCCACCGACATGCGCGAGTGCAAATCTTTGGGCGAGGACGGTCCCTTCGAGGTGCTCAACGCCCTTGATGCCACGGCCATGGCTTCGGTTGTGGCGCGATATCACGTCGATACGATCTTCAATCTCGTGGCGCTGTTGTCGGCCGTGGGCGAGCGGAATCCCCAGATGGCCTGGAACGTCAACATGGGCGCACTGAACAATTCGCTCGAAGTGGCGCGGCAGCACCACTGCGCCCTCTTCACCCCTTCGTCGATCGGCGCCTTCGGCCCCACGTCGCCCAAGGACAAGACGCCGCAGGATACGATCATGCAGCCGACGACCATCTACGGCGTCTGCAAGGTTACGGGCGAGCTGCTGGGCAACTACTACCACCACAAGTTCGGCGTCGATACGCGTTCGGTGCGCTTCCCGGGCATCATCTCGAACGTCACGCTTCCCGGCGGCGGCACGACCGACTACGCCGTGGAGATCTACTATGAGGCGATCCGCAGCGGACACTTCATCTGCCCCGTGCCGGGCGACGTCTATATGGACATGATCTACATGCCCGATGCCCTGCGCGCCTGCGTCGAGCTGATGGAGGCCGACCCGACGAAACTCGTGCACCGCAACAGCTTCAACCTCGCCTCGATGAGCTTCACGCCCGAGATCATCTATGCCGAGATCCGCAAGCGGCTGCCCGACTTCCGGATGGATTACGACATCGACCCCGTGAAGCGCGAGATTGCCGAGAGCTGGCCCAACTCGCTCGACGACACCTGCGCCCGCGAGGAGTGGGGCTGGAAGCCCGAGTGGGATCTCTCGCGCATGACCGACGACATGCTCGCGCATATCCGCACCAAGCTGGGCAAGAACTGATCCTTGACCCGACAGGTGAAAACGAGAACGGCCGTCGGGGCAGGATTTTTGCTCCGACGGCTGTTTTGTATGCATAAAACCGGAAAATCATGAAACGGATTGTTCGAATCGCTGCCGTTGTCGTGCTGGTCGTAGCGGCGGCCCTTTTGGGAGGCAGCTTCTACCTGCTCTCCTATGCCCTGCGGCCCGATGCGGTGATGGCGGAGAAGGAGGCCTCCTCCTATAAATATATGTGTGAGGAATATCCCTTCCTCGAGGGATGGATCGACAGCCTCCGCACGACGGGTGCCCTGCGCGATACGGTCATCACGGGAGCGGAGGGCGAGCGGCTGCATGCGATCTATGCCGCGGCGCCGCAGCCGACGGACCGGACGGCGGTGATCGTCCACGGCTATACGGACAATGCCGTGCGAATGCTGATGATCGGCTACCTCTACAACCACGACCTGGGTTTCAACATCCTGCTGCCCGACCTGCACTACCACGGAGAGAGCGAGGGCCGGGCTATCCGGATGGGGTGGCGCGACCGGCTCGATGTCCTGCAGTGGATGGAGGTGGCGAATGCGATCTTCGGCGGGAATACGCGGATGGTCGTGCACGGCATCTCGATGGGAGCCGCCACGACGATGATGGTCTCGGGCGAGGAGCTGCCCGCCTCGGTGAAGTGCTTTGTCGAGGATTGCGGCTATACGAGTGTCTGGGACCAGTTCGCGAAGGAACTCCGCGAGCAGTTCTCGCTGCCGACGTTCCCGCTGCTGCATGTGGCCAGCTGGCTCTGCGACCTGCGCTACGGCTGGAACTTCCGTGAGGCTTCGGCTCTCGACCAGGTGGCGCGCTGCGACCGTCCGATGCTCTTCATCCACGGCGATGCCGACGACTTCGTCCCCACGCGCATGGTCTATCCCCTCTACGAGGCCAAGCCGGGCGAAAAGGAACTGTGGGTCGTTCCGGGCGCCGCGCATGCCCGCTCCTATCATGATAATCCCGAGGAGTACACGCGGCGCGTGGGTGCCTTTGTCGAAAAATACATTCCCGACGACCGGCAATAGGCAGCAAGAATGTAATAGTACAATTGAAACGATGCGTTATTTATCGGCATCCTTGAATGCTTGACTCATACAGCCGAGAAATCCAAATACGAAAATAAATAGCCACATTTTTGTCTTATTATGATATGCAAATATAGCAAGTTTTTATGGTAGTGTTTCAAAAAGTGTGTCTGGGAAGGAGCCTTCAGATTCTTCAGATATGCAAATATAACAATTCTTGTTTTCAGATCCACACGCCGCGGCGTGTGGATCTAATTTTTGTGTTATAGTTTTCACTCGGGGAATAAATCCCGATCCAGGTCGATTCGCGGTACCGGCCTCAGGTAGGATTTCTTATCCATGGCCGTTTTGCCCATCAGCAGCAGAACCGACTCCTCGTTGGGCATGGCTCCCCGCATGCGTGTAACCCGTCGAAAATCCTTCTGCAGACGTTCGATCCAGTTCGTCGTGTAGATCATCGACTGAATCCTTGCCTCGTAGTTCAGATAAGTGAAGTAGGCTTTGTAGGCCGGATCCTCCGCCCGTCGTCGAAAACTGCGATAATCCTGACCCCATTTCTCACAGAGCGCCTGCCATTGTTCCCAAGCTCTCTCTACTGTATAGCTGCGATCCCCCGTACGGAAGAGCTGCCGCAGATCCTCGGCCAGCTCTCCCTTGTCGCCGTTGCGCACGCAGCTCAGCAGATTGCGTTTCAGGTGCGTCGTACAGCGTTGCAGCGGGGTTCCGGGAAAGACCGCACTGATGACATCCTCCAGACCCTTCAGCCCGTCGGCACACACCAGGCCGATCTTCCGAACGCCTCGTTCATGCAGTTCTGCGAGCATCTCGCCCCAGCCCAGGGCGCTTTCCGTGGGTTTGTTGAAGATCCCAAGCACTTCACGCCGCTTGTCTTCACGCACGGCGAGCACTACGTAGAAAGCTTCTGTTTCTACGCTCCGCTTGCGGTGGATCTTCATGTGTACACAATCGATGAAGACGATCGGGTAATAAGCCTCCAAAGAGCGCGTGAGCCATTGCGAGACATCTTCTCGGAGGTAGTCCAGCATTCGCGAAATGCTCGCCTTGCTGTAGTGCTCGCCATAGATATCCTGGAATACCTCGCCGACCTGTTCCTGCGTAAGTCCTTTCGTGTAAAGTGTTCCGGCTAGGCGTTCGCATTCATCTTCCTGATGGCGAAGGATCGCCAGAATCCGGGGATGAAAGTTCCCGTAGCGATCTCGGGGTATCCGGAACGTCAGCGTACGGCCATGACCGTAACTATGTCCCGGGCGAAATCCGTTGCATTTATTCCCTGATGCGGAGTTTTCCCGGAGATATTCCCGGCGCTCCGAGACCATCATACTCTCCAACAAGATCTCCAACAGATCCTGAAGGCCATTTTCCCGCTCCGAATGTTTGCATATTAATTCGGAAAGTTGTTCCTTTGTCAACACCATAAGTCTACTCCTTTTTTAGTTTTTGTTGGTTCGTCACTACAAATCTAAAAAATCTGTAGACTTTTTTATTTATTCCTCCCTAGACACACTCTTTGAAACAGTATCTTTGCTTCAAAAGCAAGACCCTCGCCAACGGGGAGCATCCGCTTATGTTGCGCATTACGAAGGATCGTAAACGGACGATGAAAAGTCTCGGCGTGTCGGTCCATCCGTCAAACTGGGATTTCGCCCGCAACGAGCCCAAGCCCAAGTGTCCCGACCGCAAGTATATCCAGCAGATTATCCTGAAGGTCAAGACCGAGTATCAAACCAAGCTGTTGGAGAAAAGCGCCAACAATGAGGATTATACCGCTCAAACGCTTGTCAAGGAGCAGTCCCGAGAGCAAATCCAGTCGGAAACGGTCGAACATTTCTATTTGAGAACCATTGAGCAACTCAAACGGGAGGGAGCGGTAGGCAATGCCTATGCCTATCAGAACTCCTATCAGGTCTTGCGATCCTTCCACGGGAATAAACCGCTGGCTTATGCGTTTGGGCAGATTGATGAAGCCTTCTTGAACGCTTTCGAGCGTTGGATGCGATCGAAAGGGAACAAGGAGACGACCTTGAGTTTTCAGATGCGGACCTTGCGGGCGATGTTTAATCGTGCAGTCAGAGCCAAGATTGTCAGCAGGGATAAGAATCCGTTCAACGAGTACAAGATCAGTAAATTCAATACCCGAACGCCGAAACGAACCTTGAACAAGATGGACGTGATGAAGATCATAGCCGCTGATTGTTCACAGGGTAAGGCTATCGAACAGTTTGCCCACGACGTATTTGTCTTCTCCTATTTGTGCGGTGGTATCTCGTTTGTGGATATGGCCAACCTGACGCCTGCCAATATCGTGGAAGGGCGGTTGATCTATTGCCGTCAGAAAACGCATGGAGCTGTCAATATCCCGCTGTCGGCACAGGCAAGAGGGATTCTTGCCAAATACGATGGATATTGCAGGCAGGCGGGTTATCTGTTCCCGATATTGGATGGGCGGGTACACATTACGCCCATGCAAAAGAAGAATCGGGTGCATAAAATGTGCGGCAGGGTGAATTTTGCCTTGCGGGGTATCAGCAAGCGTTTGCAGATCAAGGCTACCGTTACGACCTATGTCGCAAGGCACAGTTTTGCTACCGTACTGAAGAAGTCGGGTGTGAATATCGGTATCATATCCGAGGCCTTGGGACATCACAGCCTGAAGACCACTCAAATCTACCTCGATTCATTCGAGAACTCACAAATCGACGAGGCCATGCGGCATCTGCTGTAAAGAGAGGACAGACATTGACAAGGGGTATAGATTTAACCCCTATGTCGATGTTTGTCCTCGTTTTTTCGTATCTTGGAGACATCTAACCACAACTATCTATTCCATGAATCTGAACAAGGATACCATTGTCTACCCGCACGTCTATACATGGGAGCAGTTCCAAAGAGCGCTGGTCTATGCGAAAAAGTATTATGGAATGGATGCTCCTTACTTCTATCGGACATTGGATGCAGAATTGGAAAGCAGAAACCAGCCTGTTACGATTCACAACCGCCTCATGTTCGAGGATTTTTGCGACCGCCTGTTGTTCGCAGACAAGGCCACCTCTAAATATATGGAGCAAATACCCCACGAGGAGATCCCGATTATATGGACACTGATGTTCGTAGAGTGGGGATTATGGTGCGAATGGCTGAAAGATCAAGACAGCGGCTATACGCTTGGCGATTATTATGCCGATAATCTCAACGATTATTACCAAGACCACATGCGGGAGGAGTTATTGGAAACCTACCTGTTCTGCAAACAGACGTCCATCCGCCCGCAACGAACAAACGAAATCATATTGACGATCAATAAGACCTCCAAGGAATATTCGAGAAAACTCGTACTTCCGAATTTCGAGAACTGGGTACTGCGTGGTGCATTGTTGCAGTATTGCGAAAGCCACCTGGAAGATATACACTCCGTGGAAGAGGCACAAAAAGCATTGGATGAGTACCATGCAAAGGGCCGTAAGGCGGATGAAATAATCGACCGCATCATATACGGCACCTATACAATGTTCAAGGATGCCGCAAAAGATACACGAACCACCAGTACGGGACTGTGTCGAATCATTCAGAATTACCTTGTATATCTTGAACTGATCGCTTCGGACAGTGATGCTGCACTCGATATTCAAAATATCGCAGGCCGAATCAAGTATCTGCTGAAACAGGGTAAAGAACCTCGATTCAGTCCGTATCTATTGAGTGGGGAAGAGACACGAGAGGCATTAAGGGGAAGCGGTCAGAGCACATTCGAGGATATGATGAGATAGTTCACACTTCATATCCCGAATTTTGGAAAGAATAGATGGCATTTTCGCTGTCTATTCTTTCTCTTTTTTGGTTGTGGAAAGAGGGATATTTGTAACGCAGCTTCGTCTGACTGGCCAGCAGTAGAGGTTGTGGGAGGAAGCCGAACGCCCAAGCAAGTGGAGGCAGAAACGAAAAATCAACATGATTGTTAGAGATGTAAAAATCGACAAAGGATTGTGGCTCTCGGACGTAATGAAGGAGATTCCGACGAACACGATTCTCAACAAGGTAATGACGGGCTGTGGCGCAACCACACTGGAAATCAATGCTGCACGTCATTCCATCATCATCGAACCGAACGTTCCCGTGATTATCGGGAAGAAGGCCCAGCACGACTTTCTCTTCGCCGTGTACGAGGGTACGACGCGCGATGACGTGAAAGCCTACCTCGCAGGTGAGGAGGACGGCTACCGCAAGATTATCACCACGCCCGAGGGCTTTGACAAAAAGGTCCTGCCTGCCATGTATGAACTGGGCATCCCCATCTACGAGGAGTATTTTCTCCTGTTCGATGAATGCGAAAAGCCCATACAGGATGTAGGCTACCGAGGGGACATCTATCTGCCTGTTGAAGACTTCTTCAAGTTCAAGGGTAAGGCCATGGTATCCGCAACGCCCATCATTCCCTCCGATCCCCGTTTCGAGGAACAGGGATTCGAGATGCTGCGAATCGTTCCCTCCTTCGACTTCTGCAAGGATCTGACGGTGGTCATCACCAACAACACGGTACGGGTGCTGCGCAAGTTACTGGACCGTTATCACAAGGCAGGAGAAAAAGTCTGCATCTTCTTCAACTCGACAGACACGACGTTGAGTCTCATTCAGACCCTCAAACTGCAAGGACGGTGCAAGGTCTTCTGCTCGGAAAAGAGCGTGCGCAAGCTTAAACGGGAAGGATTCTCCGACGTAAGCGACAACCTGACCGAGTTGGCCGAGATCAACTTCTTCACCAGCCGTTTCTACTCGGCTGTGGATATTAAGCTGGACTACCAGCCGAACGTCATCATCCTGACCGACGTATATCATGCGCCTTACTCGATGATTGATCCGCACACTGAGGTGGTGCAGGCCGTCGGACGATTCCGCAACGGTGTAGCAAGAATTCACCATGTAGCCAACACCAG
>ERZ824575.3562-NODE-3562-length-10693-cov-5.174375_pt1 | contig 10693 bp, 9 predicted proteins | sample MGYA00519470_ERZ824575 | MGnify/ENA primary metagenome ERZ824575 (study PRJEB31778, sample SAMEA3449170) | human gut metagenome | biome: human gut; feature: human-associated habitat; material: faeces | place: United Kingdom | collected 2010/2012 ...
TAGTAGGACTGTAAAAGAAGTATTAGATACACTTTGTTTGTTCAAACAAATACACAAAGAAAATTATAAAAATTATGAATACTCTTTAAATGAAGTAGACGATAAATTCTTTAATTTAAAAGATTATGATGATCCAGATGAAAGATATTATGCTTGTGTTGTTGATAAAAACAGAGCTGGAGCTAAACCAAAGCTATTATTTAACTTAAATTTAGCATATAACAGATGGGTTGAACTTGGATACTTACGATTAAAAGATGCTGAATAAATTATACTCAGCAAAAACTTCGCCCAATAGGGACGCCCCTTTTTGGGCGAAGTTTTTGCAATTTAGATTTGATGATTTAAAAAATTAAAGGTGGGATATACGTGAAAAATAAAAAAATTAAAATAATGGCTAGTGTTGTTATATTAGTAATAATTGTTATATTTTTTATTGCAGGTTTAATAACTTTGAAAAATACCAATAAATCAAATGATGAAAGCAATAAAGAAGTAAAAATAGAAATTAAACAAGAAAAAAATGAATCAGCCATTGTTTTGAAAGTAACATCTGTTGATGGATTGATTAGCATAAGTAATGAACAAATTGCTAAGATGACGGACTATGATAAGAAACATGTTATATCTGTTACTGAGCATTTGTCTATAAATAAGGGGCATGGAACAGATTTTTCCACATTTGGTGAGACAATAAAATACGAATATGATAAGGGGATTATTTCGGAAAATTCAGAAGAAGCTTTCTGGAATTATGTAGAGAGTCATGGTGGGCTTGACACATGGCTAAAAGGTACGTTGGAATATTGTTTTGGAAATGAAAATGGAGTATATAATTTATATGAAATAATAAATCCAGAGGGTGAAAAATCAGATACATATACAGCAACGCAAAGTGGCACATATACTTTTACAGTAAAAGATTTGTTGTATAATAAGGAATATAAAAAGACAGTTGATGTGACTGTAGAAAAATAGGACAAGACGGAATTGTATACAAGAACATTTGAATTGGAATAGGTTGTCAGTGCTAGGAGAAACAACTATATTTTAAATTAAAATAAATCAGAACGAGTACTTGTTCTAACAAGTGTTAAAATTAAAATATCATTATCAATTTGATATACTAATAACCAATCGGGTTTTATATGACATTCATAGAAACCGTTCACTTTCGGGTTCTAATATATGATTACAATATTTAGTAGGTAAAGTTTCTCTGATTGAAAGAATAGAAACAACTTTGACGAATTCAGTCTCATCAAAGTTGTTTCTATTTTTTTAATTCTGGCTCTATTCTAATATTGATATTTTCTGTTTTAGGCATTTTGTTCACTTCAATAGTATATTATACCCATAATAACACAATGTTAGCACTAATATATGCAGAAATTTCTTATATATTCAAAAATTTAAAAATGTCATTTATTTGTCACTTTGATAGTGTATTATAATTTCAGATTGAGTGCTTTGGAGATTTAATTTGCTATTCCAAAGCGAGAAAGGAAAATATAATGGAAATTTTAAGAGTTGAAGATTTGGTTAAGACATATGGAAAAGGTGAAAATCAGGTTAATGCAGTTGACCACATTTCGTTTTCGATAGATAAAGGAGAATTTGTTGCGATTGTTGGAGCTAGTGGAAGCGGAAAATCTACGTTACTACATTTGTTAGGAGGAGTGGATAGACCAACTTCAGGCAAAGTGTTCATAGATGGAAAAGACATTTATTCTTTAAATGATGATAATTTAGCAATATTTAGAAGGAGACAAATTGGTTTAATCTATCAATTTTACAATTTAATACCAATATTGAATGTAAGAGAAAATATAACATTGCCATGTGACTTAGACGGACAAAAAGTTGATGAGAAAAGATTAGATGAGTTGATAAAAACATTAGGGTTAGAAAAAAGAGAGAAGCATCTGCCAAACCAATTATCTGGAGGACAACAACAACGTGTATCAATAGGAAGAGCAATGATAAATAATCCAGCATTAATGCTAGCAGATGAACCAACAGGAAACTTAGATTCAAAGGCTAGTGACGAAATAATATCATTATTAAAATTGTCGAACAAAAAATTTAACCAGACTGTTGTAATAATTACTCACGACTTAGAAATAGCAAAAGAAGCAGAAAGAGTTATAACAATAGAAGATGGAAAGATAATAAAGGATGAGAAAAATTTTGCCCAATAGGGACGCCCTTTCTTTGGCAAAGAAGAAAAAATAATATAAATTTTGTCCAGTAAAGGAAGCTGTTTGGAAACGAAAAGTTAATTTCGTCCCAAAAAGGGCGTCCCTATTGGGCGAAAAGATGGAGAATATATAATGAATGTTTTAAATAAGTTGACTAAGAAAAATTTATTGCTTAATAAGAAACGTACTGTTGTTACTATTATTGGAATTATGCTTTCTACTGCACTGGTTTGTGCGGTTGCGGGGCTGGTTACAAGTGCACAGCAGACATTTGTAAATCTTATTAAGAATAATGATGGTGATTATCATATTTCGTTTTCTAATGTGCCACAGGAACAGCAAAAATATATTACGCAGAACAATGCGGTTGATAGTTACTATACTACAAAAGAGCTGGGATACAGTGAATTCGAGAGTATTCAAAATGAGGATAAACCATATATTTATCTGGTTTCTATGAATGAAAAAGCTTTCGAAAAAGGTGCATATAAATTGATAGAAGGTCGAATGGCTCAAAATGAGAATGAGATTGTTATTCCACAACATTTAATTGATAATGGTAGAGTTAAGATTAATGTTGGAGATAAGATTACTTTAAATGTTGGAACAAGAGAACTAATGGACGGCAGTAAGCTTAATCAAAAAAATCCATATCTAGCAAGTTCGTCAAAAGAATATATATATCAAGAGACTGGAAAAGCCGGAGACAACGAAAATTATGAGGAGCAAATTGTTGATGGACAGAAAAAAGAATACACTGTTGTTGGAATAATGAAAAGATCTAACACAGGACTTGAACCTTATTCTGCACCAGGCTATACGGCAGTTACATATTCAAATGATGAGAAAAATGCAGATGGCACAGACAAAATAACATCAATAGGCACAAAATTAAATACAAATGCTTCAAATGAAATTTTATCAGCAGAAGAAAATGAAAAATCAGTGACAGCTGATGCTACAATAAAAAACTTACAAACAGCCAACTTCTATGTAACTCTAAAAAATCCAAAAGAATATGAAAATGTAATGAATCAAATTAAAAATACTATAGAAGCTGAAACTGATAGTGAAATTGAAGTAGATATTAATAAGGACTTATTAAGATTTGAAGGAGTTCTGAGTGAGAGTATATTAGGTGTTTTGTATAGAATTGCTGGTGTTATTATAGTAATAATAGTTGTAAGTAGCGTGTTTGTAATAAGAAACAGCTTCAGTATTTCTGTATCTGAAAAAACAAAACAATATGGAATGCTAGCATCTGTTGGAGCAACTAAAAAACAAATAAAAAGAAGTGTTTTACTAGAAGGATTATATATTGGTATAATTGCAATTCCACTTGGAATCTTATTAGGAATTGTTGCAATAATAATTTTACTATGGATTGTAAATTTGTTATTAGTAGACATGATGGAAGGCACATCATTTGTATATGATGTACCAGGAATGGCAATTTTAATTTCAGTAGTAATCTCTGGCATTACAATATTTTTATCATGCTTAATTCCTGCAATAAAAGCATCTAAAATTCCACCAATTGAGGCAATACGTGGAACAGATGATATAAAGATAAAGACAAGAAAAATAAAAACATCAAAATTAACGAAAAAATTATTTGGAATAGGCGGAGTAATTGCAAGAAAAAACTTAAAAAGAAATAGAAAAAAATACAGAACAACAGTAGTGTCGCTAGTTGTAAGTATATCAATATTCATAGCACTTTCATCATTTTTAACTTATGGACAGATGATGACAGGTTCATATTATACAGATTTGAGCTATAACATAGCCGTAAATGGTGGAAATGAAACTTTGTATGAGAAAGTTGCAACTTGGAGTGGAATAAAGAGTTACAGTTATTCATACCAGACTAGTGCTGAGATAGACGTAAACAAATATGGAACAGACTTTGCTAAAGAAGAATTAGAAAATAAAAAACAGATATATGAAGAAGACTTCCCAGAAGATGTTGGAAAATATGAGTATAATACTCTAGGTTTGACAATTGTTATGGTTAACAATGACTACTTCAAGTCATATGTAAAAAGCCTTGGAATGAACGAGAAAGATTATTCAAATATAGCAATACTTGGAGACGACATGATGCATTATCTAGGGCAAGGAAAATCAAAGGTTGAGCATTATTTTAATGTTAAAGCTGGAGAATCAATGGAAGTTACTATGGATGATGAGCAAAAGCAAATTAAGATTTCTAAAATTACAACAGAAAGACCAATGGGATATGAAAGCTGTTATACAGAGGGAGGCTACTTGTTTGTATCTGAGGACTATCCAGTAGTTACTAAAGATAGGAGTGAATTAAGTAGTGGAAATCTATGCATAGATGCACAAAAACCATCAGAAATAGAAAATAAGCTAACAGACCTAAAAAAAGAAGGCGAAGAATTTAAAGATGTAACGATAACAAACTTAGCTCAATTTGCAGACCAACAAAAAAGAATAATAATACTCATATCAATATTCTTGTATGGATTCATAGCAGTAATCACACTAATTGGTGTAACTAATATATTCAACACAATAACAACAAACATGATACTACGCTCAAAAGAATTTGCAAACCTAAAATCAATAGGAATGACAACAAAAGAATTTAACAAAATGATAAAATTAGAGAGCATAATGTATGGAGCAAAATCATTGCTAATAGGAATACCAATAGGGCTTTTAGGCTCATATGCAATATTTAAATCATTTACAAATTCGATAGACTTTGGATTTATAGTACCATGGCAAGCAATAATAATTTCTGTAATATTTGTATTTATAATAGTAGGACTAACAATGAAATATTCGTTAAACAAAATAAACAAGCAAAACATAATAGAAACAATAAGACAGGATAATATATAATAAAAATTGTTCAGAGGTGTAATGAACTTCTGAATAATTTTTAGAAAAAATACGAAAAATACACGATTATGCGATTGATTTTTGGTATAATTTGCCAAAATGAGAATAATATGATATAATAAAGAGTATGAATGAAAGGAGGAATCGCTATGACACTTGTCAAGGCGATTGAAGAACAGTTTGCTAGACAAGCTGGTATGTAGACAAATAAGTAAAATTTTTGGTAAAAATGGAGGACACAGATGCTAAGCTATTTGGAAATTAGACAGAAAGACAACCTGTTTGCTAAATGCGAACTTGAGTTTATCTGGACCATTGAGAGCCAGAAAAAAGACTATCTTACAAGCGAATCTCGGGTGGTTTATGTACCACTCGAAAAATTCAAGAGATTTGCGCCAGTAAGCGTGGGAGACGTTTTTACGGTGCTACACGATGAAAAATCCATAAATGGTTCTGTAATTAGGGTATGTACACGGGATGAGGAAGCAAAGGCAAAGCACAAAGCTCTGAGAAAACGTGCTGCTACTGTTTCTGTCTAACATACTGCATAGGCGGGGGATATTATCCCCCGCCTTTTGCATGACAAGAATTTATGTTATAATTTAGTTTAATTGTAAAAGTATGTTGTAATTTAAATATTTAACATCTATTTAATATTATGAAACTATGATATAATATAGAAAACGAAAATAAAACTAGGATGAAACATTTTTGAAACAAACTTATATAATTTACTGCAATAAAATGTATAATATGAAAAATTCAAAAATATAGAAAGGAAAATAACATGAAAGCTTTAGTTATATCAGATATACATGGTTCGGGATATTATGCCGACAAAATAAGAGAAATAGTAGAAAGAGAAAACCCAGAAAAAATAATATTATTAGGAGACTTATATTACCACGGCCCAAGAAACGATTTGAGCCAAGAATACAACCCAATGAAAGTTGCAGAAACATTAAACTCAATGAAAGACAGGCTATTAGTAGTAAGAGGAAACTGTGACGCAGAAGTAGACGAAATGATTTCAGAATTCAAATTCAACGACCACATATTAATGGAGATAAACGGAAAGAAATTTTACTTCACACATGGACACAAATACAACATAGAAAATATACCTTATGACGATTTCGACATAATGATTTATGGACATATACATCAAGGATTTATAGAAGAAAAAGAAGGTTTGATATTTGCAAATCCAGGGTCAATATCACTACCAAAATGCAACACAGCACATAGCTATATCATATTAGATGAAAACATGATAATACTAAAAGACATAGATGGAAAAGTAATACAAGAATATCAATATGAGAAATAGGTGATGAAAAAATATATAAATTTGAATTATAGAAAATAAAGGAATTAGCTAACTATGAAAGTTTTAATTGGAACAAATAATAAAGGAAAAGTTGAAGGTGCAAAGCAGGCATTTGAAAAATTTTACGAGAATGTAGAAGTAGTAGGAATATCTGTGGACTCAGGTGTTAGCGATGAGCCTGTGAATGATGAGATTTATCAAGGAGCAAGCAATAGAGTAAACAACTTGATTAAATATGCAGAGGATAACAAGGTAGAAGCGGATTTCTTTATAGGAGTTGAATCTGGAATTACGAATAAAATTGGAAAATGGTGCATTATTCAAATAGCTGTAATCAAAGATAAAAATGGATATGAGAGTTTTGGCACAGGTCCAGCCTTTCCAGTACCAGATAAATATGTAAAGGAAATTATAGATACAGATTTAGGAATTGTAATGGACAAAATATTTAATGGAAACGGGCTAAAAAATGAAAAAGGTGGCATAGCTCATCTTACAAAAGATGTGGTTACAAGATATGATTTAACAAGAGAAGCATTTATAATGGCACTAACTGAATTTATAAATGGAGACATTTGGAGAGATTAGAAATATTATATTCGGCTTGTCCTAGATTATTACTTAATTCTGTACAATCCGGGGACGGAGGAAAAAATGTTACATAAAATGAAATTACAAGAAGATACATTTGAAAAAATAAAAAAGGAGAAAATAAAATGGCATACGAACCAGGAGATCTAGCTATTAAAATAGATGGCTACAAATTAAACATAAGAGCAGCAGGAGTAATAATACACAATGGAAAAATATTATTACACAAAGGAGAAACAGTAAACCATTATGCCCTGCTGGGCGGACATGTGAGAATAGGAGAAAACTTACAAGACACAGTAAAACGTGAAATAAAAGAAGAACTAGGCAAAGAAATAGAAATAACAGGATATATATCAACAATAGAAAACTTCTTTGAGCTAAAAGGAATAAAATATCATGAGATTATGTTCGTATACAAAGCAGAGTTTTGCAATGAAGAAGATAAAAAAATAGAATACACAATGAAAAATATGGAAGGCGGAATTGAAAGTGATATTCACTACGAATGGATTAAAATAGATGAATTAGAAAAATATTCGCTGAAACCTCAAAAGATTATAAATGTTATAAAAAATGGAGAATATCCTGTACATTTAATAAATGAAAATTAATATAAGTGAAAAAGAATGCAGCAATTTGCATTCTTTAATTTTTAATTTTTTTTATAAAATTTTCAAATTGCCGTTTATACTTACGAGCAGTTTGAGGCGTCACGCCATATTTTTTCATCATTTCATGAATCTGAGCCTGTTCACCCACATGAGCGGCCCGGCCGCCCCCCCTCCCGTAACGGGTGTTCACATCATCTCCGGCATTACCGCCCACGGCATGGTGGATGAACAAAAACTTCCATGGCTCGCCGGATTCCCTGAGGGTCTTTTCCAGCCAGGCATACTGCTCCTTGCCGAGGGTCCAGTCATCACCCCGTCCGGGGCCGAGCGTATGTTCATGATTAATGACGTTGTAGCCCGTGGCGTTGAGCGTCACGAACAGAGCATTCCCCCAGGTAAAGGCGTAATAGTCCTCATGCGGACTTCCGCCCTGCGGATAGGTTGCGCCATCCGGAGCAGGCGCGAACAGCATGCGCGCATCCCTCGCCCACTTGCGGTTCAACTCGGGATGCCAGCCATTCTCTCCCTCCCAGTTGCCATTCAGAACAAAATTCGCTGTCTCGCCCTGCAGCTTTCCCATGACCTGACGCCAATAAAGATAAAAGATGGACGGATGTTCTTCCTGAACTGCCGGCCCGCCGTGCGAAGACGCAACCGTCTGAATATTATCCCCCATATGGAAGACAAAATCAGGCCGCAGCTGTGCCGCCGCATCCGCGCAGGTGCGAAGGACAATATTCCGCTCGGGATTGAGGGGATTGACATGCGCATCTGTCATGGCAAGAAAGCGGAATGGAACGGTACCGGCGCGCTGCGTCACAAAACTCCCCTCTCCATTGGAGACGGTTTTTCCATTCGTGTCCCGCACTTCAAAACGATATCGGGTAGCCGCCTTAAGATTCCCAATCTGAACAAGCCGCGTGCCGCCCTTGGGATTTTCCTGACTGGTCACTCCCATGGTCAGGGGCAGGCAGTTCCAATCACCACTCCCTTCCTCTCTGGTGCAGAGCTGTCCGGTAAATGGTTTTTCCCCGTTCACAATACTCATGGTTACGGAATGTTCAGTCGGTTTGGCGACGAATACGGAACACAGCAGACCTGATTCATGAGTCATATTCTCCTCCGCCCCTTTTGCCGTCATGACGGCAAAGGCCAGCCCTGCCCAGCATGCACCAACTGCCATATATCTAAATTTCATGTCCTCTCCTTCCCTTTCGGCAACACAATCAGCTTCACAGCCTCATGATGTTTTCTCAATAAAGCATGCCGGAACACCGAGAAAAAGGGAACAGCCATAGCTCTTTCTTCCTGCGTTTTTTTCGCGTTTTCCGTGCGGCCCAAAACACAACAGCCCCGGCAAGATTCTTGCCGGGGCTGTGGAATATACCTTGGCGTCGACCTACTTTCCCACGCAAATATACGCAGTATCATGGGCGATGAGGCGCTTAACTTCCGAGTTCGGAATGGGTTCGGGTGTACCCGCCTCTCCTTGGACACCAAGGAAATCTCGAAATATATAATTGACAGGGATGAGGAAGTTCCTTTTGAAAACAAGACGCACGGGCTATTAGTATCGGTCAGCTCAACGCCTCACAGCGCTTACACCTCCGACCTATCTACCAGGTCGTCTACCTGGGCCCTTCAGGACTTGCGTCTGGGAGCACTCATCTCGAGGCAGGCTTCCCGCTTAGATGCTTTCAGCGGTTATCCCTTCCACACATAGCTACCCTGCTGTGCCGCTGGCGCGACAACAGGTTCACCAGGGGTGTGTCCATCCCGGTCCTCTCGTACTAGGGACAGGCCCTCTCAATACTCCTACGCCCACAGAAGATAGGGACCAAACTGTCTCACGACGTTTTAAACCCAGCTCGCGTACCACTTTAAACGGCGAACAGCCGTACCCTTGGGACCTGCTTCAGCCCCAGGATGTGATGAGCCGACATCGAGGTGCCAAACCGCATCGTCGATATGAACTCTTGGATGCGATCAGCCTGTTATCCCCGGCGTACCTTTTATCCAATGAGCGATGGCCCTTCCATGCGGGACCACCGGATCACTAACGCCTACTTTCGTACCTGCTCGAGATGTCTCTCTTGCAGTCAAGCTCCCTTATGCGTTTGCACTCAACGGCTGGTTTCCGAACAGCCTGAGGGAACCTTTGCATGCCTCCGTTACTCTTTAGGAGGCGACCGCCCCAGTCAAACTACCCACCAGACAATGTCTTCCAGCAGGTTCACTGCGTGGAGTTAGGACCTTAGACATACAAGGGTGGTATTTCAACAGTGGCTCCATCCATACTGGCGTACAGATTTCATTGCCTCCCACCTATCCTACACATGTAGGCCCAAAATCCAATGTCAAGCTATAGTAAAGGTGCACAGGGTCTTTCCGTCTTTCTGCGGGTACACGGCATTTTCACCGCGACTTCAATTTCACCGAGTCTCTGGCCGAGACAGTGTGGAGATCGTTACGCCATTCGTGCAGGTCGGAACTTACCCGACAAGGAATTTCGCTACCTTAGGATGGTTATAGTTACCACCGCCGTTTACCGGGGCTTGAATTCACCGCTTCACCCGAAGGCTGACGGATCCTCTTAACCTTCCGGCACCGGGCAGGCGTCAGTGCATATACAGCGGCTTGCGCCTTCGCATGCACCTGTGTTTTTGGTAAACAGTCGCTACCCCCTGGTCTGTGCCACCCCCGAAAGCTCCGGAAGCAAGTTCCATCACCATCAGGGGTCTCCCTTATACCGAAGGCACGGGAGTGATTTGCCGAGTTCCTTGACCAGGATTCGCTCGATCGCTTTGGTATTCTCTACCTGACCACCAGTGTCGGTTTGGGGTACGGGCGGCTTCGAGCCTGACGCCGAAGCTTTTCTCGGCAGCCGGGATCACCGGATATCGGGCCATAAGGCCCCCATCATCGCACCTCGGACCCATGCGGGACGGATTTGCCTGTCCCACGCCCTGCGTGCTTGACCACGGAAAACCACCTCCGCGGCCGGCTCCCATTCCGTGTCACCCCTGTGCGCTAACCTACCAGGACTACATTCCCAACAATCGCGCGCCCCGAACCCCGAAGGG
>ERZ824575.3567-NODE-3567-length-10685-cov-2.777140_pt1 | contig 10685 bp, 9 predicted proteins | sample MGYA00519470_ERZ824575 | MGnify/ENA primary metagenome ERZ824575 (study PRJEB31778, sample SAMEA3449170) | human gut metagenome | biome: human gut; feature: human-associated habitat; material: faeces | place: United Kingdom | collected 2010/2012 ...
GGATATGCGACAGGCGATGGTTATCATTGGAAGCCGCCTGCGTATGCTAAATTTGGAACGGTAATTGGGAAATATGATAAATCATTGGATCAGTAAAAGGAGATTGAAAAATGACGAAATTCAGAAAAATAATTTGTACTATATTAGCAATGACACTTTTGATCGGACTGGTGGCGGCAGAGCCGGCGCAGGCAAAACCAAAGGCAAATTGCAAGTCACTCTGCTCTGCGGCATTAAAGGCGACAGGCGGCAGCGCAAATTTGAAATATGCGTCGAAAAGTGCATTGGATTTTGGCGCACTCTCTTCCGCAGCCAGAAAGAAAGTAAAGACAATGCAGTATGTATTTGATGCAAAAGAAGCTTATAGTTTGTGTGTGATACAAGCAAAAAATGCGTCTCAGGCAAAGAGCCTACTTGGCACATTGAAGAGCTATAAAAAGAGAAATTGCAAGAGCGATTATCTCAGTGATTATACGGCGGCAGAAAAGCAGGTATTTCAAAATGCAGTTTGTGGTCAAAAAGGGAAGTATGTCTGGTACATTGCCATGTCACCGAAAAAAGATGTGAATATGAAAGGTCAGACTGCTCTTAAGAAGAAGTTATAAGAGGAGTTAAGACATGGTTTTCAGCAGTTTATTGTTTTTGTTCCGTTTCCTGCCAATCGTTCTTTTGGCATACTACATCCTGCCAAAGAAATGCCGGAATTTCGTATTATTTTTGTCGAGTCTCGTTTTTTATGCGTGGGGCGAACCGGTATATGTGGTACTCATCCTGCTTTCTACATGTGTAGACTATGCGGCGGGACTTGCGGTGCATTATTTTAAAGAAAAGGGGAAAATGAGTGGTGCCAAAGTTATGGTTGCCTGTTCGGCAGTCATAAATCTGGCACTTCTTGGCTTTTTTAAATATGCCGTTTTTTTTCTTCAGATCGTTCATCAATTGACCGGTTTGGCGATGCCTGAGCTGCATCTTGCATTGCCAATCGGTATTTCTTTTTATACCTTTCAGACGATGTCCTATACGATCGATGTGTATCGCGGAGATGCTAAAATGCAAAAGAATTTTATTACGTTTGGAGCCTATGTTGCGCTGTTTCCACAGTTGATCGCGGGGCCGATCGTCCGTTTTAAGGATGTCGCAGAACAATTGGATCATCGAAAAGAGACGATTTCGCAGTTTAGCAAAGGAATCCTTCGATTTATGGTGGGACTCGGAAAGAAAGTGTTGATCGCGAATCAAGTGGGGGCCCTTTGGAGCCAGATTGCGGCGATGCCGGACAGTGAGCTGACGACTGCGATGGCATGGCTTGGTGTAGTGGCGTTTACATTGCAGATTTATTTTGATTTTTCGGGATATTCGGATATGGCAATCGGTTTGGGCGCAATGTTCGGTTTTACCTTTCCGGAAAACTTCAATTATCCATATGAATCAAAAAGCATTACGGAATTCTGGCGCCGCTGGCATATTTCGCTGGGGACGTGGTTCCGGGAATATGTGTATATTCCGCTGGGAGGAAACCGCCATGGTGTCGGACGTCAGATATTAAATCTGGCAATCGTGTGGTTTTTAACCGGATTGTGGCATGGCGCATACTATAATTTCATATTGTGGGGAGTGTACTATGGCGTGCTTCTTGTGCTTGAGAAATTTGTATTAAAAAAGGTGTTAGATAAATTACCTGCGGCGTTTGGACATATTTACACGATGTTATTTGTCATGATTGGATGGAGTTTGTTTTCGTGGCAGGACATGACAGACAGTGCAAATTATATGCGTGCGATGTTTTTCCGGACCGGAGCAGGAGTTGTGAATCAGCAGACGATGTATCTTCTGGTATCCCATGCGGCTTTGCTTGTCATTGCCGTCATCGGATCGCTGTCCGTTGTAAAACGGTTTCTAATTTGCAGAGCTTTCCCCGAAGATACGGCACGTAGAGAGATTGCAGCAATTCTATTTACTATCGTATTGTTTATTGCCTGCGTCGCATTGCTTGTGAATTCGTCTTACAATCCGTTTTTGTATTTTCGGTTTTAAGGAGGTGGCAAAGTGAAAAAGCTAAAAATATTGTCGATTATTGTCTTTTGTGTTATGCTGTTTGGGGGTGCAGTCATTACGGCGGTTTTACCGAAAAAAGCGTATTCCGATTTGGAAAATAGAAATTTGGAACAGAAACCGCAGCTCATCAAAGAGCAGTTTTTACAGGGAAAATATCAGGAAAAATACGAAACTTATCTGAGCGACCAGTTTTTCCTGCGGGATCGATGGGTGGATCTGGCGGTGACCCTCCAAAAACAAATGGGAAAAAGGGATATCAACAATGTTTATCTGGGAAAAGAAGGTTATCTTTTAGAAAAAGACGACGAAAATGAGTATGATAAAGAACAAGTGGAAGAAAATGTAAAAACGTTGTCTTCCTTTCTGAATGATATGTGTGAAATGTTTGGCGAGAAGCAGGTAAGCTGTCTGATGATTCCATCGAAGACACTTGCACTTTCGAAATATTTGCCGGCATATTCGCAGGTTTCCGAGCATACCGAGGTGTTAGATGCATTGCAAAAATCTCTGTCACATCCGGAACGGATGATTTATCTGAAAGATGCTATGCAAAGCCACCAGAATGAATATATCTATTATCGGACCGACCACCATTGGACGACGCTCGGTGCTTATTATGCGTACAAAGAATGGGCAGAAAAGAGCGGACAGGCAGCCGCGAAGCCAATTACAGAGTATACGCAGGAAACAGTATTTGATGATTTTTACGGAACGACGTATAATAAAGTACATGTAAATGTCCCAAAAGATCAGGTTACACTTTTTAAAAATGCATCGCAGGAGGCCGTTCACGTCAATATGGATGACGGCGATGTAGAAGCAGACACGTTGTATTTTCCAAAAGAGGCAAAAGAAGGATTTAACCGCTACAATGTATTTTTATCAAAGAATACCTTTCAGATAGAGATAACGACAAAGGCAAAAACCGGAAAAACACTGCTTCTGATCAAGGATTCCTTTGCCAATTGTTTTGTCCCGTTTTTGACAGAAAATTATGACCGAATTATCCTGATCGATTATCGTTATGGGAAACTTCCAATCGGCCAGATTCTTGACAAATACGAGGATATCACAGATGTGCTTGTGATGTTTAATACGGAAAAATTTATGCAGAATACAAAACTCGCTGGCCTTGCAAATGCAGAAAAAAAGAAGCAGACATTGGAAGAGTTTAATCCGGATGATTTTTTGGAATAAATAGAGAAAGGAAGAGAGCGATGCTGGAACCGGAAAAAGTACAATTATCGCCAATGCAAAAGACCTGGATCTTAGATCTTGATGGAACTATTGTGGTACATGATGGACCGTATATTCTTGGAAAAGACCAATTTCTTCCGGGAGCGGAAGAATTTCTTGCGAGCATTCCGCCGAATGATATCATTATCTTTTTGACGGCACGCGGCGAGTGGGAAAAACGTCATACATTGCAGTTTTTGAAAGAAAACCATGTCCGTTATGATCATATTATTTTTGGAGCCGGTCAGGGCGAGCGAATCCTTATCAATGATAATAAGCCGGATGGACTTGTGACAGCGGTCGCCATCAATACGACGAGAGACCGGTTCTGCCGGACAAAATTTGAGACAGATCATGGACTGGGAACGATGTATGACTGAAAAGTTTTGAACAAATGCATATTTTACGAAAAAAGGAGCATTATGGACAACATACAATTTGACATTGTCAATCAGGATTTGAATCCGACATTTCTCTTTTCTTGTCAGGTTGACCGGAAAGAGAGCGAAAATAATTATCATAAGCACGATTTTATTGAGATCGGAATTATACTAAAAGGGAAAGGTATTTATCATCTAAATGATGAATATGTGCCGGTCAAACAGGGAGATGTTCTGATCTTCAATCCGGGAATCGGCCACGAGAGCATTATCCGTGAAGGTGAAGAAGGCCGGCTGGAATATTTTGTCGGACTTACGGATGTATCGTTTTGCAATATGCGCGAAAATCAGATTGAGCTGAAGGACGGTAGCAATGTGCTGCATACTTCCGGGAAAATGAGGCGTGAAATTTTCCAACTTTGTGAGAAAATGGAAAAGGAAAATACTGAGAGAAAACCGGGAAGTTATTTTATGCTGAAGGCGTATTTAACACAGCTTCTGCTGCATATCGTGCGCGAAGAAATAGAACCGGTTCCAGCTATGAAAGGACGTGAATTCGAGTCTACCGGAAAAAAATACGTCGCTGCTCAGATCGCAGATTATCTCGATGAACATTATGCGGAGAAGATTTCGCTGGATCAGATTGCGGAAAATATGTATCTGAGTCCGTATTATATTTCCAAGATATTTAAGTCGGAAATAGGAGAATCGCCGATTCATTACCTGATCCGTGTGCGACTGGAGCATGCCAAAGAACTGCTGGAACAGAAGGAGGATTTTGGCGTCGCGGAGATCGCGGAAAAAGTGGGGTACGACGATGCGTATCATTTTAGTAAATTGTTTAAAAAGACATATGGGATGTCACCATTGAAGTATCGTAATAGAAAGGGGTAAGGGAAATTCCGGGGTTCATAGAACTATTCCGAAATTCCCCGCCCATACATTTCCCTTTTGCAGAATAATACATGTGAACGGACAAGAAAATCCATTTCTTTTCCGTTCGTTTTTTTGTATACTATACAAAGACAGACGAAGGAGGTGGTTTTATGCCATTGAAATATCAGGTTCCGGATGATAAAAAAGTCCGTGTTATCGTGGACAGCGATGCGGCGTGCGAGGCGGATGATCCGTTTGCGATCGCACATGCGTTACTGTGCGATAAGTTTATTGTGAAGGCAATTTTTGCGGAACATTTTAACTGTGAAGGAAGTATGAAGCAGAGTTTTGAAGAGATTCAGAGAGTCGTGAAGGCGATGAAAAAAGAAGTTCCGGTTCTTATGGGAGAAATTGGAAAATTGTCAGAAAAAGGAACCGGGGAGATTTCGGAGGCTTCGTCATTTTTGATCCGCGAGGCATTGCGGGAAGATGACAAACCGCTGTATGTTCTTTGTATTGGGGCGATTACGAATATTGCACCGGCGAAGTGCGGGAATTCAATGCAGGAAATGATATCGAAGCAGCGAATCTTGTGCTGGGAAGCGGGGTTCGGTTTTGGCAGATTCCAAACGATGTGTATGGCAGCATGCGGATCAGTCTGGCTGAGATTCAGATGCGGATCGCACCGTGTGGTGAGATTGGGAAGCATTTGTTTGAGCAAATGGAGACTTACAACCGGTCGGAGCGGGCCGGATGGACGCCAGGGGAGAGCTGGACATTGGGTGATTCGCCGGCGGTAGGTGTTGTCATGGATGAATTTTGTGGAAAATATCACGAGACGGAAGCGCCGGTCATCAATGAAGATACGACCAACCGTTTTGAGAGCGGAAGGCCGAAAATCCGCGTGTATACGTCGATTGATCCGCGTTTTATAGTAGAAGATTTTATTGCAAAATTGCAATGTTTTTATGGAGGAGAAGAATCGTGAAAAAGATAGATATAAATACAAATAGAGTGGTAAATTTTACCAATAATCCATTTTCCTGTATTGGTACAGGGCGTATGGATCTGGCATTACATAAAGAATATCTGGATCAGCTTGCCCTTGTGCAAAAAGAGATTGGGTTTGATTATATCCGCGGTCATGGATTGTTTTGTAAAGATATGGCAATTTATCAGGAGCGCGAAGAGGCGGACGGAAGTATCGTCGAGGAGTACAATTTTACGTACCTTGATCAGGTGATGGATGCGTACCGGGATCTTAATCTGAAGCCGTTTATCGAGTTGGGATTTATGCCGGAAAAGATGGCAAGTGGCGAAGAAACGGTATTTTATTGGAAGGGAAATATCACGCCGCCGGCAGATTATAACAAATGGACCAGACTTGTGCAGAACACGCTTCGTCATTTGATCCGTCGTTATGGGGAAGAGGAAGTGTTGACATGGCCGATTGAAGTGTGGAATGAGCCGAACCTTGCGGTATTTTGGAAAAATGCGGACAAAGCGGAATATTTCCATCTTTATGAAGTCAGCGTGAAGGCGGTGAAAGAAGTCAATGCGTCGCTGCGTGTCGGAGGACCGGCAATCTGTGGTGTCGATGATGTGGCATGGCTGACCGATTTTCTTGAATTTGTCAAGGAAAAGAAAATGCCGCTAGACTTTGTGACGAGACATCATTATACCAGCGAAGTGCCGGAAAAATGCGGACATTACAGCTATGTTGCATTGCATCAGCCGGAAGAGGCATTTGAGGTGTTGGAAAAGTCCAGAGAAATTGTGGATAACTACGAAGAATTTGCCGGAAAAGAGATTCATATTACCGAGTTTAATACCTCGTATGTGCCAAATGCGCCGGTGCACGATACGTGTTACAATGCGGCTTATGTCGCGCACATGTTGTCAAGGCTGGGCGACTGCCATGCGTCGTATTCGTATTGGACGTTTGGCGACGTGTTTGAGGAATGGGGCGTGCCGTTTACACCATTTCACGGAGGATTCGGTCTGGTTGCCAACGGCTGCATTCCGAAGCCGACATTTTGGACATTTGCTTTTTATAAGGGCTTGGACGGCGTCTGCATGCACCGCTCGGAGGAAATGCTCGTCGTAAAAAGAGAAGACGGTTCGTATTATGGCGTGGTCTGGAACCCGGATAATGACGGAAACGGCGGCACATTGGAACTTGACATTAATATTGATATGGTAGAAAATGGAAAATATTGTGCGGTGACAAGACTTGTGGATGAAACACATGGAAATCCGCTGAAAGTCTGGCATGACCTCGGCGAGCCGGCGAATCCGACGCGCGGGGAAAATGCGCTGCTTCGCGAGGCAGCACATCCTTTTGTGGCGACGCGGCAGGTTGAGGCAGCAGAAGGTAGGTTGACCCTGCCTGTCACATTGGAAAAAAATGGAATCCTTGCATTCGAACTGCGCCCGGTGGAATGCAGTCAGGATGCGGGCTATGATTACGAGAAAGTGCTTTCGCAGAAAGTGACTTCCCGATAGAGAGGAGAGACACTATGACACCATTAAAATGGTTTTCCGGATTTTTGAAAAAATACCGGCTGGCGATCGTGATCGGACTCGTGCTGATGACGGTCATTGTCGCATGCGCGATCGTAAATCCGTACATTTCCGGAATGATCGTCGATGATGTGATTCAAGAAGGTGCGTACGACCTTTTGCCGAAACTGATCGGCATTATGCTCGCAGTGACGGCAGTGCGTGCGATCCTTCGTTATGCCACGCAGATGATGTTTGAAACCTGTTCGCAGGGGGTGCTTTACCGCATGCGTGACGCGGTGTACCGCAAATTGCTGCAGGAAGATTTTGCCTTTTACAACCGCAACCGGACGGGGGATCTGATGAGCCGCCAGACCGGAGATATGGACGCAATCCGGCATTTTGTCGCCTTTGTCATTTACACGGTATACGAAAATATACTGATGTTTATTTTTGCGCTTGTGATGATATTTATGGTAAATGTGAAACTGGCATTGTGTATGATGGCGGTGTTGCCATTCTGCTTATTTACCACATATTTACAGTCAAAACATGTAAAGCCAAGATTTCACGAATGCCGCCAGAGTTTTTCCAGCCTCAATGCCTTTGTGCAGGAAAATATCAGCGGAAACCGCGTGGTAAAGGCATTTGCAAAAGAAGAATACGAGAAAGAAAAATTTGAAAAAGAAAACGATAAATATCGCGAGGCAGAGCTTGGCGCCGCATCGATCTGGTGTCGTTTTGTACCGATTTTTGAGCTGCTTTCCAATCTTTTGATGGTCGTACTTATTTTGTATGGCGGATACCAGGTGATCTGCGGCGAGATGACATTGGGAAATCTTGTCACAGTCAACGGGTATCTGTGGATGCTCTCCAATCCGCTTCGTTTCGCGGGTTGGTGGGTTAATGACGTACAGCGTTTTATCACATCGGTGGAAAAAATCTACGACACGTATTCCAAAGAACCTGACGTTAAGAAGCCGAAAAAGGGCATTAAGCGCAAGGAAATGCAGGGAAATATCGAGTTCCGCAACGTTTCTTATGAAGTGGAAGGCGAGGACATTATCCACAATATCAGTTTTTCGGTGGAAAAAGGCCAGACCGTAGGGATCCTTGGTTCCACAGGAGCCGGAAAATCGACGATCATGAACCTTCTTTGTCGTTTTTACGATGTGACGGAAGGAGAAGTTCTGGTCGATGGAATTGATGTAAAAAATTGGGATTTGCATGATCTGCGCGACAATATCGGTATGGCGATGCAGGATGTCTTTTTGTTTTCCGATACGATTGAGGGAAATATTGCCTACGGAAAGCCGGACTGCACTTTTGAAGAGGTCAAAGAGGCAGCGGTTATGTCGGATGCGAATTTGTTTATCAAGGCGATGCCGGACGGCTATCAAACGATTGTTGGCGAGCGCGGAGTAGGACTGAGCGGCGGTCAGAAGCAGCGCATTTCTCTTGCAAGAGCGCTTTTGAAAAAGCCATCCATTCTGATCCTCGATGATACGACTTCTGCCGTCGATATGGAGACGGAAAGTTATATTCAGGAACAGCTGAAAAAACTTGGCAGAAAACATACCGTGTTTGTCATTGCTTACCGCATTTCTTCGATTAAAGATGCCGATGTGATCTTTGTTATGGACGAAGGGCGGATCGTCGAGCGCGGTAATCACGAGAGCCTTTTGAAGCAGAATGGCTATTATGCAACCGTTTACAAACATCAAAATGGAATGGAGGGATAAAAAATGGCGAAGCGAAATACGTTTTCCGAGGATGAAATTTACGATGAAAAATTTGATATCAATCAGGTAAAGCGCCTGTTTCATTATGTGAAACCCTATCGCACCCAGATTGCGCTGATTGCCATATTGATGCTAAGTTCCTCCGGACTTTCGATGTTGATTCCGACATTTTTTATGAAAGTGATGGACGACTGTATTCCGATGGGGATGGCTGGAATGAAGCCGATTTTAGGTTACGTTGCGGCAATCCTTCTGATAACGGTGTACGGCATGATCAGCTTAAAACTGAAAATCCGTTATATGAGCCGTATCGGGCAGAATATCGTGCATGAGATACGAAGCGATATTTTTAACCATTTACAGGAATTACCATTTTCGTATTACGATGAAAGACCGCATGGAAAAATCCAGGTTCGAGTGGTAAATTATGTAAATAATCTGAGCGATCTGCTGTCAAATGGTATCATCAATACGATTACGGATCTCTGCAACTTGTTTTTTATCGTAGGTTTTATGATTGCGATCAATGGGAAACTTACGCTGCTTTGTATGTGCGGACTGCCGGTGCTTGTGTTTGTTGTGGTGTTAATTAAGCGCAAACAGCATAAATCCTGGCAGATTCAGTCTAATAAGCAGTCCAACCTGAATGCTTACATCGCCGAGAGTATCAATGGTGTGCGCGTGACGCAGTCGTTTGTAAGAGAAGAGGAAAATATTGACATTTTTAATGGGCTGTCACGAAGTTATCGAAAAGCGTGGATGCGCGCAGTACGTTACAATTTCCTGATGTCACCGATGGTGGATATTATTTCCAATATCACGACAGCGTTTATCTACGTACTTGGAATCCAATGGATGTTTCAGCCGGATTCCGGTATTACGGTCGGTGTGTTGGTAGCATTTACCGCATATATCAGCCGCTTCTGGAACCCGATCAATACGCTGGCATCTTTTTACAATTCGCTCCTCACGGCGATTTCGTATCTGGAGAGAATTTTTGAGACAATTGATGAGCCGGTCGATGTCAAAGACCGTGAAGACGCGGTCCCGATGCCTCCGATCCGTGGAGAAGTCGAGTTTCAGGATGTTACTTTTAGTTACGAACCGGGAGTCGAGATTCTTCAGCATGTAAATCTGAAGGCGGAGCCGGGAAAATGTATCGCGATCGTCGGACCGACAGGAGCCGGAAAGTCGACGATTGTGAATCTTATCAGTCGTTTTTACGATGTGGACAGCGGAAAAGTGCTGATCGATGGCATCGACATCAGCGGCGTGACCTTGAAAAGTCTTCGAAGCCAGATGGGAATTATGATGCAGGATAGTTTTATCTTTTCCGGAACCATTATGGACAATATCCGCTATGGCAATCAGGACGCAACGGATGAGGAAGTGATCGAGGCGGCGAAGTCGACACATGCGCATAGCTTTATTCGTCGTTTGCCGAACGGTTATGATACCGTGGTCAAAGAGGATGGTGATAACTTAAGTCAGGGTCAGAAACAGCTTTTATGTATTACGCGTGTTATGCTGTCAAAGCCATCTATGCTTATATTGGATGAGGCTACTTCTTCTATTGATACACGTACAGAAATACGTATTCAGAGGGCGTTTGCCAAATTGATGGAAGGACGCACCAGCTTTATTGTGGCTCATCGTTTGTCTACGATCCAAAATGCCGATATTATTTTGGTCATGAAAGATGGTAATATTATTGAGCAGGGTACCCATGAAAGCCTGATGGCAGCCGGAGGTTTTTATAAAGAATTGTATAACAGCCAGTATGCATAACACATAAGAAATACAAGCTTCCTTGTATTTCTTATGTGTATTGCAAATTTGAGCGGAGCTCAAATTTGATAGCTAGCTTTTTACATTGATAGGAATGAGGTTTTTT
>ERZ824575.3568-NODE-3568-length-10681-cov-22.520139_pt1 | contig 10681 bp, 13 predicted proteins | sample MGYA00519470_ERZ824575 | MGnify/ENA primary metagenome ERZ824575 (study PRJEB31778, sample SAMEA3449170) | human gut metagenome | biome: human gut; feature: human-associated habitat; material: faeces | place: United Kingdom | collected 2010/2012 ...
AACTACGGCATCTCTCTGCCGACTTCACCGAGCTTCTGACAATCGGCGGTTGCGCACCTATGCCAGTCGGAGTATTAGTGTGGACGCTTCGGGGCGTTACCCCCCTCATTTCATCCATCGAAATATCAGTTCTCCAAGGTTTTGGACTTCATTCGTCCTTCGACCTGTGCCTGACCTTTTCAGTCAGGAACGCATCGCACGGTTGTCGTTGCCGTAGCCCTCCAGCAGATTGATCGCACCCCAAATGCCGAGGCCAGCGCCCAGCGCCACAACGAGGGTCTGAAGAACACCAACAGCAGAATTAAAGAAAGCCATAAATAGTACCTCCGAAAAATATGTTTTAGATTTTGGAGGGTACATTTCTTCCACGAAGTTTCATCGAGTCGTTGTCAAATTAGGCTGCCGCCGTCAGGCGACAGGTTCACCGGAAAGGTCTGCCTGATACACCTCAACTGCATCATCCGGCTTGAGCTTGAGGCGATGGGACAGAAAACGCTCTATGTCAAAGGCGTATTTCTTGTCATAATCCGCTGTGTAGCGGTAGAGGGGATGCTTGGTGAGATCATATTTGTTGGACAGAAACGGGCGGACGCCGCGAAGCTGCAAGATGCACTTGCCGCCATCCAGCACGGCAAGCTCATCTACGCTCATCAGCTCCTTGCCCAATTTCTGATAGTTCAGCGAATGGGAAACCTCGCGGCCACGGCTCTCGCCGGTGTTATAGCTGTCGATGGTTTCCTTGCCCAGCGCCGCCGCCAGCTCTTTCAGCGTACCGGGTTCCTTTCCACCCAAAAAGATGGAACAGTCCATGTTGCCGACAATCGTATCCGCGCTGTCTTTATACAGGGCTTTAAGCTGGCTCTGTGCCTGCAAGACAAGGCAGCAGGAGATTTCTCTGGAACGGATCGTCGCAACCAGCTTTTCAAGTCGCGGTATCTGCCCGATATTCGCGGCCTCGTCGATCAGGCAGCGGACATGAACCGGCAAGCGTCCGCCGTACACATCATCTGCCTTTTCGCAAAGCAGATTGAAAAGCTGGGTATAGCACATGGAAATGAGAAAGTTAAAGGTATCATCCGTGTCGGACATGATGATGAACAGGGCGGTTTTCCGGTCGCCCAGCGTGTCCAGTTGCAGCTCGTCATAGGCCGTCAGCTCCCGAAGCTCCTGAATGTCAAAGGGAGCAAGCCGTGCGCCGCAGGAAATAAGTATGCTTTTCGCGGTCTTGCCGGCACTTAGCTTGAATTTGGCATATTGACGGACGGCGAAGTGGTCTGGCTTGCGCTTTTTCAGCTCGTCGAACATCAAGTCCACCGGATTTTTGAAGTCCTCATCGTCCTCGCGCACCTCCATCGCATTGATAAATTCAATGAGCGTGGAGAAGTTCTGTTCCTCCATCGGCGCTTCATAGTGGATGTAGCCGATGAGGGCGGTGTAGAGCAGCGTTTCCGCTTTCACCCAGAAATCGTCACCGGCTTTGCCCTCGCCCTTGGTGTTGGCGATCAGCGTCGTGACCAGCTTCAAAATGTCCTTTTCCGAGTGGATGTAGGCGAACGATAGTGATAGGTAACCCTTTGAAATTATCTCCGGGTTTTCCCCCACTTCACACCGGACATGCGACTTTCACCGCATCCGGCGTTCCATCAAGCATAGTTTCAGCAGTGATACACAATCACTCTTTCACATTGGCTAAGTTTGCTACTTTGCTGCCAGTAGCGGCAGTCCTGCGGTAGCACGCAGTTTGTTCACTTTGGTAATAACTTTGGCATTCAGAGAGTATTCCTTCACCAACGCCACTACAGACATCATGTCTTCCGAGCTGACTATTGCCAACCCCTGCAAAGAAAGAAGCAACAGGTTCTGGTAGCTGTCATTGCCCTTCTTACAGTCGTTTGTTTTCCTGTAACAGATACAGGTTTGAACATCCAGTTTCTTCCCGGTGATTGCACATTTACCGTCTTGCCCTGCATAGAGGGAGACCCGGTTGTCGTTGTATCTCACTGATTCGGTCGATATCGGATGCCTCATCAGCCAGAGCATTGAATTTACGTCAACCCTGAGATTGTCGTGTATCTCTGCTCTACCTTCGGACGTATACGGATTGATTTTTCGGCTTTTCCGCATTGGAATCTTGAATTGCACGTAGGCTAATGGAACCAGTGGCGTTTCTCCAATCCATCGCATTTGCTTCGATTTTCCATACCGTTTCCTTAGATATCTGTTTTTGATTTCGCCCTGCTTCTTGATTCCGTCAATACGATGGAGAAGCTGTCCATTGATTGGACGGGCGATATCGCTGAAATTCAAGTTGACCCTTGTCGCAATGCAGTAATAGTCCTGCACTCCGATAACCTTGGCATTATAGTCCCCCACATTCAGGCTTATTTCTTCAGCCGTCTTACTACTTTGTATTGCCTTGACACTGTCAGCCATTTCCTTGCTGATTCTGTGTATGGCTTTATCGCAGACATTTGAAGTTATCACCCACGAGTTACTTTTGCGCCGCAGTTTTATGCGAAAACCCAGAAACTCACTGTCACGTTTCCTGAGATTAGTCACTTTTGACTTTTCATCAGACACTTCCAGTTTTAGCCGTTTCCATAGCCAGTCTTTGACTGCATAATAGGTTTTCTCTGCATCCTCTTTGGTTCTGCAAAATATCTTGAAATCATCCGCATAACGGACAATCCGCATCTCCTTGAGGTTGCTTTTCTTCAAGGCTGTATAGCTGTTGCACTTTTTCTCTGCGCCGTTGGGATAGTAGGTCACTTTACACGGATGTTTCATGTGCCTCACCATTTCATCCCACTGAGAGGCAATCCACCAGTCCAGTTCATTGAGGACAATGTTTGCCAGCAATGGTGAAAGGATACCACCTTGCGGCGTTCCCTTGGATGGGAGGACGTTTTCTCCATCAGTCATTTCGATTGGCGCTTTCAGCATGGCCTTGATGATCTGAATCAACTTGGTGTCCCGTATACCTAAAGTCCAGATCTGTTTTAGCAGCTTTCTGTGGTCGACGTTATCGAAGAATCCTTTAACGTCCACATCTACTACATAGTGAAGCTTGTTCCTTTGGGCGAGTCCATACGCATAGGAAATCGCATTTTCTGCGCTCCGACACGGTCTGAACCCATAAGAGTGCTCATAGAACTTTGCTTCGCAGATTGGCTCCATGACCTGCAAAATACATTGCTGTACTATTCGGTCAATAATACACGGTATTCCCAGAGGCCTCATCTTTCCGTTTGGCTTTGGTATTTCTACTCTTTTTACTGCTTTTGGTTCATACCTCCTGAACTGTTTCTGGATGAGCTTTACAAACTTATCCTCTGGCATGACTGCCAATGATTCTATTGTCCGCCCATCCGTGCCTGCGGTATGACTGCCATCATTGCCTTTAATATTTCTGAATGCCAGCTTGATGTTGCTTGGGGCACTGATGATATCCATCAGATTCCCAAAGACTTCACCGCTTTTGCTGTCGGCATACAGACTGTCAAAGGTTTTCTGCATGTCATAGTATTCCGCATGGCGCAACTTGCTTTTCTTCTTAGCTTTTTGTGCCATGTACATCACCCCATTTCTATGAAACCGAGCGACAATTTCTTTTTCTTACTCGACTGCATGAATAGTGGTTGTGTACTGCTGACGTTTTGCCTGACTTGTGGCCATTCCTAACCGTCCTCTTTTTCGCAGACGATATCATCGGTTCGACCACTGCTTTTCAGCAGGAATTCATCCGCTTATTATTCTTCGCCGGATTATCCAGTAGACTTCCTGCCTTTCCTTGTTCCGATAATCCTATCTGTACATACATACCTTTAGGTGTTCCCTCTGGGCCTGACAGCTTGGACACGCCTGTAACGTGCTACGGCGTTTCGTAACAACCATTTCTACTAAACCGTACTGCCTGGGCTTTAACCCACACACCCATTTCTGAGTGTGGCACTTTTAGACCTTTACATTCGGGAGCTTCGTCAGACATCTCTGTCATTCTCACCATGGGTATCTTATAGATCCCCGGCATATAGGATGCACCGTCCACCTCTGGACAGCTTTCGTCAGCTTAACCTGTTACGGCATCTCTCTGCCGACTTTACCGGGCTTCACACAGAGTTTGACCTCTGCATGCCGGAGTATCAGGGGAGGCGTTTCAGGGCGTTACCCCTTCATTCCACCTCTCGAATTATCAGTTCACAGAACTGATTGAAACAGCGCTGTGCGCCGCCTTTTCAGCGACGAACAAGTCGCACGGTTGTAGTGCATGGACTTCTTGAAGTTCAGGGAATTGAGAATCTTGATCTGATACCCGTTCTTTTGCAGCGCATGGCCGCAGGAAACCACGATGTCCCCTTTGGGATCGGTGACGACGAAGCTGGTGGGATAGGTTTTTGATGTGCATTGGAGCAGATTGGGCTTCAACCAAAAGCGGGTCTTGCCCGAACCGCTGCCGCCGACGATCAGGACATTTTTGTTCCGCGCCGTTTTCGGGTCTTTGGGGCGGCTATTCATCGTCAGCCGCTCCGTCTGCGTGAGAATGATGTTGTTCTCAAATGCGGGATCGACGTAGGGCTTGATGTCCTCGGCGGTTCCCCAACGGGCGCTGCCGTACTCCAGATTTTTGCGGAATTTCTTTGCGTTTTTGCCCTTGATATAGACCGCCAGCCGAATGGCGATGGCGGCGGCAACGCCCATGCACAGGTCAATGGGATGAAAGCTGGGGACAAGGGAGTGAAACGCCGTGTTCAGACCGGTCATAATGTTCAGCAGCTTCGCGGAAGCGTCCGAACCGGGAGCCAGCCGCACCGCCTCGCTGACCTTGGTGGCCAGCAGTGCGATGAACACATACGGAATATTGGGAAGAATGAGCTTTTTGACGTTGACTTGCTTCATCGTTCCAGCTCCTTCCGCTTTGTCCTGTCCACCACAGCCGCCTGAATGAGCGACTTGAAGTGTTGCAGCTTTTCCAGCACCGAGGGGCGCTCCGCCTTTCTGACCTGCTTGGCGGTATATTCCTTGAACGCGGCGGTCATGGCGTCGGCGTCCGGCGCTTTGAAGAACACCATGTACCGCTTTTCGCCCTTGACCTTGAATGGAGCGAAGTCAATGCCATACTTCCGGGCGATCCGGTTGAATGAGCCGATATTCTGATCGGTGACTTCAATGCTCTGCAATCCCTTATCCTTGGCGGCGAGCTGCTTGACGGTCATTTTTCCGTGGGGATTGGCCTTGCTGTACTGATGCTTCTGATGGTCGCTTTTTAGCTGCTCCAGCAGCTTGGCAACGGCCTTACGAAATTCCTGTTCACCCAGCTTCCCACAGGAGATCATCAGGGATACGATTCTCTGTTCAACTTCTTCCTGCATGACTTATCACGCTCCTTTCCTTGGATTTGCAGGGAGAATGCCGGGACACTAAGGCGGTACCACCAGCCGGTGCAGAAGATGCTCATTCATTTCTGCGCCCCTGCCCCTTGACGGTCAGGATGCCGTCCAGCGTGGTGGCGGTGATCCGCAGGCGCTCGGCCACGGCGATGTCGTTTTTCACGCTTTCATTCACGGTGCCGCCGCAAACCACCAGCACACGAGCGCGGCGCAGATACTCCCGCGCCATGTCGATGCAGTCCTTGTGCTCCTGCGGAATCTCATCGCGTAGGAACAGCGGCAGAAACAGCGTGGGGCAGACGGGCGAAAAGCCCGCATCATAGACCGCCCTGCAATACTTGGCGGCGTTTTCGGTGTTCTCAAACTCGTTCTCGCTCCACGGAGCGGTGATGTAGGCAAGGGGACGTTTCATCGGTATCAAATCCTTTCTCCCGGAATCGGGCATGAAAAAAAGCGGCCTTTAGGGGCCGCCGTGAAAATCGTGATTGACCAGCATGGCGTAGTGGTTGTCAATGGTGGAAACGGAATTGAACAGCGCCGCCATGAGATAGGCTTTCGTGTTCCAGACGCGGGTGGTGTTCTCGCGGATACCGTCCATGACCTTTTCGATGTGCATGGAGGTGATCTTTTCAAAGCGCTGTTGCACGAAGCCGGTGGGATACTCCGCATCCCGCCCGATCTTGACTGTGGGGCTGCGGTTCATAGCAACCTCCAGCATAATCTCCACCAGCTCATCAAGCTGCATCCGGTCATACTGCTGACAGAGAATGTCGTATTCGATTTGCTCTCTGATCTCCGCTTTTTTCTCAAATCCGTCCGTCATTCCGTCCGCCGCAGGCAGAAAGAATGAATGAGTGCTTGATAGATCAGTATTTGATTTTTGAGTATTAGATTTCTTAGTATTTAATTGCGCGGGATTATCCGTATCCGGTGCCTCCGTATCCGGGTTATCCAGATACGGGTTTTCCGTATCTGGTAAAGTCGTATCCGGTGGAGAGGGCTTTCGGGGCTTCTCGAAGATGGTGTACTCCGTGTCGGAAATGCGCCCGTCCTTGCCGCGAAGCTGACGGCGGATGATGTAGCCCGCCAGCTCCAGCTCCTTGAGCGTTTTCCCGATGGCGTCCACGCCCTCCTTGCAGATCGCAGCCAGCCCCCGCGTGGTGTAATTCCACTCGTCGGGGAGGGAGAGCATCATGGAGAGCAGCCCCTTGGCTTTCAGGGAAAGATTGCTGTCTTTCAGGTGATGGTTGCACATCACCGTGTAATCCCGCGTCCGTTCAACGCGAAATACAGCCATATTGCTTCAATCCTTTCCGCAGGGCAGTCAACCTGTTTGGCCGTCCTCCTCGGCAAACCGCGTATCCAGCCGCTTTACGCTCCAGTTCTGCTTGAACTGTCCCAGCGGGCCGGTGCCGAACTGCGCCAGCGCACGGCGATCCAGCTCCAGCAGCTTTTCCCACAGCTCCGGGTGATGCTTTCGCAGCTTCCGCAGCTCGTCGATACGCTGGAACGGGCAGCACCAGCAGGACGCACGGTGGTAAATCTCATACAGCCCGCCGAAGTCAAAGCCACGGTCGTAACAGGCTTGGAGCGCCTGCGCCTCCGTGATGCCCCATTCCACGAGGGGATACCGCTCATCCTTGCAGCGCCACGCTTCATCGGCGGCGATACCGACATAGTGGATCGCGCCCAGCTCGCCTTTGAGCCGGTTGACCTCCTTGGTGATGAGGTGCGTTTTGAGCTGCCCGGTACACCAGCGGACGCGGATTCCCGGCCAGCCGTTGCCGTAGGGCGGGATGCCCAGCTTTGCACGGTTTTCCAGACTGCGGGGCTTCTGCTTGGGTTCATCGAACATCAGGTATTCAAAGCCCTTGGGATGCCGCAGCGTGGTGATATGGATGCCGCGCTCCCGGAAAAGATGCTCGTCCAGTTTGGCAAGGTGCGCATACATTTCGGGAAACTCCATGCCGGTGTCTGCCGACAGCACCATGTCGATGGGCATACCTCGTTCGATCATCAAAAGCAGCATGGCGGAACTGTCCTTGCCACCGGACAGGCTGACGGCGTGAAACTGCTTGCCGTTTGTGTTCTGAATGGTTTCCCGCATGGGGAAGCCGCTCCGTTTGCACTCCTTTCCCACATCACAGCTCATAGATGGGTTGCTCGTGTTCGTAATAGGGATCGCAGAGGGCGGCAAGCTCGGCCACCAAGTCCTCCAAATCCAGAGAAATCTCGCTGTCCGCCCAGTCGCTGCCCTTGTAGACGCGGTACTCGGTGACGTATTCACCTTCTCCGGCGTTCACGCTGAATTTGGCAACGACGGCAAAGCCCATATCCTCCAGCAGCCACAGTTCCATCGAGCGGGCAGCAAACACCGCGCCGATATAACTGTCGCCCACGTCCTCATAGAGAAGCGTCGCTCGCTGCTTGAACAACTCCGTGCTGCGATAGTCCAGACTCAGCGCATTTTTGCCGTCTGCGCGGTAGGCATAGACCGTTTCAGCCTTGTTCCAAACGGCTTGCAACAGGGCGTGATAGTCGATGTTTTCCAGAAACTCGTCGATCTCCGTTTCCGTGTAGCCGACCTCCGTACCCTTGCGGAACAGCGTGGTCAGCGCTTTTTCCAGCTCTGTTACTCTGCTCATGGTAATTCCTCCAATCATTTTAGTGACGCCGCTTTTTCCGGTCAGGAAGGATATGCCCCTCAATGACGGCGGCGTGTTTGCGGATTTTGATTTCTCCGCGCCTCTCGGATGCCTGCGCCTTGGCATATCCCACGTCGGAGAGGAACAACCTCAGCCGTTCGCCCTTTTCACCCACAGGAGATTTCCATGACAGGACATCAAAAATAATCATGTGGCGGGTTTCGTCCATAAAGCGCTCCAGCGCAAGGATGCTGTGACCGCCGACAAAATCATCAGCGTTCATATTCGGCACCTCGCGCTCTGATCTGAAAGGCGGCAAGCCCATAGCGGGCGATCAGAGTGGCGTTGACGATCAGGCGCAGCGCCTCCGGGTCAATGACCTCCGGTTCCGCCAAGTCCGCCATCGTGACGGCCTCCGTCTTGTCGCAGAGGTCGCGCGCTGCCATGAACAGTGCGTAGTTGTGCGGCGAGGTGTTTTTCAACACCGCATAGCCGAACTCAATCCCGTCCTTGCAGAAGCAGTTTGCCGTGCGGCGGTAAATGTCGTCATTAGAGGTCAGCAGGTACATGGCCGCATAATAGGCGTTGGTATCCCTGCGGCGGCGGTAGCCCTGCACGGCGCATTGATACTGCATTCGGCGCTCATGCTGCTCATTGCTCCAAAGGCTTCCGGGATAATGCTTGATCAGCAGGTTCAGGCGCTGGAACAGGCGGCGTTCATGGGGAAATGTCTCTAAGACTGCCTCGCGGTAGCCGACCACACCGGCCTCGATGCGCTCGGCCAGCCACGGGCAGCGCAGGGCGGTACAGCCCAGCTTTTTCACATACTCGGTACAGAGCTGGCAGCTCACATCCTTGGGCGTGTATTTGAACGTGTTGATATACATGGCGTCCTCCTTTTGGCATGAAAATAGCGGACAAACAAACTGCTTGTCCGCTCAACGGCTCTGGTCGCGCTGGCGCTTTTTCTGCCATGCGTCCAGTAATTTGAAGATGGTGTTCTCGATCTGGAACGGGGTATAGGAACGCGGGAAGTATTTGCGGAGCTTTTCACCGGAAAGGGTAATGTCGTTTTTCTCCGGTTTCTTCTGCTCCATCATAATGGAGAGCATGGTGTCCTCGTTCAGCTCACCGCTCTGACTGAGCTTTTTCATCCGCTGCGCCTGCGAGAGCGAGGGGGTGGCCTGTTCGCTGTCGATGGTTTCCAGAAGCAGCCCTTGTTCCTTGGGTGTCAGCGCCGCAAGCTGATAGGCGGGACTGAGGGCGATTTTCTTCTCGTCCACCATCTGCTGAAGCTCCGGGGTGAGTTCGGTCAGGCGGATGTAGCGTTGCACCTGTCTACCGCTTTCACCGGCTTCCTGTCCGACAATATCTGCACTTTCTAAATTCCCGACAACTTGTCGGGAATTATTTTTGCCGTCTATTTCGGCAGTTTTTGTCGGTCTGCCAGCCTTGCGGCGGATAGCCTCCAGCTTCATTTTGTACGCCTGCGCCCGTTCAGAGGGCAGGATATTCTCCCGCTGGATATTGCTGTCCACCATGAGGATGGTGGCGGTGTCGTCGTCCATCTGCCGCACAATGCAGGGCATGGCGGAAAGGCTCGCCAGCTCGCTGCCGTGCCTGCGCCGCTGTCCGGCGATGATCTCGTAATATGAGCATGGATAAACAACTGAGCCTGTCCGCCTTGAGCGATGAATTATCGCAGGTCAGGACAAAGAAACGGGAATTTTTAGCAGAGATAGACCGCATTGTTCCGTGGGAGAAATGGATCAGCATTATAAAGCCGTACTACTACAAAGGAGAGCGCGGCAACGAGCCCTACGATTTGGAACGGATGCTTAGAATCTATCTCGTACAGAATCTGTATAATCTCTCGGATATGGCAGCAGTAGCGGAGGTAATTGACAGCCGTGCCTTTTCGGATTTTTGCGGAGTAGAATCAAGCAATCAGGTACCGGACGGAGATACGCTGGGGCGCTTTCGGAACATTCTGCTGCGCAACGGGATCCAGCAGGAACTATTTGCACAGGTTGTGGAACTATTGATGCAGCGCGGTCTGATTCTGAAGCGCGGCACGATAGTCGACTCCACATTTATTGAGGCGCCTTCCTCTACCAAGAATGAAAAGAAAGAGCGTGACCCTCAGGCGCATTCAGCAAAGAAGGGCAATACCTGGCATTTTGGCTACAAAGCCCATATCGGCGTGGATAAGGAAAGCGGACTGGTTCATACTGTAAAGGTAACAGCAGCCAACGAGCACGATGTCACTGTGACCTCGGAGCTTCTTACTGGAGAAGAGGAAGAGGTTTATGGAGACAGTGGCTATCTCGGAGCCGAAAAACGTCCAGAAGCACTGAAAAAGAACAAAGCCGGTAAGTCTGTCCACTACAAAATCAACCGCCGTCCCAGCCAAAGTAAGAATAAGTCTGCGCGCTCCCAGGCACAAATCAAGCGTCACGAGCATGAGAAGTCCTCTGTACGTGCCAAAGTCGAGCATGTTTTTGCTGTAGTCAAGCTGCAGCTTCGTTTCCGAAAGACACGATACCGAGGGCTACGAAAGCAAATTGCAAAAATGAATATTATGTTTGCTTTGGCAAACTTGATTTTAGCTGACAGACCCTGTCTGGCGGCTTAATTGAGCTTTGCCTC